>Ga0315901_10001523_pt1 | contig 33562 bp, 38 predicted proteins | sample LakEriMetagenome_10_FD_203761 | JGI IMG/M metagenome (GOLD analysis project Ga0315901, IMG submission 203761) | Freshwater fungal communities from buoy surface, Lake Erie, Ohio, United States - Buoy 2 MA116 | ecosystem: Environmental > Aquatic > Freshwater > Lake | place: USA: Lake Erie, Ohio...
GAGACCACGCGGTACAGCCGCCTGCAGGACGATACCGCTGGACCGAACGACGAGTTCAGCGATGCGACCTCCCGCAGGGACGCAATGCTGGTCGAGGAGAAGATCAAGGACTACCCGCCCGGCTTTGAAGCCGAGTTCCAAGCCAAGGTCGCCAAGCTGGCCGAGATCCGCAAGATCTCGGTCTACAACAAGGACTACGACGACGTGACACGGGGCGAGCGCACGAAGCAGGAGATCACCCGCAGTGACGAGGCCATCGCCAACCCTGACAAGGCCGGCGGCATTGGGCAGGGGATGGCTGCGGGCGCGGGCCGCGGCGCCTACAAGGTGCAGGGCAACACCAAGCTCAACGAGTTCACCGGCGAGGCCGAGTCGACCGAGCTCGGTGAGTCCATTGAAGAGAAGAACCGCCGCAAGCCGGCGGCCAAGCCTGCGGCGCCGGTGTCCATCAAGGACGTTCCCTACGAGCGCCTGACCGCTCAGGCCGAGACGCTGCGCAAGGCGATCAACGAGGCCAGCGGCGACCGCAAGAAGATGCTGGAGACGCAGTTCGACGACGTCATGGGTGAGCTCAGGCGCCGCCGACCATCTGGCGCCGGCGCTTCAGGCGCAGCCCCCGCTCCATCCTCGGCCGCCTCGGGCGTGACCAAGGGTGGATCCAAGTGGACTCAAGTGAACTGATCAAGCATGGCACGCTACCGCGTTCAAACTGCCTCCGGGCGCTTCTATGACGTCGACCTCAGCGAAGGCGAAGACGTTGAGTCCGTAGTCGCGGAGATTGAACGCAGTGAAGCGCCGGTCCCCAGCGCCGGCGGTGGCCGCGGTGACTCCATCAACCCGCCGATGGCCGGGCAGCCGCAGCCCAAGTTCCCGAGGCTGAGCCCATCTCCCGCACCTGCGCCCATCGACTACGGGCAGGCCGCCACCGACATGATGGGCGGATCGGTGCCCATGGCGCGCAGCGTGCTGGACCAACCCGGCCCTGTGCCGCAGACACCGGGCTACGACCCGATGCTGAATCAGGGCTATGTGGCCGAAGTCCGCCGCGACATCATCGGCAAGGCCGCGCCTGAAGACCGCATGGGCCTGCTGACCACGCTGGCCGAGAACCGCACCGATGTGCTGGGCCGTGCCGCTCGCCAGATCCTGGCCGAGGTGCAGGCAGAGAACAAGCGCATCAACCTCGACCAAGAGGGGCGCGCTCAGCGACTGCTGGACGCCCCGCGTGGCCCTGGCAACCTGCCGCCTCCGCGCCCGGGCGCAGGCGTGGCGCCGCCCCCCGTGCCGGTGCCCGATGTTTTCCCCGGCATCAGCGACGTCATGGAGGGCCGCACCGCCAAGCAGATCGCCGAGCGGCGCATGCTGGCGCAGGGCGTTCGCGCAGCCGACGAAGGCATGCGCATGGACGAGGCCAACAGGGTCGTCAACCTGGATCGCGACCGCACGGTTGGGGAGTACCTGGGCGACCTGGGCGTTCGGCTTGAGCAGGGCGGCATCATGGCCCGCCAAGTCATCGCCAACACGATCGACCCGACAAGCCAATGGGCTGCAGAGCTGGCCCAGAAGATGAAGGCCTCGCAGGAGGCCATCTCTGCGCCTGAGCAGTACCGGGCCCAGCAGTTTGCGTCCAAGCTGGCGCAGCAGCCCAACGAGTGGGCCAAGGGCGCTGTCATGCTGGCGGAGTTCGTGACCAACCCGACGATCGCGGTCGAGGAGGTTGTCCGTCAGGGCCCGCTCATGGGAGCCATGATCGCGGCCACCGTGTTCGGCGGCGGCGTGGGTGGATTGGCGGTGCGTGGCGCGGCGGCAGTCGCGCCCAAGGTCGCACTTGCAGACGCCATCTCTGGGGGCATGGTGGTCAGCGCAGGGCGCGCTGCTGGCGCTGTTGCCACTGCCCGTGGTGCGGCCGCTGTTGCCGCAGGCGGCGATGCTGCTGGTCAGGTCTACGAGGAGCTGACCAGCAAGAAGAACGCGCAGTTGATGCGCGAGAACGCCGACGTCAAGCGCCTCATGGACGAGGGCAAGACGTTTGAGGAAGCGCGGAGCGAAGTCGCGCTGACCAAGGCGCGCCTGGCGCAGAGCATTGCCGCAACCGGCGGCGTGATCTTTGGTGCTGCTGGCTTTGAGGGGCTGCTGGCCAAGAAGATCGCAGGGCAGGCTGTTGGAGGAGCAGCCAAGCGTGCAGCCGTCACGGAGATCACGACGGAGCTTGCTGACGAGCTGACGACCACTGGCGCGGCCAACTTTGCCATCGGGCAGGTTGACCCCAATCGCGCGCTCACGCAGGACTTCGGCCAGATCGCCGCAACCACCCTGGTGACCACCTCACCAACGGCCGGCGCGTCCGCGTACCTTGCGAGCCGAGAGCAGGGCGTGGACCCGCTCACCGACGCCTACGCCCGTGCCAACTTGAGCACGACGAACCCGTCTGAAGAGTTCATCTCTCCCACGCAGACCGCACGCTCTGCGATGGACGTGGGCCCGTCCGCACCGGCACGCGACGACGCAGGCCTGATCGGCAGCACGATCAACTTCACCCCCCCTGATAGCATCACTGCGCAGGCTGGCCTGGCGCCCATCGTGGTGCCGACGGCGCCTGCTGCAGCCGGAGGAACTGATGTCGGCCTACCAAATGTACTTGGAGGACTGGCTGGAGGAAGCGGTGTTGCAGGGGGCAGTGACCCTCTCGCAGGCCTGGGCGGTGCAGGACGAGATGCTGCAGTCCCAGGCACCGGAGGTGTCAATGCCGCAGGAGCTCTGGCCGGTGATGGAGGTGCTGCACTTCTGGGAGCTGGAGCCACCCAGCCTGGCCCGTCACTGAGCGCCGGGCGCGGTGAGCGCGCCACTGACGCCGACCTGCTGGCTCGAGCCGAGCAGGCTGCAGGTCTGACTGAGGCGAGCAAGCCGCTGACCTGGGCCGGTCGCACAAAGACCGGCTATGCGAATGAGCAAGACGCCGAGCAGGCAATGGCCACCGCGAGCACGGTCATTGACACCAGGCAAACGCACGACTGGCGCGTCGAGCCGATGGGCAATGGGCGCTTCCAGATCGTTGGATACCAGAAGGGAGACGCGAGTGGAACAGCAGTCACTGGAGCAGCAGGCCAAGGCCTGGCTGCAACGGCGAGCGGAAGTGGCGCGCAGCAGCCAGGAGTTGCGGGCGCAGGGATGGTCGATCTCGGACAGGGGGGAGGTAATCCACCCGGACTGCCTGGAGGAGCCGCTACGGTCGGAGGTGCTGCGGCAAATGAACCTGCCTTCACCCTGAAGTTGGCCCCGCCCGCGCCGCTTCGTTCTGCGGGCCAAGCTATCACAATGCTGAAGAACGCCCGCGGTGTCGATGTCGAGTTGCACGCAGGAGACCTGACCGATCAGCAGAAGGTCGCCAGCGCGATGGCGCGGTTGGTGGGCAAGACGGTCACGTACCTGGACTACGTGGCCGGGCCTGCGGACGAGATGCCCAACGGGTTTGTGATCCCGGGCAAAGATCAGAACATCTACCTGGACAGCAAGTCGAGCGACGGCGCGCTGTTCGTGATGATGCACGAGGGCGTGCATGCACTGCCGCAGCCGATTCGCGAGAAGCTGGTCACGACAATCAAGGGTCTGACCAAGACCGACATGCGTGCGGACTTCGCTCAGAAGTTCCAGTACGACATCAACAACGAGGCTGAGATCGACAACGAGATCGCCGCGTTCATGACGCAGGCGGTCACCAAGCGGCAGGACTTCTGGCAAGAGCTGCGCACGAAGATGGGCGACGGCGACTTCACCGAGGTCGCGAAGGTCATCCTCGACAAGCTGAACACCTTCATCCAGGGCGCCCAGAGCGCCTACGGTGACGACTTCATCCAGCGCTACGCCACCGATGCGGTGGCCGTGCGCGACGCCGTGTCGACGGCCTACGCCGATGCCATGAAGGCTCAGGGGCAGCAGGTGCCTGCGGCTGCCACGACGGCTACCGCACCGGGCATCACTGCCAGCAACCGCGCCGCCGACGTCAACCCGCTGGGCATGTACAGCGAGCTGGCGCGCAAGATTGACGCCGGACCCGGCCAAGCGATGCCGGACCAGTGGCGCGGCTACATCCGCGGCCTGACCACCAAGGGCGTCAAGCCCGACGAAATCGAGTGGTCTGGCGTCGAGGACTTCCTCGAGCTCAAGCGCGCTGCCGGGCAGAAGGTGACGAAGGCCGAAGTGGCCGAGTACCTGCAGCAGGGTGGGGTGCGGGTGGAGGAGACGGTGCTGTCCGACGAGGGCACCACAGACCTGCCTGCCGGCTGGCGCGTGCGCGAGGCGACCGAAGACGACGACGCCGCCTACCGCTACGTGCTGGTTGATGACAACAATGAGGTGCGCGGAGAGGGCGCCACGTCAGCCGAGGCGATGGCCGACGGCTGGGATCCAGACTCCGCAGCCGAGCGCCCGACCAAGTACGGCCAGTACACCCTCCCCGGCGGTGAGAACTACCGTGAGGTGTTGCTGACGCTGCCGAATACCCCCGGCCCTGAAAGCGCTGAGGTCAAACTGAACAAGGCCAATGCTTTCAAGCAGGCAATGCGGGAAAAGTACGGCAATGGTTGGCTGCAGAAAGCGACGCCAGAGGAACTTGAGCGCAATCGCATGCTGTCGTACGCGTCAGCCGAAGCCCCAGCTGCGCAGTACCGCTCAAGCCACTGGGACCAGCCCAACGTCTTGGCCCACATCCGCGTGAACGACCGCACCGATGCCGATGGCAAACGCGTGCTGTTCGTCGAGGAGCTGCAGTCGGATTGGGGGCAGGAGGGGAAGAAGAAGGGGTTCAAGGGTGAACCACAGTTCGTTGCTGGGATGGAAGGCGACCCCGCCGGGTTCATCGGCGCGAATGCCAGCGGCGTTCCTAAGGCCCCCTTCGTCACCAAGACCGAAGGCTGGCTGAACCTCGCCCTCAAGCGCCTGATGGTCATGGCTGCCGAGGGTGGCTACGACCGGGTGGCGTTCGCTGACGCAGAGCCTCACTTCAAGCGCTGGGGCACAGAGCGCATCGACTGGGCCAAGCAGCCTGACGGGTCGTTTCTTGTCCGCGCCAAGAGCCAGGAAGGCGGCGACGCGGCCGGCATGAACCTTGAGGCTGAGGCTGTTGCACGCGGCTTGTCCAAGACCAACAGCAACACCGTTCGCTCCGTCAAAGAACTGGAAAACACGATCCGCCCGGCGCTGACCGAGGGGCAAAACGCTGCGGACCTTGCGCCCAAGATCTGGGAGCGCATGCAGGCAGAAGGCGCTGGTACTGCGATGCCGCGCCGTGAGGGCTTTGAGGCCTTCTACGGTGACAAGAGCGGTATGAACCCCAAGACGGGAGCGCCATCATTCCTGCTCGGCTCGCTGAAGAAGCTGCTGCCGAAGGTGGGTGGTGGGCAGGTTATTGCGGCGACGATCGACGTGCAAGGTCGGCCGGAGAGCGGCACCGGCCTGCAGGAACGTCGCGAGTACCAAGGGCCCACGTTGGGTGTGTTTGAGATTCGCGCAGTGGCTGACGACCCAAACCTGCCGTCGGCGATCCAATCGCAGCTCAACGAAGTCGCAGACCTGGTGCGCCGCGGGCAGTCAATCGAAAGCGCCATGCAGCAGGCCGGTTCCATATCGGCCGCACAGGCGCTCGGCGGCGACATGGTCGCGCTGTCCGAGGTACCAAGCCAGCAATCCGGCTTCGACATCACCCCCGCCATGCGCGAGAAGGTGGCCACCAGCGGGCTGCCGATGTTCAGCAACAAGGTGAAAGAGGACGCCCCGACAGAAGGCAAGCGGGTGGGCTCTGTTGACACTCACATCCTGGCTGCCGTGCGGGGTGAGCGGTCTATTGCCGAGCGCACGGTCGTGTCCGCCGAAGAGAAGACCAAAGTGCGAGCCAGCGCCGCCAAGCTCAAGCTCTCGGCAAGCGAGCTTGAGACCCAAGTGCGAGAGCACAAGGCCGCCCACCCGGTCGAAGACGGTTGGGCGCCGCTGGTCTTCAACGGCGTCAAGAAGGACGACGTCACCGGCAAGTACGTGCTGCAGTACAAGACCATCCCTTACGAATTCAGCAATGGGAGCGGCGGGAAGTCTCTGCAGCCCGAGACATCTGCGTACACCGTCCAGGTCGATCAACTGGCCAGCAAGATGCTGGAAGAGGTGCGCGCCGTCTACAAGCGCGCCCAGGCCGGCGACGCGGCAGCGCGCAAGATCATCGACCAGTCTGGCTGGTACAAGGAGATGCGCACCCGCCTGCGGCAAGAGTTCGGCGGGCTTGGCGATCTGTTCGCGGATCTGCTGGGTGCCACCAGCCCGAACACACCCGTTCGCACCAACTGGGACAACAGTGTCGAGGCGCTGCGTCTGTTGTCGAACGGCAAGTTCGACGACATGGTGCCCAAGTGGATTGAGTGGTCACAGAAAGTCAACGACCTTGAAACGCAGTTCCGCGCTTGGTTCAACGCCAAGCAAGAAGGCGGCATGTCCAAGGCGGCCATCAAGAAGACCGACGAGTACAAGGTCATGGCCAAGGAGTTGGCTGATGCCAGGAAGCTCCCCGACAGCCTGATGCCCACGAAGGCGAACGGGAAGAAGTTCGGCTTCAACGGCGGCAACGTCGTGCGCGCCATCGTCGACTTGTGGCGGGTAGTCAAGAACGCAGACCCGGACATCAACCGCGGAGGCACCGCGCCCAAGGCAATCAACTTCTCGGGCAACTTGATCGGCTTCCGCGCAAGAGCAACGATCGACGTCTGGGCGGCGCGCATGCTGCAGAGGCTGGCTGGGGGAGCGCGTATCCCCAGCATGGCCGAGGGCGGCGTCAGTGGGCAAGCGCTGGAGGATGGGCGCAACACCTTGCAGTTCGGCTTTGGGCAGAACGTCTTCGGCGAGGCTGTCAAGCTCATCCGCAACGACGCGGAGTTGTCTCAAGACGCAACCTTGCGCAGCATCAACGATGACGACCTGCAGGCGCTGGTGTGGTTCATTGAGAAGGAGGTCTGGACCAAGGGCAACTGGACTTCCGCTGCTGGTGAGGGCGGCTCCTTTGAGCTCGAGTCCGATCTGGCCGGTATCAAGGACCGGGATGCAGTGACCGACCTGCGTCGCATCGCTGACAGCTCCGTGGCAACAACGGCTGAGCAGCGTGCGCAAGCGACCGCTGATATCGCCCGGGTGCGCAAGGAGATTGAGAGCGTGCCGGCGATTGCCCAGGCCAACGCTGTCTTGGATCGCAACGCTCAGCGCCTGGTTGCCGACAAGACGGCCAAGCCTGAGGACAAACTGACCGGCGCGCAGAAGAAGGAGATCGCGGCTGAGAACGCAGCGGCGCGCAAGGCCATCGACAAGGCCCGGAAGACCGTGGCGGTGAAAGATCTGGAGAAGCAGATCTCCAAGGCGCAGCGCACGCTGGGCAAGCCTACGGTGGAGCAGAGCCAGGCCAGCCGGGCTGCGGCGGTGGGCAAGCTCAAGCAGATGTCCCGCACCGTGGACAGGTTTGTGGGCGGCCTGTCGATTCAGCAGGGCGATCAGCAGCCAACAGATACGGCCATGTCAGACCTGGCCAATTCGATTGAAAAAGCTGTTATCTCGGTCGACGATGGGGCGACGGTCATTGGCCTGAAAGCGATCTCGACCCAGGGCCGCTATGGCTCAGTCGAACGCGCCCTTGACATGGAGGTCATTGCCCGGGCCGGCTTCAATGCGCGGCCGATGGCGGCGGCAGTGTTCACGGCTGCTCGAGACGCGAACCAAGACTCGGCGTTCGTCGCACGGGTGCTGCGCCCGGATGAGAAGTTCGATCCGCTGAAGCACCGGCCCGGCATCGAGATCTACTTCCGGGACATGAAGCAGGCCGAGGAAGCGGCCAAGATGATGGCCGAGATCGCTGGCAAGCGCATCGCCAAGACCACCGAGGTCGGCCCTGGCTACTTTGAGGTTGCCGGCTACACCATCATCGTGGACGGCCGCCGCACCCCGACGACTCGCTCCGGCGCGATGGGCACTCCGGTTGGCATGCGAATCATCTACATGCCTGAGTTTGAGGCGCGATACGGCCTTGACCCGCGGCTTGCTGATGCCACAGAAAATAACATTGGTGATATCATCAGAGAGCGCGCAGACAACCTTGGCAACTTTGCCGATGAAGTCCTGCGTAAGTTCGACGGTGTGTCATTTGCCGGCCGCTTCGACTATGAAGTCGATACGCGGTTTGCTGGCGAGTATCAAGGAGCAATCGATGCCTACTCAGGTGCAGCATCTACAGCAGGAACTGATCAGAGCCGAAGCCAGGCTTGGCAGGGACGCCCCGTTCGTGAGAGCATTGCGGCAGCAGTTGGACGGGTATCGGTCGATGGAAGCCAACAGGGAGGAGAACTTCCTGGTGGGAACCAGATCAGCGCCTCCAATCGAGCCGTCGGAGACGGAAGAGGACGCGCAGATAGTGCAGGACCGGCGCCGCTTCCAGGCGTCCCGGTCATCGAGGGCGCAACAGGCCCGGACCCTCGCATCGTCGCAGTCGCAGAGCAGTACGCCCGCGAAAACGGGATCGACCTCAAGCGACAAGCCGAATACGTCCGAGTAGACCCCAAGCGTGCCGCACGCATCGCGGCCGTCTACGAGGCGATGGCTCACGCGCCGCAGGATCCGAAGGTCAAGGAAGCCTACGACAACCTGATCCGCCAGACGACTGCGCAGTACCGCGCCCTTGAGGCGGCCGGCTACAAGTTCTGGTTCATCGACCCCAAGAACGACCCATACAAGAGCCCCTGGGACGCGCTGCGCGACCTGCGGTCGAAGCAGTCGATGGGCGTGTTCTCGACTGCCGATGGGTTTGGCAGTGAGGAGTCGGACAGCGGTTTCGAAGGCAACCTGATGGAAGCCGAAACCGACATGCTCTGGCCCTATGGCTCGCCCGACGGTGAGCTCCGGCCTGTGCTGGCCAACGACCTGTTCCGCGCCGTGCATGATGCCTTTGGCCACGGCATGGAAGGCGCAGGGTTCCGCGAGCAGGGCGAGGAGAACGCCTGGCAGGCGCACGCCAGGCTGTTCACTGGCAGCGCTGTGGCCGCCATCACCAGCGAGACCCGCGGCCAGAACTCTTGGCTGAACTACAACCCGGAGCTGCTCAAGGACGTGGTCGGGCAAGAGAAGGCGGAGCAACTGCACCCGGACAACTGGCGGACCATTACGGTCGGCGAGCACAACCGCACAGCCATCGTCAAAGACACCGTCTTCGCCGACCAGAAGACCGGGCTCATGCCTAAGTGGACGTGGACCGAAGGCCGGGTCGGAGACGCGGTGCAAGCCTCCAACCGCGCCGCCCCCGAGATGGCTGCGTCCGAGCCCGCAGGCCCGGTGTCCGTCATCATCGGCGGCCGCACCATGCGCGTGCCTAATCCCGCTGGCGCGGTGGAGAAGCTCGACGCTAAAATCAACCGTTACTCGGAGCTGCTGAAATGCCTGCAATGAAGTCAAGTGAATGGGCATCTCTGGCCAACGAGATCGGCGGCACCTTTGATGACGAGGGTTCCGACCAGATGTCGGTGGACGCCGCGATGCGCCTGCTGCAGGACGGCAAGCGCAGCATGCAGGCCCTGATGTCGCAGGTTGAGAGCGCCCTGCAGGCGGCTGAGGCGGTGAAGGCGCCGCCCCCGATGCCGGAGCTGGACGTGTCATCCGTGGCCGAGGCGGTGCGCGCCAACCAGGCCAACTTCGACGCCCTTGTGAAAGCGGTGCAGAACCTGAAGCTGCAGGTTAATCAAGCTGCCCCAAATATCACAATGCCAAAGATCGACATGCCGACGCCCGTCGTCAACGTCGAGATGCCCCGTCCAAAGGGCTGGAAGTTTGAGTTCGCACGAGGCAAGGACGGCCTCGTCGAGTCCATCAGAGCAATCCCCGAGTAAGGAGTGAACCATGCCAAATGCCATCTACCCCAAGTACAAGGAAGCCGTGCTGCAGAGCAGCGCCAACTCCTCTCTGACCGGCACGGTCAAGGCCGCGCTGGTTGACACCGGCACCTACACCTACAGCGCCGCGCACGAATTCCTGACCAGCCTGTCGGGCGTGGTCGGCACGGCGCAGACCATCGGCGCCACCAAGTCGTACACCAACGGTGTGTTCGACGGTGGCGATGTGACCTACAGCGCCGTGACGGGCAACACCGCCGAGGCGCTGGTGCTTTACATCGACACCGGCACGGCCGGCACGTCGCGCCTAGTGGCGTTCATCGACACCGGGGTGACGGGTCTGCCGGTCACGCCCAACGGCGGCGACATCAATGTGACCTGGAATGCGAGCGGGATCTTCCAGCTCTGAGGTAAATCATGGCGCTGCCAAACGACTCAATCGCCGTCACCCCTGGTTCGGGGGCGACGGTGGCCACGCAGCTGGTGTCCTCCAAGGAGTACCAGGTCGTCATGCTGGCGCTGCCGGACGGGCACCTGAGCGGCAGCCTGCCGCAGTACCGCATGATCTGCCCCGCTCAGGCGGTGGGCGCCAACAAGGTGTTCCTAGACCTGTTCAACGCCACGGGCAGCGGCGGAACGCTGCGCATCCTGTCGGCCTACTGCTACGTGGACAACGACACGGCGGTGACCGGCACGCTGGGCGTTGAGGTGAACCTGACGCGCACCACGGCAGTGGGCACTGGGGGCACGTCGGCGACTGCGGACGGCACATCGTTGACGGCGATCACCATCAGCAAGATGGACACCGCCAACGCGGCGCTGTCGGCCAACATTACGGCCCGTTCTGCTCCCACAGGCGGGGCGACGGCGGGCGCGCTGATCGGCCAACGGTTTGTGTTCACCGAGGAGACCAACGCCGCCAGCGGCATTGCTGGGGTCTTGGGCGCGGAGTTTGTCCGCAACGAGGGCGCGGACTTGATCGTGCGCGAGAACACCGGCCTGCGTTTTGTTCAAGGCACGGTGGCCAGCGTCGGTAACCTGTCCTTCGAGATCACCTTCGAGGTCTTCTAAGCCATGCTGCTGACCCTGCTGCTGGGCCAGGGCGGGGCAGGGCCTGGAACACAGACGCTTGCGCCTTCGCTGTATACCAACAGCGAAGCGTTCTTTGGGCCAACGGTAAGCCGAGGCGCGGTCACGCTCACCCCGGCGCGGTTTGACAACGCTCAGAGCTTCTTCGCGCCCACGCTGGCCACGGGTGCGGTCACGCTCACGGCAGCCAGGTTCGACAACGCACAGACGTTCTACGGCCCCACGGTCGGGCGCGGCGCGGTGGCGCTCACGCCGGCACGATACGACAACGCCCAGGTCTTCTACAGCCCTGTTGTCACCCAGGGTGGCGTCACCCTTGCGCCGGCGCTCTACACGAACACGCAGACGTTCTATGGGCCGACGATTGCTGCGGGCGCGGTCACGCTGTCGGCTGCCCGCTACGACAACGCTCAGACGTTCTATGCGCCCACTGTGGCGCGTGGGGTGGTCACGCTCACTGCCTCCCGCTTTGACAACACGTCGACTTTCTACTCGCCTGTCGTGTCCACGGGTGGCGCCAACTTGGCACCGGCACGGTACGACAACGCTCAGGTCTTCTACGGTGCCACGCTCACCACTGGCGCTGTGTCGCTCACCGCAGCGCGCTTTGACAACGTCAATGCGTTCTTTGCTGCTGTTGTCAGCACTGGAGCGATCACTCTGGCGCCAGCCAGGTTCGACAACGGCAGCCAGTTCTTCAACGCGACGGTGGGTGCGCGCAGCGAGCCCTTCGGACCACCCGACTGGAAGTACCGGGTCAACACCGGCGGTGGGCCGATCGGCCCGTTCACGGTGCAGCGCAAGCGCCGGCGGCCACTGCCTGCCGATCAGCAGCAGGAAGACGATTCACCGGCGATCGACCCGTGGGACCAGCAGTTCCGCGAGATCGCCCTGGCCGAGGACGCCGAGATCAGCGAGTTCCTCTTCGGCCTTGTCTCATCAGGAGTTCTGGATGGCCACGTATAGCAAGTGCATCACCACGACCGAGCTGTTCAGCCCGAAGGACGTGGCCGAGCTCGAGAGCGAGATCAAGCGCGTCGGCGGCAACGGCAACGCCGCGGCCATTGCCGCAGCCAAGGCCATCATCGAGCGGGCGCAGCAGATGCGCACGCTGATCATGGATGCGGCGGGGATGGTGGAAGAGGTTCCAGAGTCTGAGGTTGCAACACCTGTCGAGGAAGAAGGCATCGCTGCCAGCAATCGCGGCCCCGTCATCGGCCAGACCATGACGCTGCCCGCGACGTCGGCCACCGACGCTGTCCGCATCAAACTGCAGGACGATGCGCTGCGCATGAGGCGCGTGATCGACGCGGTCAAAGCCAAGGGCCGCAGGGTCGGAGAAAGACAGAACTTCTACGACGCCAACACCCTGATGCCCGGCCGGATCCAGGCTGCGGTGGAGGACTTCCGCGTCGACGTGCTGCGGCCGATGACCGAGCGGGCGATCAAGGCCGACATCGAGATGGACGAGCTGGCCATCTACGCCTACGCCAAGCACGCCGCAGAGCGCAACGCCTACATCGCCAGCATCAACCCGCGCCTGCCCGACGGTGGCTCGGGCATGACCAACGCAGACGCCGCCGCGATCTTGCAGCGGGTGGCTCAGTCGGGCAAGCAGGCCGAGTACGACGCGCTGCACAAAGACCTGATGTCGATCACGGCCACCACCCGGCAGCTCATGCTGAACGAGGGCCTGATCACGCAGGACGAGTTTGACGCCATGGACGGCGCCTACGAGTTCTACATCCCCCTGCGGGGCTGGGAGAACGTCGTGGAGGAGACCGGCGTGGCCCGGCCAGGGGTGGGCCGCGGCGTCAACATCCGGGGCCAGGAAACGATCCGTGCCTTGGGGCGCACCTCGCGTGCGGGCGGGCTGATCGAGAACGCCATCCGCGACTACGAGCGCGTGATCCAGCGCATCGAAAAGAACGACGTCGGCAAGGTGCTGCTGGACTTCGTGCTGTCCAACCCCGACCCCGACCTGTGGGGCGTGGACGTGGTCAAGAGCAAGCCCACGTTCAACAAGGCGCAGGGCGTCGTGCAGTTCACGTCCAACGTCGAGAAGGGCGAGGACACCATCGGCGTGAAGGTGGGCGGCAATCAGGTCTACATCAAGCTGGCCGACCCAGAGCTCGCCCGTGCGCTGCGCCAGGCCTGGAAGGACGAGATAAGCGGGCTCGAGCGCGCCACCCTGGCGGCCACCGGCTGGTGGAACAACTGGCTGCGCGCCGTGCTGACCCGCTACAACCCGGCCTTCGCGGCGATCAACCTCCCCCGCGACGCCCTGTGGTCGGGCACCACTGCAGCCCTGGCTGAGCTCGGGCCCAAGGGCCTGGCGCGCTACACGCTGAACTTCGGCAAGGCGTTGGTGGCCTCTGGCAAGTCCGAACTGGGACTCAAGGCTGACCCGCTGTACGACGAGTTCCGCACGGCCGGCGGCATCACGGGCGGCTTCTACATGCGTTCGGTCGAGGACATCAGGAAGGATCTGCAGCGCGACCTGATGATGGCCGGGCCGAAGTCCAAGGCCTACCCGCTCAAGGCGGCGCGGTTCGTCATGAGGTCGCTCGAGTTCCTGGGCTCGGCCAGCGAGAACGCCACCCGGTTCGCGCTCTACACCGCCGCCAAAGATGTGGGCAAGACCCGCGTCGAGGCGGCCCTGCTGGCCAAGAACGGCACCACCAACTTCAACCGCAAGGGCGAGTGGGGCGGGGCGCTGAACAACCTGTACCTGTTCTTCAACGCCGGCGTACAGGGCACGGCGCAGCTCGGGCGCGTGCTCAAGAGCCCGGCCGTCATGTCGGCCATGGCGGGCGTGGCTGGGGTGAGCGCGATGCTGGCCCTGTACGGCGCGTCTGCGGGCGGCGAGGACGACGACGGCGAGGCGTACTGGGACAAGGTGCCGGCCTTTGAGAAGGAGCGCAACCTGATCATCATGCTGCCGCCTGGCGAGCCGCTGGGCGAGGGCATCAGCCGGGTGGGCAAGCGTGGCCGGTACATCAAGATCCCCGTGCAGTACGGCTTCAACATCTTCCCCAACCTGGGCTACATGACGGCCGACGTCTGGCGCAACAGCCAAGACAAGACCCGTGGCGTGACGCCGGCCAAGGCGGCCGTCCACATGACCTCGGTGGTGTTCGGCTCAGTCAACCCCTTTGGTGGATCCGTCGACGTCACCGACGGCGTGCAGGTGCTGCTGGCGGCGATGCCGACCCTGGTCGACCTGCCGATCCAGCTTGCCACCGAGCGCAACACGTTCGGCTCGCCGGCTTCGCCCAGCAAGGCGTCGTTCGACACCAGGCCAGACTCCGAGCGCATGTTCCCGTCCATGCAGGGCACGGCTGCGCAGAAGGTGGCCGAGGCGCTCAACACCGCGGGCGGCGGCAACGCGGCCAAGCCTGGCGAGATCCTGGGCGTGGAGACCTCGGTGACGCCGGGCACGATCAAGACGCTGATCTCGGCCACCGGCGGCGGCCTGGGCACGTTCGTCAACCAGATGGCCGACTCCATCATTGCGATGTCCAGCGACGACGAAAACCTACGCGCCAAGAGCATGCCGGTGGTCAACCGCTTCTACGGCGAGGTGGACGAGGACGCCACGATCCGCAGCGCGGCCGAGCGCCGGCGCAAGGTGGACGAGCTGGTGGAGGAGGTCAAGCGCCAGCGCAAGATCGGCATCGAGCCTGAGCTGGACGCCGAGACCAACCGCCTGCTGGACTTGGCCAAGCTGCAGGAGCGCCAGCAGAAGGAGCTCACGCGCATGCGCAAGGAAGAGGTGGAGATCGTCCGCAGCGACCGGCCTGACGCCGAGAAGAAGGCCGAGCGCAAGCGGCTACAGGCCGAGCGCGACCGCTTGGCCATCGAGTTCAACAAGGAATTCCTGCAGGGCATGAAGCAGCCCTGAATATCAGCATTGTGAGACGCCACGGAGACCAGTTGCAACGGAGAGTTCCATGGAGTCAAACGACATTCATCTGATGAAGGCACAAACCGAGGCCGACCTGCGCCGCATTGAGGCGCAGGCACCGGCCAAGGAGGTGGCCAGCAAGTCCATCGGCAGGCACGGCCTGCTCTACATCTTTCTGATCGTGCTGGTGGGTGTGGGCAGCAGCTACTTCCTGACCGAGTCGGCCATCACTGCGGTGATGACCATGATCGGCGGCGCGCTGGTGGCAATCATCCAGATGCTCAAGGGCATCACCGACACGGCCGAGAAGCAGGACAAGCCAGAGTTCAAGGTCATCAGTGACCTGATCAACAGGCTTGACAAGCGCGAGCCACCCATGAGCGTTGACGTCGATGGCGGCCGGGTGACGGTCACGAAGGGTGACGACGTCATCACCACCAAGAAGGACTGATCATGCTGCCAGTTGTCGCATCCATCATCTCTGGCCTGATCTCAAACGGGCTACCCAAGATCGCCGATGCGGTGCTTGAGAAGGGCGTGGACTACGTCGAGCAGAAGCTCGGTGTCACGCTCAAGCCCGAGGAGGAGATGAAGCCGGAGGACATCAAAGACCTGCGCGAGCGTGCCATGCAGCACGAGGAGTTCATGGTCGAGGCCGAGATCAAGGACCGGGCCAACGCCCGCGATATGGCTAAGCACGCGATGTCCTCGAGTGATCCTTTTGTGCGTCGCTTCACCTACTACTTCATCACGGTGTGGTCGGTCTTCGCCATGACCTACATACCGCTGATCACCTTCTCCAGCATCCCGCAGGAGAACGTGCGCTTTGCGGACACGATCCTGGGGTTCATGCTGGGCACCGTGATGGCCAGCATGTTCAGCTTCCTGCTTGGCTCGTCCTTCGGCTCGCGGGTCAAGGACGAGAAGAAGTGATCCCGGAGATGCGTCACCTCGTGGCCGCAGGCGTCAAGCCGGACGTCGCGCAGCAGTGGCTACCGGCGATCCAGGCAGCCTGCGAGCGCTACGAGATCAACACCGACAGGCGGATTGCCGCGTTCCTGGCGCAGACTGCGCACGAGAGCGGCGGCTTCACTCGCCTAGTGGAGAACCTCAACTACAGCGCCGAGGCGCTGATGAGGATCTGGCCGAAGCGGTTCCCCACGCTTGAGTTCGCCAAGAAGTTTCACCGCCAGCCTGAGCTGATCGCCAATGCGGTCTACTCCAGCCGGATGGGCAACGGGCCAGCGGCCAGCGGCGACGGGTGGCGCTACCGCGGCAGAGGCCTGAAGCAGCTCACCGGTGCGGACAACTACCGGCGATGCGGCGAAGCCATGGGCGTGGACCTGCTGAAGGATCCTGACCTGCTGCTGTCACCCAAGTTCGCAGCCCGTTCAGCCGGTTGGTTCTGGAGTGCCAACGGCTGCGGAGCGCTGGCAGATGCGGGCGAGTTTGAAAAGCTGACGAAGCGCATCAACGGCGGCCTGATTGGCTTGACTGACCGCAAGACGCGCTACGCCAGCGTGGTCACCGCGTTCGCTTAGGCTTCGGCCCTCTCGTCGTAGGTCACCGTCGAGGTGTCGCCCAGGCGCCACTTCGCGGTGTTCTCGACGCGGTAGGTCTTGGTGCAGACCTTGAAGTCGGGCGTCTTCAACTGCGAGTGCGTGAGCGCCGGGTCGAAGAACCGGCAGCGGTTGTTCGGCTGCAGGGCGAACTGCCCGTTGTCGAGCGCCAGGACGTTGTAGCTCTTGTGCTCCTCGGGCGTCTCGCTGAACCCGAAGTCGGGGATGCGGGGGTCCGGGTTGCAGTTGTCCAGCGTGAAGAGGTACTCGCCACCGTGGAGTTGGCGGTCCTTGCCAAAGAACTCGGCGCGCAGCCCCCTCAGCAGCGGCTTCTCCACCACGCTGACGTGGTAGCTCAGGCAGTCCCAGATCTGCAGGACGTCCAGCGGCAGATCCTCGCCGCTGCGGGTGCAGTGCTGGAAGGCGCTGATCGGCAGCTTGTCGTACAGCGCGCCGAACGCTGGCAGGTAGGTCTCGAAGCGGAAGGCCTGGCCGCGGATCGACTTGACGCTGACCCACACACCTTCGACCAGTTCGCCGTTGCGCTCGGGGTCGAAGTCGTACAGGTACTCGGCGCGGATCCAGACCTTCTGCGGGGGCAGGGGGGTGACAAAGTTCAAGTCGCCTCCTTCGCCCGCATCCAGGCCGGCAGCACGGGGTAGGTCTTGCCCTCGTGCGACACCAGCACCGGCTCGGCGATGTCGTCGTTGCGCACAACGCTGCAGCCATGCACCTCGGCCGGCTCCATGTCTGCCGGCTGGCCGAGCTCCTCGGACACCTGCCGCATCCACCAGCCCGGGGCGGCGATGACGGGCAGGGGGGTCTCGCCCCACTCATTGGGCGGGACGGTTTCCTTCAGGGCTTGTAGCGAATGCAAGACATTCGCGATGGCAAAAACGGTACTCAAGGGTTTTCCTTTTCTTCAGGCTTTGTGAACGAAACCAGATGGCATTGTGAATTCCTGGGGACAATCTCAGGGACAATTTGTGGGAAGGGTGGGGAAGCCAGGGGAATCAGGCCCTTTGAAATCAACAACTTACGTCCCATCGGTTCCCCTAGTTTCCCCCCCTGCTTGGGTTCGAGTCCCATCAGCCACCCCATCTAACACGTTGATTTCAAAGGCGTTTTCGGAATCTGGATTTTTCCAGTACCCATCCAGGGACAATTTCCGAATCTGCTCCAGCAGGTCTGCCTCGCGGGTGAACTGGTAGATCTGGTGCAAAACCTTCGCCGATCCGTTCTCCAGCGCCCACGCTTTGCGTGCCGCTAGGGCGTCGTCAACGGTGAAGAATCGGCCCAGGTACTGCTCGACGCCAAAGTCTCTGACGCGGGCCACGTAGGCGATCGACTTCCTGCCGCGGTACAGCCTGACGTCCATCGGCAGTTCAAATGTGTGCTGCGATGACCTTGCCATCCGCCTGGCGCGGCCGTTTGCCATGATGGATGCCGCGATGGTGTAGAGGACGTCCTCGCCCCACTGGTTCATCGCGATGTTGACCGCAGCACAAACCACTCGCACGTTGTCAACGGTGTAGCCCACCTGGGCGTCGATGCGGTCAATGCTTGGGGCCCAGGGCCTGCGCGCACTGCCGGGGATCTGCTTGATGCTGAACGCGATGCCCGTGACTTCGCAGCTCCCGCCGCATCTCTCCCACAACTGCTCGGCCTGTTCCTTCGTCAGCTCATGCGCTGCGGCCGACTTGCTGGCGCGCTTGCGGGCAGAGTAGATCGACTGCATGAAGGCGGTGTAGACGTCACTCATGAGGCCTGCCTCTCCACTTTCGGAGCCTGCAGATTCATCTCGAGCCTTGCCATTTCGGCGGCATCCCGATCGCCGTCGATCCACTTGGCGTAGGTCTTGAGGAACATCTCGACGCTGTGGCCAAGCTGCTTGGCGCAGAAGGCCGGCGTCATTCCCACCATCAGCATCGCCGTGGCGTAGGTGTGCCGGCAGTTGTAGGGCCGGCGGTAGCGCATGCCCAGCGCCTTGAGCACCGGCTCCCAGTAGCTGCGCCGGAATGCCCGCTCCTCGTGCCAGCCCACCCCATAGCGGGGATCGTGGAACACGCGCCCGTCATCAGCCATCTGGGTGTGCTGGCGCTGGCGCTGTAGGGCCGCCAGGGCCCGGCTGTTCAGCCTGACCGTGCGGGCGGTGTCGGTCTTGGTGCTGTCCTTCTCCTCGCCCCTGACCACCGTCTCGGCCACCAGCACGGTGCCGGAGGCTAGGTCAACGTGGCGCCAGGCCAGACCGAACATCTCGCCCGTGCGCAGGCCTGTCCAGAACCAGAACTCGACCATGTTGGCCACCTGGCCCGGGTGGCGCTCGGCCATCTTGGCGATGATCTTCTCGCGCTCCTCGGCGCTGAACGGGTCCGGCGTGGGCTTCTGGTACTTGGCGCGCTTGATGCTGGACACAGGGTTATCCCTGAGTACCTTGTCGGTGACGGCCAGCTCGAGGGCGTCGCGCAGGACGCTCACGTAGTTGTTGACGGTCTTGCCCGACAGGCCCGGCTTGCTGGCGATCGCGATCTTGATGTGGCTGGACACCAGCTTGCGCAGAAGCAGGTCGCCCATGGCGCCGCTCTTGGGGTCGTCGTAGGGGGCAGCCTTCCAGAACTTGATCGCGCTGCTGTAGCCGGCCTTGGTGGAGTTCTCGATGCGCTGCCCGGCCAGCCAGGTGTCGAGCTGGTCTGCGACGGTCAGGCCCGAGGTGGTGCCCGAGGCCGGGAAGTACTCGGCCATGACGAACACGCCCAGCCGGATCTTGTCGTGGATCTCCTCGATCAGGCGGGTCGCGTACTTGCGGTTGGCCACCGTGGGTGCCAACGGCTTGTTGTCGACCAGCAGCGTCTTGCGATACCGCTGGCCATCGTATGTGAAGTTCAGGCGGATGCTGCCATCCCTGACCTCTACGCCATTGCTCTTTCTACCCACTTTTCGTACCCGTCCATGTCGATGAGGATGTGACCGTCCGGGGCGCGGCGGTACTGCTTTCCCTCAAGCCAGACGCCTTCCTCGATCTTTCGGCGCACTGCCTTCTGGGTGTAGCCTGTCAGGCGCTCAAAGAGCGGCAGGCGCACGTATCTGGTTGCGGTCACGGCAGCAACCCCCAGCCAAACTTGGCGAGCTCGTAGGCCGCTCGTGCCACGAGGCCGATCGTCACCAAGCCACCGGCCCACACTGCGGCCAGCACCAGCAAGTCCAACAAGTCTATTCCTTGGCGTCTCATAGCCCTTCCTCCAGCTCCTCGACCAGCTTCTGCAGGTAGTGCTGCGCCTTGCCGATCTCCTTGAGCTGTTCGTCTTTGGTGCCCATGCGCATGATGTACTTGAGCGCATTCCCACGATAGAAACCGATGCGTTGCTCACGCGGCCAGGTGTCGATCACGTCCCATGGCTCGACGGCCATGTCCTTGTAGTGATTGCCACCCACCTGGGTGTCGTTTGCGCAGATTGCCATTGTGATATTCGCTATTTGTTTATTGCAGATGAGATGACCTCAGCCAATCCATCTCCACTTGCCACCGATCAGGTCGTCTCCAACAGGCTGGGCCTTGCGCCCTGGCCGGCTGTGCCACATCGCAGCACTCCCACCGGCGTCTGCTTTGTCTAGTTTGAATCCAGCGGCCCTCAAGCTGGCACCGCCTTCGTCGGGAAGCGTGTACGTGTAGATCGGCGCATGACCAAGTGCGCGTGCAGCGCGCCGGGCCGCCCCGTAAAGCATGCTGCAGGCGTTGCGCGTGCCGTCTGTGCAAAGCCGAGTCACTTCCGCTGCTTTGCCGTCGTCCAACCGAGGTGCAACAGGTCTTCCAACAATCGCGACCCCCACTAACGCCCACTGCTCATCATTGACCATGCTGGTGCAGGCTTCCACACCTACAGCAAACTTGTGCCCCACCACTGGCCGACTGTGCCTATGCAGATTGCGCACAAACTCGTTTGCCGTCTTTAGGTCACAGGGAACAATGCGCAGCGGTGTTGCCATTGTGATAGTTTACCCTTGTGATATTTAGAATGGAATAGGGTCGTGAATCCATTCGTCGCATCCGGTCTTGACGACGTCGGCCGGCGGCGTTGCGTTGAACATGGAGCACGTCGGGCCGTGCGCCGTGGCGTAGTGCTGACAGGTGAAGCACTCGACCGTGATGGACTCGAGCGCCTTGAGCTCGCGGCGGAAGAGATCGCGCCTGATCTGCAGTTCGGTCTTGTTCATGCCTGCCCCCATTCGTAGGACACCACCTGCGGGTACTTGTCCATCTTTGTGATACGGATCATGGCTGGCTTGCGCAGGATGTCTGCGTCGTACTCCAGCCACTCGATGGCCTCCTCGGCGCTGCCCGGGATCGCATCGATCTTTGAGCGCGTCGCCCACCAGGCCTCGGCCTTCTTGCGTGCGTAGCCCTGGTGTGAAACGCAGACCCATTCTCGCGCCGCCACCATGATGCCGTTGAGGTACTCCACTCGCAGGCTGGGCGGCGAGCCCTCCTTCTGATGCAGCCGGTAGCGCACCTCGTCCACCGGCACCTCCTCAAAGAGCGCCTCCTGCTGGCTGCTCAGCACGGCCGCGGCGCTGGCCTTGTTGCCGTGCTTGATGCGCTCGGGCTCGGGGAACTTGAACCCGCAGTCGATGCACTCGGTGGCCGATGCCGGGTTCTGGCTACCGCACTCGGGGCAGAGCTTGGTCGGCGCCTCGCCCTTGCGCGCTGCGCTGGGCAGCCGGCCCTTGATGGCGTCCACCGGACCCATGCGCTCGGTGGTGTCGGTGAAGTCGGCCCACAGGCAGTTGTCCTTCCCGTCAGCCAGACGCATGCCGCGGCCGGCGATCTGCACGTACAGCACGGGGCTCTTGGTGGCGCGCAGCAGGGCGATGAAGTCCACCTGCGGCACGTCGAAGCCGGTGGTCAGCACGGCCACGTTCACCAGGCACCGGATCTGCCCCAGGCGGAAGGCCTTGATCAGGGCAGCGCGGTCGTGCTTCGGGGTCTCTGCGCTCACCACGGCGGCGTTCACGCCTCTGCGCACGAGGGATGCGCATACGTGATCCGCATGATCGATGGTGACGGCGAACACCAGCCAGCGCTTGCGGTCGGCGGCGAGCTGCACGATCTCGTCGCAGGTGGCCTCGACCAGCTCCTCCCGGTCGGTGACCTTGGCGAGCTCGCTGACCACGTAGTCGTCGCCCGAGGTGCGCACGTCGCTGGCGTCTACGCGGGTGGCGGTGGGGGCCGGCAGCAGTGGCGTGAGGAACTGCAGGTCCAGCAGCTCGCGCATCGTCACCCGGGTGGCGACGTGCGTGAACAGGGCCTCGTCTCCTGCGGTCAGCCAGACGCCGTTGCCGCGGAAAGGGGTGCCGGTCCAGCCGATCGTGCGGGCGTGCGGGCAGGGGCGTGCCAGGTCGTTCAAGAACTGCCGCCACATCCCCGTCTCCTTCGGGTTGATGAGGTGGCACTCGTCGGCCAGCACGATGTCGATGCGCCCGAGGTTGTAGGCCTGCTTGTAGATGCTGCCGATCGTGGCGTAGGTGATCTGCCGGCCGAGCTGCTTGCGCCCGGCCGCCGCGCTGTAGATGCCCACGTCGGCCTGCGGCCAGATGGCCAGGATCTTCTCGACGTTCTGCTCGAGCAGCTCCTTCTGGTGGACCAGCACCAGGATGCGGGTGCCCGGGTACTCGGTGTCAGCGCGCTGCGCCAGGGCCGCGATCATCAGGCTCTTGCCGGCGCCCACCGCGGCCTCCACGATGGGGTTGCCGTCGGTGTGGCGGTTGAACCAGGACCAGAGCTCGTCGAGGGTGCGGGATTGGTAGTCGCGCAGCTTCATGCAGGCCTCCCGACTACAGCATTGTGAATCCTGCGGCCGATCCAGCGTACGCAGGGCACTGCCCAGGAGTTGCCCAAGGCCTTGTAGCGCGGGCCGTCAGGGCACTCGCTGGCGGGCTTGTTGCGCCAGGGGATGGCGGTGTAGCCGTCAGGGAAGCCCTGTAGCCGCTCGCACTCGACGGGCGTGAGGCGGCGGACTTGCATGGCGGTGGCAATCTGAGTTGTGCCACCGCGCCTAACGCGCCCTTCATCGGTCAGCGCCCCAGTTATCTGACCATCGCCGTTCATGATGCGAACCTCATCGCGTGAGTTCGCTTGGAGCGCCACTGCCGCAGTCGCGCAACCCTGCCCGTTGCCGGTGCCAATGGCATGGCACACATCGGTGCTGCTGATGGGGTCTTGCGTGGGGTGGAAGGCGGTGACGAAAGCCTCCGTCTCAAAATCCTGGCGGCCGCTGGCGGTGCCGCAGGCGTTCAGTGCTGGGGCTACGTCAATTGGGCCGCTGGTGCGGTTGCCACCGAATGCAGCGCCCGATGCAGCGCAGGCGGCAGCGCTTTTCCCCGCCTTTCTGCTCGGCGCAGAATCCCGGCGCAGGCCGTCCCACTCAAGAAGAACCGAGGCGGGATCGAACCCCGCTCGAGCACTTGCGACAACGAACACACGGCGGCGTCGTTGGGCCAGTCCGAAGTATTGGGCATCCAGGACACGCCAGGCGACTGTGCGCTGGGGTCCAGCAACCACACCCGCGTTGGTCCACCCGGTTGCGGCCAACGGGTCGATGGCGGTATCGCAGCCAGCGAGCGCTGAAAGGAAGCAGCCGAAGGCGTTGTCGGCAGTGCTGAGAACTCCCGGGACGTTCTCCCAGAAGACGATGGCTGGCAGCTCTCCTCGAGCAGATCGAACATGGTCAATTGCATTTGCGATCTCGCAGAAGGTAAGGGACAGATTGCCGCGAGCATCGTCCAGGGACTTCCGCAACCCGGCCACAGAAAACGCTTGGCACGGGGTGCCACCGCAGAACAGGTCTGGCGCCTCGACCTCGCCGGCGCGGATCATCTCCGGCAGGCGCGTCATATCCCCGAGGTTCGGGACATTGGCATAGTGATACTTCAGGACAGCAGAAGGAAAGGGTTCGATCTCGGCAAACCACGCAGCTTGCCAGCCCAGGGGCTCCCAGGCCACGCTCGCAGCTTCGATGCCACTGCACACTGACCCGAACCTCACGCCACTACCTCCGCAGTCGTGATGCCCTGCTGGTGCAGCGCGCCCTTCATGCGGCAGGCCTCGGCGGCCATGGACTTGTGCTCGAGGCGGTGCAGCTCCACCGACGTGAGCGCGGTCTTGCCGTTGCCATTGGCGAACGTCTGGCCGTCGTGGTCGCGGTACAGCACGTCGCCGTTCAGCACGTCCGTCTGCTGGCCGACTTTCTCCAGCAGGATGGGGATGTAGCGGTGGCGCTCGCAGCCGGTGCGCTGCTCGTTGAACTCCAGATCCTGCTCGTGCTCGGCGCACGTCCAGCGGGCCTGGCCATTGACCTCTGGCGTGGAGTGCGCGCACGTCCTGCAGTTCACCTCGGGCAGATCGGTGCCGTGGCAGATCGGCGAGAAGTGGCACATCTTGCACTCGTACCAGGACGGGTCGTTGCTGACCCGCAGCGGCGGCTCTGCGGCCCGGATCACCCGCTCGGCCTTGGCGCGCAGCCGGGCGAACTCCACCGCGTCGAACTCCAGGCGCTCCACGTACAGGTCGTCGGTGTTCTTGCACACCGCCACGTACAGGGCGCGCTCCATACCGGTCAGGCCCATGTAGACCTGCATCTGGGAGTAGTGCTGGGGCTTGGCGGCCTGGACCCGGCGCTTGACCAGATCGTCGAAGGACTTCTGGTTGTGGGTCTTGAACTCGCAGACGTGCCAGGTCTTGGGCGCCTCGGGCACACCGACGGCTGCGGCGTCCATGCTGCCGCCGAAGTGGTCACCGATGTCGGCCACGCGCCACTGGGCGCCGTCGGGCGCGGTGGCGTGGACTTCCACCCCGATGGAGCGCAGGTCGCGCACGATGCGCGGCTCCTCGAGCTGGCCCGTCTGGAACAGGCGCAACATGCGGCCAGAGAATCGCTCCTTCTTGGCCCAGTGAAAGGTCAGCCACAGGCGGCGCTCGCAGTTGTGGCCGATGATGCTGGCGCCCAGGTGCGGGCGGTGGCCGTCGTCTGCGGCCGCCTCGTAGGCGGCGAAGATTTTGGCGGCGGTGCTGTTCAGGGGTTCTGGAATCGCAGCCATCACAGACCCTTCGACACTGCCTGCTCGACGCTGCGGATGCGGTCCTGCACGGTGCCGCACAGGTTCAGCGCGTCGTGGACCTGCGCCTGGGTGAGGTGCAGCGCCTTGCCGTAGTCGGCGGCCGAGCGGCCCATCATGTCGCAGACCACGCTCATCACCTGATCAGCGTGCTCGTCGGGCATGTGGCGGGCGGTGGCCAGCAGCTTGATCACGCCCGAGTTGCGGTTGACGAACACCAGGAAGTCGGCGAACGAGTCGCCGTGGATGGAGCGGGCGTTCTCGACGATCTCCTCAATGGACTCGGCGGCCTGGGTGAGGATGTGCTGGGACTTGTCGGTCAGCATGGTGCAGGGCTCCTGCGGTGGTTGTACGGGCCAGCGTCCGGGGCAGGGCGCTCGCCGGTACAGGGGGCTGGCGCCCCCTGCAGGTCACTCGGTCTCTGCCTCTCCGGCGCGCTGGATCGACACGCCGGCGCGCACCGCGGCCACCAAGTCGTGCTGGCTGGCCAGCTCCGCGGTGTGCGAAGAGCGGGCGATGTGGTTCACCGCAGAGGCGCGGTTGTTGGCCTCGACCAGGAACGTGGCGCCGTCATCGCGGGTCACGCGGTAGATCTTGGTCTTCATGCCTCACCCCCTTCGGACTCGGTCACGGTCACGCTGACCGACTGGGTCAGCACCGCGTTCACGCTGGCGCGCAGCACGTCGATGTGCGGGGCGGCCTGCTCGTAGGGGAACTTGCTCAGGGCGGTGATGCAGGCATCGACCGTCGCCATGGGCAGATTGATGGTCACGTCGGAATTCACAGGGGTCTCCTGTAGTTGAGGGAAAGAAGAGGGCGGCGCAGGGCCGCCCAGCGGGGCTCAGGCTGCGCGCTTGGCCCAGGGAGGGGCGGAGGTGCCAGCGGCGGCCGCGGGCGCGTTGGCGGGCGCCTGCGGGGCGCGGGCGGCCATGCCGGCGGCGATCGCCTGGCCGTGGACCGGGCTGCCACCGGCGGGCTTGAAGCCAGCCACCTCGTTCTGCGGCTCGTACTGGCCGGTCTTGTCCTCGCGGATCTTGACCTTCACGCCGAACGGCTGGTTGTGGAGCTGCACCGTGTCGGTCATGCGGCCCAGGCCGATGGACTCGCAGAGCTCGCGCAGTTGCTGCTGAGCGATGCGCTCGGCCTCGGGGTTGCTGTGCTGCACGTTCAGGCGCGCCCAGACCTTGCGGCCGCGATAGCCGTCGGAGAGGATCTCCACGGTCAGCTTGAGCGACTGGCCGTTGCCCGACTTCAGCGGGACGATCTCGCTCTCGGTGACCTGACCCACGTACCAGCCCGCGGGCAGGAGCTCGTAGTTGTTCTCGCGCTTCTCAACGCTGCTGGTGTCGAAGTTGAATTGAGCCATGATGGCTGTCCTTTCAATGGCAATGTGATATGCGGCGTGATTGAAAGCCCACGCGGCTTAGGCTTTGATCTTGGCTGCGATGGCCGACAGGTCGGCGGGCTCAAACATCTCGAGGCTGCCGGAGCGGTCCTTGGCCTCGTAGTTGTAGTCGCGGTTGGTCTGCAGCCAGCGGGTCGGGTTGCCCTCGGCGTCCTTCTCCACGCGCAGGGCGAACACCTCGTCGAAGAAGTACCCCACGCCCTGCTTGAGCATGTTGCCGGGCATGCTGGGGAAGTACAGCATCGCGCCCGACTGCTCGTCCTTGGTGCGCTCCTGCTTGCAGGCGAAGTACACGTTGCGACCGGGCAAGTCGCGGAAGGCGCGCAGGATGTCGGTCATCTTCTCGGCCAGGGCGCCGTAGGCCTGGCGCGGATCCTTGGCGGTCTTCTTCTCGTGGTTGAGCACCACCTCGGCGATCTCCGAGATGGAGTCCAGGCAGACCCACTGGAAGGCCTTGCCCTCGTCGGTATCGGTCACGAACTGGTAGGCCTCGTAGAGCTGGTCCAGGGTCTTGACCTCGAGCACCGGGATGTCGAAGGCGCGCAGCGACAGCAGGCCCGACTCGGCGCTGATGATCAGCGTGCTGCCGCCGGTGGTGCCGCACAGGCTGGTCTTGCCTGCGCCGGCCGGGCCGTGGACCAGGATCTTGATGCCGTCGAGCGCGGCATCGCGGGTGGACTTGAGTGTGATTGCCATTGGTCGTCTCCAGTTGGCGGTTTAGGATTCCTTGACGAACACGCCCTCGGGGGACATCGTCCCGCGGCGGTCCTTGATCTCGTCGTAGGCGTAGGCCAGGGCCTGCGTCAGGTCGATGCCCGACAGGTCGGCCGCCAGGATGAGCGTGACCATGACGTCACCGAAGCCGTCTTCGATGGCGGGCTTGTTGCCACGCACCACCGCACCGACCAGCTCGCCGAGCTCCTCGACGGTCTTCAGGAGCTGCGCCTGGGGCGTGCTGTTGGGGATGATCTTGCGGGCCTCGGCCCAGCGGATGACCTGCATCTGCAGGTCTTGGAAGGTGGCGGACATCAGATGGCCTCGATGGTGATGCTCGGCGTGGCCGGCTTGGTGGTGATGTAGGCGGCGGCGGCCTGAGCGTCGGCGCCTTCCAGCTTGCGCAGCGCGGAGACCGAGACGTCGGCCTTCCACTTGAAGGCGGCGCTGGCAGCGGGGCTGAGCTGGCTCCAGTCGGCCTGGAGCTTGTCGGTGTCGACCTTGCGGTCCACCTTGTAGGTGACGCTGATCTTGAAGCCGTTCTCCTTTGCGGAGACGGTGCCCTCGAGCATGTCGCGCTCCTTGAGCAGAAGAGCGAGCTCGGCGTCGACCTCGCGGCGGGCTGCGACTGCAGCATCCTCGGCGCGCTTGGCGGCGATGCGGGCGGCGATCAGTTCGGTGAGAGTCATGGGCTTCATGGTCTTGCTTCCTTCGTTGTGCTGCATTTGCAGCGGTTGAGAACCTGTGCGGTCAGTATAGCCATTGTGATGCTGTAGTCAACAGCATTGTGATTTATTCGGTGACAAGTTGAGCGGAGAACCACTCCGGGAACTCCGAGCGCATCCACTCAAAGGCGCGCTGCTCGGGCATCGTGTTGAGCAGGCTGATGATGGCCTCGCGGGCCTGGCTCTCGCTGAACTCGGCGTCCAACTGCATGTAGTGGAGCTGGCCGTACTGAGGGATCGAGCCGGGGGTGAGGCTGGCGGTCTTGACGAAAAGGCGGGTCATGGTGATGTCCTCAGAAGGGGGCCGGCTCGGCGTCCACCGGCGGCTTGGGTTGCGGGGTCGGCACGCGCTTGGGCGCGGGCGGAATGGTTGGGTAGTCCAGCAGGCGCACGGGGAAGGGCCAGGGCTTGCGCTGGACGGGCTCGCGCCCGTGGTGCATGGGGTTGGAGCGGCTCATGCGGCCTCCTTGAAGCGGCGGGCGATCATGCTGGGAACCCGGACCGCGATCTCGCGCTCGGACGTGTCGGCCATGCGCTCGCGCAGCTCGTGGCGGGCCAGCAGGCACTGGCGGTTGCTGCCCGTGAGGATCAGCGTCCAGAGCTGGTCCACCGTGGCGCCGCTGAAGTCTTCCCAGTTGCCGTCGATGAAGGTGGTCTGGCCTTCGGCCTGCTGCAGGTTCTGGTTCAGCCAGTCGGAAGTCGCCCAGGTATCGGCGAGGAATTCGTCACGGGCGTCGGCCAGGACGGAGTCGGGGTAGTTGTGCATGTCGGTCTCCTAGAAAATATGATCATTGTGAAGTCGAGCGGCGCTGCAGGTAATCCTGCAGGTGGTCAACCGTGTTGGGCTTGTTCAGCCAGACGCCGGAGAAGCGCACGCCGTCTTTCAGCCTTTCGACGATGTGGACGCCGCCGCCGTTTCGGTACGGCTCCAGCGTCGTGCCAGGCAGCGCGGCGATTCGTTGGAGGAGCTTCGATTGCTCGGTAGTCATGGTGGTCTCCGATCAGCAATGTGATACTTAGGCGGCAGCGAAGTAGGCGTGGCCCTGAGCGTTCTCAAAGCTCATGAACAGGCTGCGGCGCTCAGCGCGGTTCATGGCGAACGGGGCACCGACGCGGGAGGTGTGCAGGTAGAAGTCGCGCAGCACGGCGTGGCCGTTGGCGGTCAGCACGTTGTCGAACTCCCAAGCGGCTTGCGCTGCGGTCAGGCCGCAGTCGCGCTGGGCGAAGCCGATGAACGTGGGGCGGGTGGCGAGGGGGAGGGTCATGTCGAGCTCCAGTGGGTGTGTCGATGGAGCCGACTGTATCACGCTTGTGATATTCAGGAACAGACAAGACCACACATGTTTATCAACAATGTGATCTTTCGCAAGGTCACTTGCGCATCGCGTTGGCTGCAGCAATCAAGGCGGCCTGGGCCTGGGGTTCCATCGCGCGAAAGGCCTCGAGCAGTTCCTGCTCGGACTCCTGGGTCATCTGGTTCATCTGCCAGGGATCACCCGTTCCGTCGATGACCCATTGCGGGTTGCACTGCAGTGCGGCGGCGAGCTTAAGGAGGCTGGGTGCGTTGGGCTTACGAGAGGCGCCCGTGATCCAGTTGCTGATGGTGGCTTGAGTCAGGTCCATTTTGGCGGCGAGTTCGGTCTGTTTGTAGCCCCTGGCTTCGATGAGCCAGCGGATCCGTTCGCCTATCGTCGCAGCCTTCGCCCACTTCGCAAAAGACCTATCAGATTCGACGGGTTTTTTCATGCTGCTGATCACTTCCGTTCTTCATATGTAGAAACAACAACTTGCCCGACTTCACAAGGCTGATGGGGTTGCAGTACACTGCCGACCTCTTTGTGATATTCACAACAAATTCACGCATGCACGTCGATCAAGTCATCACCTTCTGGGGCACCCAGGTCGCGGCTGCGGCTGCGATTGGGGTCACGCAACCCACGATCAGCATGTGGCGCGCACGCGGCTCTGTACCGCGTCTGCAGCAGCTACGCATAGAACACCTCACGGGCGGACGGCTGAAGGCAGACAAGGCCATTCTTGGCCGTAAACCCGTGCGGAATTCTAGTCACAAAGTATCACGCACCTGATACCGGCGCAATTTGAGTTTGCGCAAGTATCACAATGCCATAGAATGAAACGGCCATGGCCTAGCCCGACGGGGCGAAAAGCGGACACCTCCCCCGCCTGGCCAGTGGTTCTACCGGGAGGTTCAACAGGAGGATTGACATGGCCGTCAAGGCTATCGACACGCAGTACCGCGGCTACTTGTTCAGAAGCCGGCTTGAGGCGAGGTGGGCGATCTTTTTCGACACCATCGGCATTGAGTGGGAGTACGAGCCGGAGGGATACACGCTCAGCACAGGCGAGCGCTACCTGCCAGACTTCTGGCTGCCGAGGTTCTGCGACCCGGCATCCGGCGTCTTTGTTGAGGTGAAGCCTCGCACGGGGGACGACGCAAAAGCGCAGCAGTTAGCCCGGGATTCTGGCCACAGCGTACTTCTGCTGGTGGGGACGCCAGCATTCAAGCCATACACGCTCTTCGACAGTAACGGGAACGCGGACTTTGACGCGGTGTTCATGTCCAAGTACCTGCCGGGTGGCTCTCACTCTGGCGAGTACCGGATGTTCTACGCATCCGGCTGGGGAGGCGCCTACGCAGGCGACCTGGAGTCACCCTACGCAAGGGCCGTCGCAGCAGCGAGATCGGCCCGCTTTGAGCACGGCGCTGATCAGCCCCGACTCTAAAAATCACAATGCAAATATTTGACCCGGCGGGGCGCGGCCACGCTATCCGGTTTTCGTCACTTCACGGAGTCCGCCGGGTCAACCTCTGTCGAAAAGTGGCGTGCAGAAAGTGACGCATGGAGCTTGAAACAACGCCGGGGTTGAGTCCCATCCAAAAGAGGGTCGATGAGCTCAAGTGGTACGTGCGCCAGTACGTGGGCTTAGGGCTCAGGGTGCTGCCCCTGTGGGGGGTGGTCCAGCAAGGTGCGCAGTGGAAGTGCCTGTGCGGCAGCCCCGAGTGCGACAGGAACCGCGGCAAGCATCCCCTGACCACACCGGAGATGCGCAGCGGGGTCAACTCAGCGACGGATGACGTTGAGCTGCTCGACACGATCATCAGCCGCTACCCGGGCATGAACATCGGCGTGGCTGTCCCCGATGGGATGGTGGTGGTGGACATCGACCCCCGCAACGGCGGCGATTCCACAGTCGATGAGATCGAGGCCCGGTACGGCAAGTTCCCCGACACCTGGGACCAGCTCACCGGCGGCGGCGGCCGGCACCTGTGCTTCCAGGTTCCCTTCGGCACCAAGTTCAGCGGCAAGCTGGGGCCCGGCGTGGACATCAAGCAGGCCGGCGGCTACATCGTGGTCGAGCCCAGCGTCCACCCGCTTGGCAAGTCCTACGGCTGGGAGTCCAGCTCCAACCCGCTGGATGGCCAGGACATCGCTCGGGTGCCAGAGTGGCTCGAGCGCATTGGCGGCCGCCCATCGCAGGCCGATGTCGGCCGAGCCATGAAGGCCTTTGAGGTGGACCAGATCACCCGGCAGGACTTGGAGTCCGCCCTGGCATACGTCGACAGCGACGACCGAGACAACTGGATCCGCGTCGGCCTGGCACTGAAGACCATCGGTGACGCAGGCTTTGACCTGTGGGACCGCTGGAGCCAGCGCAGCAGCAAGTACAAGGCCGGCGAGACGGTGGAGAAGTGGCACGGGTTCAAGCCACAGGCACTGGCCGGCGGCTCAGACCCCAAGCGCCAGATCACCTACCGCACGGTGTTCGGCATGGCGCAGGCATGCGGGTGGGTCAACGCCTCCAGCAAGCGCGCCCGTGACAGCAACGTCGTTCACCTGCAGGGGGCTCCGACTACGGTGGATGAAGAGACCGGCGAGATCGTTCCCCACAACCCCCTCTTCACACCCGTCCACGAACTGCTGGACGGCATCAGGCCGATCGACTGGCTGGTGGAGGGCTACCTCGAGCAGGATGCGCTGGGTATGCTGTTCGGTCCTTCAGGCGGCGGCAAGTCGTTCGTGGCCGTCAGTCTGGCCTGCAGTGTGGCCACCGGCGCACCTTGGTTTGGCTGCCAAGTCAAGCAGGGCGCTGTCTTTTACATCGCGGGCGAAGGTCACCAAGGCCTGGCGCGGCGGTTCGCAGCGTGGTCTAAGGCCACGGGGGTGAAGATCACCAAGGACACGCCGCTGTTCAAGTCCAACCGTGCCGTGCAGTTCTTGGACGCCAACGCCGCCCAGTCCGTCAAGGCCGAGGTGGCTGAGCTGGCCCGGCGCACCGGGCACATGCCCGTTCTCATCCAGATCGACACGCTGGCCCGCAACTTCGGCGACGGCGATGAGAACAAGCAGGCCGATGCGAACCGCTTCATCGAAGCCATGGACGAGATCCGGCGCGAGTTCAAGTGCCACGTCCAGACCGTCCACCACTCCGGACACGAGATGGAACGGGCCCGGGGCTCGAGCGCGTTCCGGGCGGCCATGGACCAGGAGCTTTGGGTCAAGGGCTCTGGCGGGATGCTGGAGCTCGCCGTGACCAAGATGAAGGACGCAGAGATGCCAGCGTCCAGACGATTCAAGATCGCCCAGCTCGGCCTGGGCGTCGAAGACGATTGCGGTGTCGAGATTACCGGGGCGTACCTGGAGATTGACGGTAACCCGCTGGAGTTCAAGGTGGGCTCGCGCACCAACGGCGGCGACATCACGGCCCTGGACGTGGCCAAGGCCATGCATCCGCGGTGGCCGGGCGTGCCCCCCATGGCCAGCACATTGGGGTGCTCCGAGCGATCCCTGAGCCGGATCATGAAGGCCATGAAAGACCAAGGACTGGCTGTACAGGCATCCAGTAAGCAGGCCGGCTGGGAGCTCTCAGAAACAGCCCTAGACCACCTGTCCATGACCGGCGCCATGCTGCTCAACAAGGGGGGCGAGGGTGCTTAATTTTTGTGCAAATTCATCCGCCAAAAAGCTGGCGGATGACCCCCAAAAAACACGTTCATCCGCCAGGGGGTTTGAGGTGGCGGATGAATTGGCGGTTGCTGGCGGATGGAAGTCAGAGAAAGGCAAAAACATGAATGCCGACAACGACTTAGCATCCGCCAATGGGTTGGCGGATGACTGGCGGATGAAATCCGGGGGCCGTTCATCCGCCTATCCGCCACCACCTTATAAGGTGGCGGATGCTGGCGGCAAGGGGTTGGCGGCACCCAAAACGATGCCCTCATCGGGCCCGGCCAAGGCACCAAAAGACAGCCAGAACGACAGCCTAAGTTCTGAGTTAGTGTCCACTCACAAAAAGCACACGATCACCCTTGAACTGCCCTGGCCGCCGACCGGGAACCACGCGACGAAGCACACCCGGACTGGTGGGCACTACAAGACCGCCGAGACCGTGGCGTATCGGGCCGCTGTGCTGCGATTGCTGGCCGGGATGGGGCTGGGTAAGGGTCAGGCCAGAAAAACGAGCCTGAGGCCTCTGGCGGGCCCGCTGAAGGCGTCTTGGGTCATCGCCCCACCAGACCACCGGGCCAGAGACCTCGACAACGTGCGCAAGGAGGCAGCCGATGCGCTCACCCTGGCCGGCCTGTGGGTCGACGACTCGTGCAAGGTGCTGCGCCAGGAGACGTTCGAGTGGGTGCCGCCCGAGCCGGGCGGAAAAGTGCTGCTGACGGTCGAAACGCTGGGCAACTGTACAGGCGTACAGTCTGGGGAAAATGACAGCAAAAAGCGTGCCTGATTGGGTCAACGAGCTGCTGCAGGTCTGGGCCGGCGGCGATTGGGGCCAGGCCCGGCGTGACCTGGGCTACCCGAGCGTGTCGCCGATGTTCCGCGGCGTGGCCGACTCGGCCGAGGAGCTCGAGGTCACCGGCTACAGCCCGCTGGAGGTTCGGGCGGTGCAGGCTGCGGTGGACTGGCTGCACGTCGTGCATGAGCCGCACTGGCGGGCTCTGACCCGCCGATGGCGGCCGTGGCTGCGCGACAGCCTGGCGGCCAGCCCGGACGACGACCGGCTGGTGCGCGAGGCCGCGCAGATGATCGCCGCCTATGTTGACAAGACTCTGGGGTGATTGACTGGCGCCCGCGTATAGGCATTGTGATAATCGGACATCCTCAACTCATGGAGACGACCATGAACTT
>Ga0315901_10001528_pt1 | contig 33519 bp, 20 predicted proteins | sample LakEriMetagenome_10_FD_203761 | JGI IMG/M metagenome (GOLD analysis project Ga0315901, IMG submission 203761) | Freshwater fungal communities from buoy surface, Lake Erie, Ohio, United States - Buoy 2 MA116 | ecosystem: Environmental > Aquatic > Freshwater > Lake | place: USA: Lake Erie, Ohio...
CTTTCAAAGCTCCTCTTAATTCAGCCACTTCTTCATCTGTCATGTCGTTTTTAACGCGTAGTCTTTGAATCTCTTGCTCCCATAAATCGTTTTGAGCTGTTTCTTTGCGCGATGCCATTTTCTGAATATCCAAAGTGATTTCATTAAGAGAATCAATTAATGTTTTCTCTGCTTTCACTGTTGGGTTTAATAATTCAGAAAGTGTAGCAATATAGCGATTTAGTTTTCCAATTACATTTAAATACACAACATTTTCCTCACTTGAAAAAGGACGGTTTTTCTCAATAGCTTGATTTAAGTGTTTCACTTGCTTTCTTGCAATTTGAGCAATTCCTGCAATAGCTGTAACTTTAGAAGCGTTTTCTAATTCTGCTCCTATTTGTTCCAACTGTTTTTCTACTGCTTTGTCAATTTCAACTTCAATATCTCCAAGTTGTTTTCTTGTTGCGCTTGATGATGTTGATAGTTTTCTATCTTGCGCTGTTAAAAGTTCAACTGTTTTTCTTGCGTTGGCGTATAAAAGTCCTTCTTTAGTACTTAAATCATTCCCCGCATTAAAAAGAGCAATTTTATTCCCTTCAAGCTGGTTTAAGTCCATTTGGTTAATTAAGTCTCCCGCTAAAAGATTTCTATACACTTTCTCTGTAAAGTCAGCTAATTGTTGTTCATTCTGCGGAGTGAAATAAGCACGTACACGATTAATAAAATCTGTGAACAATTGTAATAATTTATTGTAAAAACGTTGCTCTATTTCAGGCTTATTCTCAGCATTAAATTTATTTACAAAAGCGTCTTTCAAAATTTTACCAAGCACTTCACGTCTTACAAGATTCTCGTCTCCATATTTTTCCATGTATTGCTCAGAATATTGCTCCCATTGCGGGGTTTTGTCAACATTTCTAAGCAAGTTTTCAATTTCAGCTTGTGGGAGAGCCTCTACAATAAAGTGGGCTGTTTCTTCTGACAATAATTCTGTTGAAATTTCTCCATTTTTAAACGCAACAATTCTATTAGCAATATCAGCTAAAGCATTAACAGACAAATCATTGAATTTTTCAACAACTGATGTACTCACTCCCATAGCTTCCAATAGGGAAAGGAGAGCTTTCTCCAATTCGTTTTGTGGAGTGATTTCAACAGCTTCCATTAAAACACGCTTGTCTCCAAAAGGAGCTGTCAAATCATTATACAATTGCGCAGCCATCTCCATTATTTTTGGAGCTTTTTGTCCTTCTTGTGGCTTTTCTATGCGCAATGTGTTATCAGACATCCACTTATAATTAGAATGCCCTATAAACGTCCTTAAATGCGTGTCAGCAATAGAAGCATTAATAGTTTTAAGCACTTCGGAGTTTCCTTGTGGCTTGTAATAAATATTTCCATCTGTATCTAATGTGCGCTCGCCAGAGAGAATATTAGACTTAATCAAATCATTAACAACACCTTCAAAAGAATTGTTAGCTGTTGTTGCTGTTAAACTTGCTACTTTCTCGTTGTTTAAAATGACATCAATAAATTCATTATCTTTTGAATTTTGTAATGCTTCTTTGTATGTTAAGAATGTTTGCCCGTCATTTGTTTTAAATTCTAATTTTGCTTGTTGAAAGGCTACAACAGGAGCTGTAACATCTTCTTGTGTTAAATCTTCCCCACGCAACAAATCTCTCCCCACAGCCTCAGCATAGGACTTTAAATCTAATTTGTACACTTCTTCAACAGACATTTGTGTCAGTCCGAGAAGCCCTTTTAAATTTTCCCAGAAGCTACGAAGCCACTCAAATATCCCGCCTGATTTTTCAAGCATTTCGTCTGTTGTTCTTGCTGTGAACTCTGTTAATATTTCTTCATATAAAGCTTCTCCTTCTAACGAGGGCTGTGTTTGCTTGACATACTCGATTATTTCTTTTATTTCGCTGTTTTCTTTTTCTGTCTGTTCTTTTACTAGCGCGATTCCTCTTTTATATAACTCTGGGTGGTTTTGCTTTGTGTACGCGTTAAATAAATGTGAATATTCGTGCAACAAAGTTTCATTCGTTGCTAAGTCTTTATTTAAATAAATTTCTTTTGTTTTTAAATCAACAAATCCTTTAGTTGTTAAAGCAATTCCGTTTTCAGCTAATTGTTTTTGGAATTGGATTCTTTCTTCTATTGTAATAGCGTTTTCGTCGAATACAACATAGTTAAAACCTCTTGCGGTATCGGATGTTGCTCCACGAGAAATTGATTCTGCGGGGTATTTAATTCCGTCAATCCCTGCTTCTAATAAAAATAGAGATGCTTCTTTTTCCCCACCTATAAATTTAGACAATTCATTATATAATCTTTCCCCATTAAAAGCACCTCTATTGTTTTTTACAAATTCATAAAAAGGTCTTTCTCCAAATTCTGATTCAACTTGTTTATCTATACTTTCCCATATTTTATCACTAACGGGATTATCCCACTCTAACCATGTATATTGGTCAGGGGTTTTTCCTTGGTGTAGAGATACTTTGTAGAGGTTTTTAGTTCCTTTATAACTTTGTAAAAATGCAATAGCCTCATTAAAAGATGCACTACCATCTGAATTTAGATTTAATAAATCAATAGCCTCTTTTTTATTTGCAGAGTTTATGTAATGTCCTTTTACAAGGATTTTAGCCTCATCTGATAAGTTTGATTTATCAACATTTTTTATTAAAATATCATCTTTTTTACTTAAAACAGCAGCATAATTTCTTGCAATACTTTCCAAGTCTGTAAAGTATAAACCAGCGCCAAAAGCCGCATTGCCTTCTGCCGAAAGAAAAGTTCTATCAGAAAATTCAAAACGGTCAAAAGAATAAGGAGAACCATGCCAAGCTAACACTTGTTTTCTTGTTTCAGCATCTACTCCAAGCTCTTGTAACTTTTTGTTTATTTCGTTTGTGTTTAATAATACTACGTTTGTACTTAGTCCGTTTTTCTTTAGGGTGTTGATTAACTGTTCTTCTATTTCTTTTGCGGGCGGTGTATACATAGCTTCTCCCATACCATCTCTCAAAAAGATTTGGTCTTCTCTTGCAACTTCTTCTGTTTCTTCGAGTAATTTCTGTCTACGTTGTTCAGGAGTCATGTTTAATCTATACTCAACATTTCTAGCTTCAACTTCTCCTGCTAATCTTTTATACACCTCTGTTGGTACAGAGCCGTCTCCTTTATAAAATCTTTCTAAAGCATCAATAATTTTTCTATTAGACCCAGTATAATCCTCTTTTCTTTCTATTAACTTAGTATATTTATCAAATCGTACTGCATCAGAGTCTGTTTCTTCAACTCCTGATAAGATGTCGGCTTCTGTGAATAAAGCTGCTGTAGAGCCTCCTCTATGGAAACCTTCTTGTAGTTGGACATAGTGAGTTGCTTCGTGAGACAATACTCTATTACTTCCCTGTCGTAATCTAAATAATCGAGCTCCAAACATCTCTTCAATATTGGTTGCTGATTTGGAAGAAGGAAATAATGAATTAGTGATGTACTTGGAAGAGATTTCAATTTTGTTTCCAACTCTGTCAAATAATGTTCTGTTTTTATCATTAATTATAATTTTTAAGTCTTTTATTTGCGGATACGCTTTTTTTAATGTATCGGCTTCTACTATATCTAAAAAGCTGTATTCTTTATTTAGTTCTACTTCTACATCTTTTACAACAACTTCTTCTATCTCGTATCTCCACAAAGAATCTGCTCCTCTTTCCCATCCCGTAGCAAGTCTAATTTCTAATGGTGTTTTTCCTGCTTTTTCCATGTCTTTGGCAATAAGAAGGTTGTCCATTCTGAATGTGACTTCTTCCGCTTGGTCTAAAGACATTGCTCCTCTTTCTCCTAATATTTGAAATTTAAAAGCGTGTTTATACACCTCAATAGCTTCTTCTAATGAGAGCGTTGGAGTGTTGTTTAATATGTTTTTGAATGTGGGATTATTTCCCGCCACTTCTACTATTTTTCCTTGTGAATTTCTTTTGATTTGACAATTATTGCTCATCAGCTATATAAACTTTATTATTTTTCGTTACTAATTTACTAAAAGTTTTGAAATCTATGTCTTCTCCAACACTATTCACCCAATTTGGTGCTATTTTAGGATTATATGACACTTCTTTAAAAATGGAGGTTTCTAACTCTATTATGTTTACATTTTTACATTCTATCCACGAACAAACGTATTTATTATGACCATTGAATATGTTGTTTGCGGCTTTCTTATTGTTAATTAATTTACAATCAACTAATTCAAGCTGTTTCTCAAAAGGGTCAATTATTAATATCTCTTTTGATTTTATATTCAAAATTTTCCATTTCTTGTAATTAACACCTCTTCCAAGGTTAAATCTAACTCTATACATATTATAAAAATTTAGCCCCGACTTAACGAGGCTACAAAATTACTGATTAAATTTTAATTATACAAATATATTAGCATTCAAAGTAAGATTCTACTTCTTTTGTTTTGGACATTTTGTTTTTTGCTTTGTTGTTTTGTATCAACTGTCCTATTTCTTTTGCTTCTATTATTCTTGCGGGCATTACTTTCCCCACCATAAATCCCTCTGTTCTTTGCCCCGTATCAAGTCTTCCATAAACACTTTGTCCGTTTATTTTTTGTTGCATTTCATACACTTGTCCGTTTTGTTGAATGAACTTATCTTCTGTGTTTGTTAAGATGATGTTATTGTTCACTATTTCAACTTCTGCGGGCTTTGGAAGCGTGTCTATGTTATTTACAGCTTGTAGTCTTACAGATGTTTCTGCTTCTATTAATGTAGGCATTCTTTTACTTAATGCGGAATACTCCCCCAACTGTTTCAAATTGTTGTCTTTAATAATAGCTTTTGCTTTTGCTATTGTTACGGGGTCGTTGGAAGAAAGATAGATGCCGTTTTCGTCTATTTTGAATATGTCTTCGTGTTTGTTTGTTATATTGAAATCAGCTACAAATTCGTCTTTTAAATATTCTTCATTTTCTATTTCTATTGCGGGCTTTTCAAACTGTTTTTCTCCTTTATTCTTATACCCGAAATAGTCTTTATACAATTGGTAGTTGTTTTCTCCTTCCACCTTCTCCACCCTGTGATAGACGTTTGGAACATCTGTTTTAATTATAGAGAGATTGTCAAACAGTTCTTGTTCCGAAGTATTTTCTATGTTTTCAAAATACACATAGTCTCTATCGGTGTTGTCTTTTATATTAACTGTTTTTGTTCTTGGCGCGCCTTGTTCAATGGCTTCTAAATTCTCAGAAGTTTGTTCTTCTAAAAACGTCTCTAAACGTGTTAGTTTAGCCATATAATCCTGCACTCCTTCAAGACGTATTCCAAACTTTCTTAGCTGTTTATATATTTGCTCCACCACTCTTAAAGCCTCCTCCGAATAAGGGTTAGTTGCTCTTTTCAATGCGTCAATTCTACGTGTAAAATAAGACGTGTCCTCAATCACTTTAACAGCATTTGGGTAGTTTAAGTTTTCTTGTGTTTGCTCCCCATTTTTATCGATTACGGGGATTTCTAATGGGTATTCTATAATTGTATATGGGTTTGCATTTTTAAGCTTTCCAAACGCGTTATATTCGCTTAATTTAGCTTTTATTTGTTCTGAGGGATATTCGTTAAATATTTCCTCTGTGTTATTTAGCTTTTCAATGCTGTCTTTTACAGAAGCTAACATAGAGACATTTGACAACAACATTCGTATTTCCCCATCTGCATATAACCCAGAAGCCTTTAATGAAGAAAACGAAGGATTGAACAGATCATTTACATAGAAAGCATTTCTTAGTTTTTCATATAATTCAACAGACGAGTTAATATTAGGAAACTCCATAAGAAGATTTTTTACATCTTCTATTTCTGTATTTGTTAATTTAGCGGAAGTTTTTTCTTGACTTCTTTTTATCACCTCTTCCGCCACCATTTCCCCATTGTTATAGAATATATTTGGGAATGCACTCACTTTTAACCGTCCTTGTTCTTCTTTTGCGAGGAGTTTGTTCCAAACACCTCTTGCTTCCTGGGTCATATTAGCATCAGAATAGAAAGACTTGTTATTTACAAAAGAATACTGAATAGCCCTTTTATATAACGCTGTTCCAAGTCCTTTTCCTTTTTCAACTCCCGCGCTTAAATTTACAGCTTCAACAGCAAAGTTTCCATTGAAATCTTTTAGACGAATATAACCAAGTTGTTTCTTGTTCTCATCTAATAGTTGAATTGTTGTAAATCCGTTTTTCTTTACAACTTTCCAATTCTTGTCTTGTATTGTTGCAGGGATTTGCTTTAAAATAGAAGCTCTGTGATTACTAACTATTGGAGATATTTCATTTTCTTGGAATGTCGGAGTGTAGTGAAGAACAAACAAATCTTCTGCTGCTTGTTCTCCAACTGTTTCTTTTAAATTATTGTACAACTCCGATGGTTGTCCTTGCGGTGTGAAATATTTATTTCCTCTTATTTGGCAACTCATTTTTTCTTAATTTGTGGGATATTTTAGTTTAAACAAAAGTTCGGAAACAAAACGCTCGTCTTCGGTTTCTTTATGCAAAATAGCAATCTCAATTAGTTCGTCAACACACTCTTGGTATGTTTTCGCATAAATATCAATACCTAATTCTTCAAACCATCGAAGCTGTTGTTCTGTCTTACCTTTGTCTAACATTCCAAATCGTTTTTAGTTTCGTTTATTTTTGACTTATCAACAGACGTTTGCTTTTTAATCATTTCGTAGCGCGCTACAAGATTTTTAATCTCATCTATTTTTTGTTTCCCTAACATTTCTCTTGCGGGTTTTGTCAAATTATCCAAAGCCTGTTTTAGAATGTTAATGTTCATTATTTTTAATGTTGATGTAGTTGGTGAAAGTTCCACTTCATTATCATCAAAAACCTCTCTAAACTTATCCTCAATGGGGTCATTGTTCTTGTCAACATATCCGTCTCTTTTTCTTAGACGTTTATCTAAAGCAATTGCTTCTTCTGAAAGAGCGTTTTCTATTTCAATCATTGTGTCGTATTTTCTGTCTAATGTTGAAATAAATGTTGTATTCGCTAAATCAATAACTAACTTTGGAGAAGAAATTGCTCTGTTGATGTCTTCTATGTTAATGTTTATTGTTGCGTCTTGAATTAAACTGTTTTTATTATATGTCGCTGTGGCGATGTTGTCCGCTGTCTGAAACACTTTCACTTCTTGTAATTGTTGTCTTGCTTGTTCTATTCTTTGCGGGTCTAATGAATCTAAAACAGCTTTCTTTTTGTTGTCAATTAACAGTTGATTTATTGCTTTTATTTTCTGTCCGTCATTCATCAGTCCACTTGACAAAATATCTTCCATTTCTTGCACTTTTGGTGTGGAAGTTTTTATCATTGAGATAGGATAGGCTATCATTTGTGCACCTTTCTTGATTACAACAACAGGAATTTTCTTCTCTCTATTTCTTCGCGACAATTTAAAAACAAAATCTTTTAAAACATCTTTCTCTAATGTTCTATCAGCTAATTTAAACTCCCCATCTAAAATATATCCTTGTGTTACAACATTATTTACAGAAGTCTCAGAAAAATTAAATTGTGTTGGTTTTCCGTTGTCGTCCAAATTAAACTTAGGAGTTCCTAAGAAAATACGCTTCACTTTTGTTTTTCCAATAACACCAGATATTCCACTTTGCAATGCTTCAAAAGCAAGTTGTCTTATTTCATCGAAAACGGGGTCTGTCAACTCTCTCTGTGCTTTTAATACAGAATAGTTTTGTCCATTCTTTCTTACGTGGATTCTAACTTGCTTTTTAATTTCTTGCTCGTCTTTTAATTTTGAAAGTCCTTTGTTGTACTCCCCATCAACGTCAACATATAATTCCACTTCATCTTCTAAAGACAAATCATATATATTTCCTGTAATATCATCTTTAGCTATATCAGACTTTTTTTCTACAAAGTCAACTCCGTTGTATTCATATACGTCAAAATAGCTCCATGTTGTGTAGTCTAAAGATGTTCTTACAATGTAGAGATTTATTGCATTTTGAAATGTTTCAGACTCATATATTTCAGCATCAATAATAATGTTTCCTTGTTTGTCTGTTTGTATTTCTATTGGTGTTGAATTTTCTGGTTTGATTAAATATCGTCCGTCTTTTCTTTTTTCTATTTCTCCGTTTAATCTTTGCGCGACAGATTCAATAGACAGATGGCTAAATCTAATCTTCTCTCCTTTTATCTTTTTAGCGACAACATTTCCATTTACATTTTGTGTAATAGAATAATCAGTTAAATCTCCCGATTCTTTTAACTCATCTTCCAAAGAAGGTTGTGCAATATCAGAAAGAGCTTCCTCAGTGATTTCTTCAAATGTATCTTCTTGCTCTTGTTCTGATTCTAATTGCTCGGCAATCTCTACTAAATCTGCCAATGTTTGATTTTCATCAATAAAAGCACTATCTAACAGTTGCCATTTCCCCAACCGTTCTTTTAACTGTTCAAACTCTTCTCTTTCGGATTTGTTTTTTCTGTTTCCTTTTGAATAAAGCTCGCCATATCTATCAATCTCTGATTGTTTTGGTTTTACTAAATCTTGGTCTCCTATTTGAATTAATGGAACGAGTTTGCTTTTTAAAGCTTCTTTTATTCTTTGGCGCAATCCATCTGCTCCAGACAACTGTGCTTTAGGCTCTGGTTTTGTAAATTCAGGTTTATTAGGGTTTGGTGTAACGGGAGTCGTGGTAACAGTTTCTGCTGTTTGCCCTGCTCTCTTACTAATTGAATCTAATTCTAATTTTTTGGAATACTCATGTAATTCTTTAAAGAAATCAGAAGTGAAGTCATCCAATTGTTTATTCCCTGCTAACTTTTTACCAATCCACGTATTTTTAGATTGGAAATTTAGTTTTCCACTTGCAAGTGCAGAAGATAGAGCCTGGTAACTCATAAACTGCTCCAAAGCTTTATTATACTGTTCTCTTTGATATTGCAGTGTGGTGAAAGTTCTTGGAGAAGTTTCTTTATACGACTCAATTAGTCCGTCAACTTTTTTAAGATTTTCCTCTAAATTTTCAAGCGACTCAGGTGTAATTACAGATGTGTCTAAATTTAAAGAAGTGTCAGAAATTGTATTAAGTTTGTCGTTTTCTGCGGACAATTTTGTAGCTAATTCAGAAAGCTCTTGTTGCTTTTGTATAAGCTGTTCTTGTGTTGTATTTAATTCGTTTACAGCATTGAAATATTCATCTCCTTGTACTTTTCCAACTCCTTTTACGTCAGATGGAGTTTTAGGCTTATTCTGTAATTTAAGTACAGCTTGCTCCAACACTCTTGCTCTTTTACGTAAGTCTTTAACATCCTTAACTGTCTTTGCAATGTCGTTTTTAGTAATTGTACTTGCTACATTTAATAGGCGGGTTGTCTGTAAAGAATCGGCGGCTTCAATACCTATCTTACTTTTCATGTCGGAAATAATATCCCCCATTAAAATGTTGGCATTCTCTCCTTGTGTAAGTGCCCAAGCTAAAGCGTCTGCCTCTGCTTGTAGAGGTTTTCCTAAAGCATTTGTACTTCCTAATAATAATTCCGAGTAAGTTCTGTTCTCTCTATATCGATTTGTTAAATCTTTATGTGCTTCTAATAGAGTGTCTTTATATTCTTGAATGTCTGCTTCTTCTACGCCGATTTCTTTCCATTGCGCCTCGGTTACGTTGTCTAAAGCAATTCTATATTCTTCATTTACTTTATCTAAATTTTTTCCTGCCGCGTAATTACGAGAAAGCTGTGCAATGATAGCTTCGTTTGCCGATAAGTGAGCACCAACAACATCCTTAGCATCCGAAGAGCCTTTTATAGCCATTTGAATTTGACTAGCCATAAGACCCTTATCACGCATAGTCATTCCTTGGTATGTATTGTAATAATCGATATACTCTTGACTTTCAGCTTTAGCTTGCTCAATTTCTTGAACATCTTGCTTCATTATAATATTAGAGCCACCCCCAATAAGCATACCAATCCCAATCTCTTTCCACCCTTCTTTAGTTCCATAGGTTTCTGCTAAAGCATCATAAAACCCATCAAAAATTGATAGAGTGTTGGAAGCTGATTCTACGTCATACTTTTTCTTTAGGTAGTTGTCTAACATGTTTGTAGCGACAGACTGCATACCTTCTTCATATCCCCCTTCTACAATTGGAGATTTTCCATATTTGTAAAGGTTTTGTGCTATGGTTTGGAACTTAGTTGGGTTTATTGCTTTTAAAGTTCCTTCAACTGTTTTCTCTGCGCCGATTCCAAACAACGCTTTATTTACTCTTTGTGTTACGGGTTTGAACGGAGAGGGGATTCCTTTAAGAACACTTCCTCCAAACATAGCAATATTGGAAGGAATTAAAATAGCCGTATTAAGTCCAAAAACAGCATTAGCCGCATTGGTAATTTCGTCTTGGTATTTTAATCTTTCTTCGTCTGTTGGGGGTCGTCCGTTGATACTTTTAAAGTTTTCTAAGAAGTTTTCCTCTGCTTCTTTTTTAAAATGCAAGGCTTCTACCCCTGCTTCATATCCTGTTGATGTAACAGCAAAACGTAAAGCATTTGCACCAGCTCCAATTCTTCCTCCTAAGATACCTGCTGACTTACTTACATTATTTACATTATAAGCGGATTTTAATGGTATTTTAGTCAAATCGGCAAACTTGTCAACAGCTTTAGCAACTGTTCCAAATTTTAAAAATTTAGTTCCCCATCTTGCACCCGTAGAAGCTAAAGAAGCACCTCCTGTAAGTCCTGCCCATATTCCTTCTGAAATAATAGCTCCTGTTGTAAAAGAAAGCCCTCCTAAGAAATCATTAGCCCAAAAGTTAGCTGTTCCCATACTTTGAAAGAAATTCTTATCTCTTTCTTGTTGCGTGTAAAAGTTGGGGAGTTTGTAATCCATTTTGGTATTTATATCATCCAATCCACGACTGAAACTATTGTCGTACATAGCTGTTAAATTACCCTCATAAATAGAATTACCAAGTCCATATAATGTTCCTATTGTACCTCCTATTACAGCCGTTCCTGTCTTTCCTAAAAATTTAGTTACGCCATTAGCCCACTTATCTGTGGTAGTTTGGTTTTCTGCTTTTATTTCCTCGTTATTTACAAAAGGAGTGTATGTATCGTAACGGTTTATGTACTCCCCTGAATTTAGCTTAACATATAAATTATCAGGATTGTAATTAGGCTTATTGAAATAGGGTGTATTATCAATAGCGGACATTGCTTCACCATAAGTGAAGTTTGGATTTTTTCCATCTGTAACTACCGATTGCATAGCCTTTTGAAAATAATCCTCAGATTTAGGTTGCGCAATAGGAAATTGACTTCTTATCGACTCCACCATACTGTCTATCGGAGTTATTTCAGATTGTTTTGCTATTGTATTTGGATTAAAATCTACCATTGATTAAATTTTATTAACCTTTGAAGGGTCTTTCATTAACTCTTTTGCCACCTCAGTTAATATTAAAATCTGAGGCATTGTTTTTAATAAATAAATATAGTCTTTTGATATTTCTTGACTAGCGGTTAAATTTTTAACAACTGTTTTATCTGAGAACGGAGAGCTAAATTCCGTAACCCAGTTTGTTTTATTTGTATTGGGTTTTACTGCTATGTTGTATTTATCAAAACTTTTAGAAATTCTATCCACCATTCCCTCTACTTGGTCTTGGTATTCTGTTCCTTGTAACAACCCTTTAAAATAAAAAACTGTTGATTCTTTTGTTAAAAACACTTCGGGGCTAATTGCTACACTTGCATTTCTTGGCGTTATAGCAGAGGATATGCTATTTAATATACCCGTATTAACATTTGTTTTCAGCCTATTAATATGTGCATTTTTAATATCATCATTATCGGCATCAATAAAATAAGGTTTTGTATCTGTCTTTATCTTATAGTTGCTTGGTACAGTTGTTAGTGATATTTCGTTTGTTTTCTTACTACCCGTTCTTTCAGCTATAAAATTATAAGCCGCAGACCCTTTAAACACATTTATAACTGTTGGTGCTAAGGGTTGTCCTTTTTTATTACCCGATGTCTCTACACCTCTGTCTTGTGTTATTTTAAATCCATCTCTTGTTTCTTCCACAGTGAAAGGTCTTTTTTCATCTAACATAGCTACACCTGTTGGAATATCATTACCTTCTTCATCTTTTACAGTTGAGGGGATTTTACCTATAAGTGCTTTTCTATCATCCTCTTTTGCGATGTTTACGGAGTATCTATCTGTTTGGATATAAGGTTTTATGTTAGCATTTTTTATAATACTATCTCTATTTTCAAAAACATCTCTATCTGCAACTACATTCATAAACTTATCAGAATTGGAATTTTTGTCAATGTTTTCTATATAACTTATGTATTGTCTTTTAAAATTTATATCAGAAGATAGTCGTTTTTCAAGTTCAGATGAAATTTTAGGAGTCCCGTAGGTGTAACTTACATACCCATTTCTTTTTAAGAAATCCTCAAAACTGTTAATTGCTTCGTCTAATTTCAAATTAGCTCTTCCTGTTTTAGATAGTATTGCATTTGTAGCTATATTAGAAAGTTTTTCGTTTGAAACCTTACCTATAAAGGCTTTATCTGCTTTTCCTAAAACCCCTACAATATTTTCTCTTGTTGTTGTAGCGTCAATAACTATTTTTTCTGTTTGTGGCGCAAATATTCCAAACTTAGCGGCTGTGAATGCGGCTTGTGCGGCATCAGCTTTTGAAACATTCGCTCCTTTCCACCCTTTAATTTTTGTAATTGCTCCATTAACTACTTCAAAGCCATTTATCTTTAATACCTTTTCAAATTTAGCTTTGTTTTCTTCGGGAACTACATCATCGTTGTAAACAGCTTGTACATTATTTATAATATCATTATACGCTGTATTATAAGCTTCAACTGTTGCTTCATAATCAGACTTTCTATCTTCTACTTTTTGATTTTCGATAGGTGTTGTTGGAAAGTCCTCTGGTTTTATTTCCGTTCCATCGGGGTTTTTGTTATAGTCTTTACGCATTCTTGCTTCAAACTCTAATTGTTCTCTATTCTCTTTGCGTAAATCTAATTCCAATTTTAGATTTTTATAGTAGTCGTCGTAGTCGTAAGTTATGGACTCTCTTCCCGCAAACATATTTTTAGCGGTGTTCATAAATTCCTCTCTTTTTAAGAGGTAGCCAATTTGTTCTGGGTCAGTGTCACTAACGTTTGATTGATATAACTGTAAGTCTTTTAGTTTGGCTTCAATAACTTTCTTTTCTTGCTTTGCCGCGTTTCTTTCCTCGTCTGTAAATCCTGCTCCATTTATAGTGGCATTTAAAGATGTCAGTCTGTCATTTATGGCTTCATTTTTTGCAGAAAAATAGTTATTGGCATATTGCTTAATTTTATCTGGGGTTTGGTCTTTTAACTGTGCCCACCCATCAATACGCATTTGTTGCTCTTCTTCAGATGAAAGGATTTCAGGAAAATAAGCCATAACTTCTTCAACAGAAAGTCCGCTTATTTTTCTTTTCATAAAAGCTCCTTCTTTGCCAGGAATAGGTGTTTCAATTTCTTGGTCGCCTTTTAAATCTTTTAAGTCTTTTGCTTTTTTAATAGCGTTAGTCATATAATCAACATAAGGAGTTACATTTAATGCTCCCATGTCTTTTAAATCACCTTTCATGTATTTATCAAATCCCGCTTTATAAAGCCCATATTCATAGTTTATAGGATTACATTTAGACGGGTCTTTTTTACACATTTCATTATATGAATTATCATATTGTGCTTTAGCATATCTATTAGCCACTGCCGATTGTACAAACGGGTCTTTAGTTACAGAGCGAATTGAATTTAAAATCGTATCTGTATTTTGCCCGATAGAAAAGTCAGAAACCTGTCCTGTTTGATTAACTGTATCAACCACCTCTCTAAGTCTTGTAGCAATGTACTCATTATCGATGTCTCTTAGTCCTTTTAATTGGTCGGCATACGTTGCTAAAGTTTGGTCAATAAGAGCTTTGTTAGCGTCGTATTTTCCTTGACGCATATTAAGCACTTTGTCTGTTAATGGTATATTAACATTTGACTGCGGGGTTACAATTCTATATTCTTGTGATAAATAGTTTGACATAGTTTAAAAACGCAAAAAGCCCTCTTTAAGTTTATAGAGGGCAAAATTACAAAATTATTTTAGATTTTCCAAAAACATTAAGAGTTTTTCAATTTAGAATTATATATACTTAACTTTTTCAATGCTTCTGCTTGTTGTGGAGTTAGTTTATCGTAATCAATTCCTGTTGTGTCCATAGGCATATTAATTTTTGCAGGGTTTACAAAATAAATATTTTGCCCATCTGTTTGGAATTGGTCGTATGAAGCATTTAGTAAATTCAAATCTCTAACATCATTAAAGTTTTGTCTTTGTGTTAAATTGTTTTGAATGAAAAAGTTTCTCAAATCTCTCTCTGTATTAGCTAATGCTTGCATCATTTTGTTTTGGTAGTCTATGCTAAACTGTTCGTTTGTTATATCTTCTTTTGCGTTTTGTCCGATATTAAACTGTTGAACTTGTTGCGCATTTTGCTGATTCATTTGCTCGATTTTAGCAATAATATCATTTGATGATGCTTGTGTTGTAGCCAATCCCGAAGCCATTAATGCTTGTGCAACTTGTGGAGGAAGTCCTGATTGATTCACTTGTTCCACTTGTGCAAGTCTTTGTCTTTCCATTTCAGCTAATGCCGATTCTGGTGTTAATTTTAAAGCTTCTGCTTCTTGTAAATTTATACTTGGCTTGTATATAGCTTGTAGGGAGCTTGGTGGGAGGTTGTAGTCTACGGGGAAATTAGGCATAACTGTTTTTACTATGCTTCTTCTTTCTGTTGCGGGAGTTTGTTTTTCCTCCACTTGCACTCCTTGTTCTGTTTTTTTAAAATCAAATAGTGGACGAGTGGAAGTGAAAGCACCAAACTTTCCATCAAACTGTTGTACTCCTTTTCCAGTGAATCCTACTTGGTTTACAATATTAGTTATTTCTGAATCAGGGAGTCCTGCTTCTTTTGCGCGCTTAGTTAATTCTTGATTATAAGCCTCTTGAAAAGCCTTTATTTCTGGCTGTTCTCCTTGTTTTTTAGATGCTTCTCTAAATGCGTTTTTCTTTTCCTCTGTGTTAAAATACCAACTGTGTAAAGCAATAGTGTCTTCAACGGGTCTCATTTGAGCACCATATCCTTTTTGTGTATAAGGTTGCATTTCTTCTACACCTCTTAACATATCCTCTTGTGTAATTCCTCTACCTGTTACATCAAAACCTGATATTGTTGGTGTGTAACGAGTGGTGAAATCAAATCCCCCTCCTTGTTGATACATGTATTCTCCTCCTTCTTTCATTTGCGGAGGTTGTTGCATTTGTTGCATGATTCCTTCTATCAACTGTTGTGCTTGGTCTTGCGGGATTCCTTGTTGAACTAATTGCTGTAACACTTGTTCAGGAGGTGTTCCTTGTGAGAGCATTTCTGCAATCATTTGTACCACCTCTTGCATAGGATTTGTCATTTCTCCTCCTTGTTGCATCATGCTTAATTCTCTTGCGCGCTCTAAAGAAATACCATGTTTTTTAGCTAACATTTCAACTACATCCCCTCCTTGCTCGGCAATGGGGTTTCCTTTTTCATCTAATATTTCCCCTGGTTTTCCTTTTTTTGGAATAGCTTCTTGCATTTTGAATAGTTCATCAAACATAGCTTTAGACTGCACTGAAAGTTCTTCTTTTTCCACTTCCTTTTGTGCAATCTTATCTCCAAGAACATCTTCGTTTAATGCTTTTGTGTTCTTATCTTCAACTGTTTGTGTTTTACCTAATTTTTTTATTAAGTCGGCTTGCTCGTCTACAACTTTAGTTAGTCCAATTTTATTATTGTATTTATCTAATGCGGTTGCGAAGGTGTCTTTTTTGGTTAATTTTATGCCGTATTTTTCTCTTAACTGTTTTGCTGTTTTTGGCGGGATTTTAGTGTAGTCTGATAAAACACGTCCTTTGTTCAAATTTATGTCTACACCACCTTCCTTATGACTATCTCCGACAACTTCTTGCAATTGTCCTGTTTCATCATTTTTAACATACTCTCCTTCTTCAACATTTACATTTCCACTTCCTTGGTCAACAATAAACTTTCCTGTCAATAAGTCAGCATTGGTTACAGTTCCTCCTTGCTGTAATGATGTTTGTTGTCTGTTATCTTCAAACAGTTTTTTCATCATATCATTATAAACTCTCTGATTTTCTTGCTCGGTGGAAAGTCCTGATAACAATGAGCGTGCGCCACCAAATAATATTTTACCTGCCGACCCAGCTCCTCTCAAAGCATTCCACCCTTTTTTATCTCCTTCATATCCCAAAGACTGCCCTAAAGCGAATAAAGCATTGTCCATAGACATCCCAGTATAAGGATTCATTATTTGTAGCTTCATAAAATCTTCATAAGTCGGAGCTACTTTTGGTGTTTCTTGAGCAGTCTTTAAAACCTTCTTTATTTTCGACTTAGACATAGTAATATCTTGCCCAGTAACATTATATCCTAAATTTGGAATATCCATTATATCAAATGTAGGATTTGTTTGGGGAAAATTTAAGGAATAATCAAATGTATTAGCATCTGGTTTTTGTAGTATCCCTTGCTGTGCTTTTTTCTTGTTAGCCATTGACAAAGCTATTGCAACTGCTTGTTGTTGACTTTTTCCTTCGTCCATTAACTTTTTTATTTTACGGCTAACCCACTTATTTTTGTCCATAAAGTTCTTTTAAAAATGCTTTTTCTTGTTCTGTTAAAAGGGGGATTTCTGTTACGGAATTTGCTCCTTTAAAACTGTATTCTTTGTTTGGTTCTAATATTCTTGTTTCTCCTGTGTCGGCTATTGCTAAGAGATTATATGGTACTCCTTGCATTGTTATGTTATTGGAAGGAATATTTGTTATTTCTCCTGGATATTGATATTGTCCTAAAGGTGTTGTTTTTACGCCTCCTCCTTGTTGATATACAGGAGTCATAGTTCTTGTATTCATAGGTGTTCCATCTTCGTATGTCTGTTCTGATATACTTGGTGGTAGAGGTTGGTCAGGATACCATCTGTAATTTGTTTCTGTTCCTCCAAAGTTTTGATTTACTTTATCTGTTACATTAAAATATTCTGGTATTCTTGCTTGCGGGGTTATGTTTAAATTTGCTTTTAACTCTGTTTCTGTTGCGGCATATCCCTCTGGCGTTATTTGTATTGGTTCGTATGTTGGTCTTTCAACTATTACGGGTTGTTGTGATGTATTTTCAACTACATTATTTATATTTTTAGATACAGCTACAGGTTGTTGTGGTTTTTTATATACTTCAGCATGAGCCATATCATTAAATCTATCTAATTGTTGAACAGGTTTAGGAGCTTTTTTATTTAACTTACGTAATGCTAATGCTGAAGGTATCGCTTTAGGATTATTTTTTTCCCAATTTTTTGTATACTCATACCATTCTTCAGGGGATTTTGCTTTTTTCAATCTACTAATATCGTTTTTAGTGGCATTATACAAATTTAAACTATCTTGATAAGCTCTATATCTGGGGTCTTTTGCTGAATCTACGTAGATAGGTTTTTTTACTTTCCCTCCTTGCTGAAAAGATTGTTTCCCTGTGTTTTGATAGTATTCTGCTTCTCCTTCTAATGAAAACGGATTGTCATACAAACTATTTGCTATTCCTTTATCATAAAGAATTTGATTTGATATAAATGAGAACAGTTCTGGATAGTCTTTTTTAACTTTTTCAAGTTCCATTAAAGTTTCCACTTGTTGTCTATTATGATAGTTATTATACACTTCATCAGAATTTACCATAATAGGCTTTTTTTGCAATCTTTCATTAAAAGCGTATTCTGGGTTGTGTGTTATGTTAAAATTACTTCTATCGTTTTTATATTGCCAATCATGTCTGTTTTCGTGCGCTAATATCTTTTCTTTAGTCTTATCATCGGCGTTTAAATAATCTTGTCCTAATACAATAGTTGAAGTTCTATCATCATAAAAAGTTCGAGGATTATCTGTCTGAATTATTCTATCGGTTAAAGGATTACCATACATGTCTACTTTCCCTCCTTGTTGTGCTATTGGTGTGTCAATAAATTGAGAGACAGCGTTAAATGTTTCAATTAAATTAGCTGGTGTATATCCTTGTTCTATTACTGGCTGTTGTTGTGTCTGTTGTTGAACAGGTTGTTGTATTTTTAGTTGTGCGTATTCTTGTAAGAAACTGTCTTCTTGGTTTTTTTGTTCTAAGGCTTTTAAATCTTCGTCTTCTTTTGCGGGCGTTTTTTCTGTTTCTAGTACGGATGCAAAATTACCCATATATTTCGGAATATCCAAATTCATTACAGGTTTTTGTATATTTTTACCTAAATTTGAATACAACTGTTTTTCTTCTGCGGAAAGTTCGTGTCCTTTAAAACGCATGAAAGTTTCGTAAACAAACCCTTGTCTGCGGTCATCTTCAAACCATTTCTTTTGTGGTCTTTCATATTCATTTGTAAATATTTTTCCCGCCTCTGTAACGTTTGAAGTTTTTCTTAGTTTGTCTCCAACTTTCTTATAAGTGTTGTTTAACTCCCAATCAACAAAAGCTAACTGATTATCAAGCTTAGTCCAATCCTCTCCATACATACTCTTTAACTTTCCAAATCTATCATCACCTCTCCACTGAGCAATACCAAAAGCTGTACCATTATCCCCAGGCTTTACTGTGGGGTTTAATCCGCTTTCCGCCATTAAATTCCCCACAATACCCGCTGCCTGATGAGGTTCGTACCCCTTAGCTATAAAAAAGTTGTAGGCGTATTTTTGATTATCAATTTTCTGCGTATTCTTTTTTACTGTTGGCATTCTTAGATTATTTCAGTGTTAATTGAGTTTTTCAAAATGATTTTAAATCTACTTTCATTATCATTTTTCACTGTAACTGCAAACATTTCTCCTCTCATTCTTTCTAAAACAGATTTTCCTTTAAATGAGACAGCGTTGTAATTTGTCTGTTTGTTTATATTATTTGCGTCTCTAATCCACATAGGGATATTATTGTTCTGATTTATAATTCTGTTGTAGAAATAGTTTATGTTGTGTTTTCCTTCAAATGATGTGAATAGTATTTCTTGTGTGTTTCCGTTTGTTTTTGGATAGTTTCTTAAATCTGCTGATGTCTTTTGCGGAACTAATGTCAACTCCCCGCTGTGATTTGTCTGATTCCAAACTGTCAGTTTATTAAATCCTTTGTCTTTCCAAACTGAGAAATCCCACTTGTTCTGATAACGTCTCACTTCAATGTTTAAAGAGAGTTGTGCAAGCACTTTATCTACATTTTCATTAGCTACTGGGTATTCCACTATAAACGGCTCTAATTGCCCTTGAAAAACTTGGAATGAACTATTATCTAAGAAGTGACTCCACAATGTTTCAGAATTGTTATATCCCACTTGGAAAAAGTCTCCATATTGTGCTGAGTAATCAGGTGTAAAGCTAAAATAACTGTTCCAAGTTCCTTCAGTTGGTTTATAGGCTATTGTGAAAGAAACGTCTTCAAATAATTCTTCGTCGTTAAAAAACACTTCTTGTCCGTTATAAAACAACTGTTTTGTTTCTTCGTTGAATGAGAATAAACTTTTAGTAACCCCCACTTTAACTTTATAATCTCTTTTTGTAAAGAATACGCGGGAGAATCTGTCGTCATACCAAATATTAAATCCTATTCCTTTGTACTTACTGTCTACATCTAAATTAGGAATATCTCTTAATATTTTCATTGGTAGGTGTTCTCTAAACCACTCTTTCATGTTTGTAGGTTGACCTCCAACAGACTCGGAAATTATTTGCATATCCTTTCCGTTTTGGTCAATTTGGAAAATTCTTCCTCTTTTAGCGTCCACCGAAAAATGTCCATAAGGTGTAGAACACATATCTGTATGTTGTGTTCCTGCAAACCCTAAATCTGTTGATTTAAATTCTAAAGGTCTTACTGAGAATATTCCTGCTGTTCCAACGTCTTTGTTTTGTGGCGTGATTTTATCTACCAAATTATCAATAGCGTTGTGCATTACAAGTTTATCTTCAAAACGCGCTAAGAATTGATTACTCTCAATATCCTTCAAATCTACTAATTCCCCAAACACACTTTTAAACTCATAAAAGTTTAGAGGCTTATACACTAACCAATTGTCTACAATAGAATTTTCATTATTATCCATTTCAGAATAAATAACTCCATTTCTTAAATCTGTTCTTTTTTTCCAAATTTCTTTGTCGTAAGTGAAATCTAAGAACTTGTAAGGGGTGTTAGACACTCCTTGTGAATAGATGTTATTGTAGTAGAATGTATTTGGTGTTGATATTGGCGTGTTTTTTTCTTGCGTCCAATCAATTGTATCTCCTACTTGCGGATAGAATTGGTCTTTCTTCTCAGGCTTACCATATCTAAAATTACAGTTTATTTCCGACTCTACTAAAAAGTCTACAATACCGTAATAGTACAAATAGATTTTAGAAGGCTGTTTCAAGTAAAAACTTGTTCTACCTGTTTCACAATCAAATTTATGATTTGACGTTATATCGGGGAATGGTACAAAGTAGTCTGTCCAAAGTCCTCCTGTCTCATAATCACAGAAAAATCTTGGAAACCCTACGTTAGTATATTTAGAATAGTTGAATGGAAGTTTATCTGCAAGCCCCATTGCTGTTGTTCTAAATATAGGTTGTTTACGCTTCCAAGAAAATCTTGAAATGTAAGTACTTCCTCCAAACATAGGAGTGCAAGTGGTATTTTCGTCTAAATAAAATATGTTATTAGTTGAAAGCCATTTAATAGAATCTACTGTTCCCCATTGGTCGGGAATGTAATTTTTTAAAGTGAAATAAGGAGAGGCTATGTTTCTAAAGACATCTATATGCTCTTGACACCCTATCTCAGAAGCAATCACTTTACTACTGTTATTAGGAGAGAGATTATTATTATCAATTGAATAATAATTAGAATCGTAGAAGAATGGATAGTTTTCTCCTGTTGATAATAGTGTTGAGTATTCTCTAACCCAGTTGTTAATATTTATTTCTTCTCCTGTAAATTCATCAACTGTTTTGTATAAATCGTCTTTTAAATATTTTTTTACGGCGAGTCCTCTTAGGTAGTCTGCGGTGTTTGTGTTTGTTATAAATCTGTTGTATTTTCCTTCCGCGACATAGTAACTTGCTAAGTTATCAGCAATACCTAAATCTCTAAAAGTTCTAAGCCATTGATAACGATACTGTCCTATTTTTACAAAGTTATTTACAAGTGTTGCTCCAATGTATGTTGCTAATGCTCCTGCGGAAACACCTGACCCCACTGCATTAGTCCCTGAAGAAAGTCCTGCAATAAACCAACTGTGACCTAACCCACTGTTCATAACAAGTTCTGACACTTTAGTTGCTGTTTCTAATGCAAATTCTGCCACAGCAAGTGTAGTGGCTGTTTTTCTTGCGCGGTCTCCTAAAACTGTCCATTTAGGGTGTTCTTCTACTTCCGCAAATCTTCCTTTTGAATTTCCTGCCAAAAATCCTTGTAGCGACACTTCTGTTGGAATAGAAGGTTTTGTTAAAAGTAGGTCGGGCGACAAGAAAGAAAACATGTGATTACTTTCTCCACCAAAAGGGTGGTCTATTAAAGCCCCACCATCTTGTGTTAAATGTACCTTGTCTTTTCCTAAATCGTTAAAAGGAAAATTTGAATACCACCAATCTTTATTATCTTTTTGGTATCTATACATGTCAAACCCAAGTCCACTTGCCATAACGCTTTTGTGGATGGAGTTGTCTCCTTTCATTATTTCATACCCTTGAATACTGTCAAACTCTTTTTGTGTAATTAAATTGTTATTTAAAGCAACAATTAAAATAGTTTTAACAATATTTGAATCTAAATTTATTCCTAATGGAAATATAATAGCATCGGAATGACTAACTACATTTATATCCGATAATGTAAATGGTGCAATTCTATTATCAGGAAACTTAAAGTGACGTATTTTTTGACATCTAAAATCAGCACCTACTAAATTGTAGTTTCCATTAGTTGTACCATCTGTATAATAATTTTCAAACAGTTCTTTATCCACGGGCATTAATAGTGAGAGGTCGTCCTCTGTTATCACTAATTCAGAACTATCATACAACTGTTTATTGTTTGGGTATTCTACATTTGATTCCCAATAGCCAAATTCTCCTACTTGGTAAGGTTGCGGGTTACACTCGTCCACTTTAGGAATAACAAATTCACAAGTGGCTTCATACGTTTCTCTTTTAGCTATTGCAATACTATCCCAAGAAACTGTTACAGAAGAAAACTCTGCATCTCTTGTAAACATATACAAACACCCACAAGGAGGTTCTACTCTATAAACTGTTTCTAATGTTGGCTCTGTTACAGGGGGATTGAACACCATATTACAAGGTTCTACTTGTATGTCTTCTTCTATTATAGGTGCGTCAAGAGCTACAATAAATTCAGAGTCTAATAAACTACCATCTAATTCAATTATAAACCCAGACGATACATTAAATATGCCTCCCGTAATGACATTCATATCATTACAATTATCGTACACTGTATATCTTAATTTCAATACAGAAAGCCCGATATCATCTAAAGCATTACAAATTGAATTTTGTGTGGCTTCTAAGATAACTTTTTCTCTATTGTTTTTGTACCCTTTAAAGAATAATGCGCCTTTGTGTAATTTATTTGTAAAATTTGTGTCTACCGCTGTCGGCTCTACATCAAATGTTTGTTGTAAACTTGATATAGTTAAACCTCCATAATAATTATGGTATATTGGGGTGGATATTTGATTCTGTTGTGTTCTATTAGTTAAGTCAACAGCGTAAGTACAATTTTCGTTTTGAAAATCTCCTTCTCTTATAAAAACCGTTTCTCTTTCGTCGTCATCACACCCCATGTATTGTAATTGAAATAGGGTGTCTACAAGTCTTTGTCCTGTGGTTTGGTCAACTTTGTATACATTACAAAAATTACTTGCTGGCTTATTTGTGCGCGAATAATCAGATAAATTTCTATAATTAAAAGAAGACTGCTCCTCTTGTACTAAATCAATATAGTTTTCAGCAAACAATAAGTTAACATCCTCACACTGCCCGTTAAAATTAGGAGTGCAAGTTTGTTCGTAAGTGTCAGTTAAATAAGGAGTTATTTCAGGGATGTTAAGCTCTGGATTTTCATTTACAAATGTTTTTAAATCTGTATATGTTTCCGATTGCTCAATAGTTAGTGTTGTTGTACCTGCGGGGATTACATCTACAATACCCACTTCACATAATTCTGTAACTGTCTGTTCTATTGTTGTGCCTTCGTCTACTGTGGAGCAACTCCCTAAAACAGAGGCAGTGTTAAATATCTGCCATCTTTTGTTTCTTTCGCTCCCCTGACAAGAAGATAATTGAGAAACAGAGGCTTGATTTTCGTCGTCAATTATAGTGTCATCTTCTATTAAAGTTATGTTTTCGTTTATAACAACGGTTTCTTCTCTTAAAGGTCTATTTATTAAAGGGAAGTTGGCTGTATATCCACCCTCTTCTAAAATAAAACGGATTGAAAAAGGTTCTACTTCATCTCGTCTCCACCCCACGTATTTTGATGTAGCTATTGAACTTTTGTATAAGTCTTCTTTTGCGACGGCTGTTTGCCACTTCAATAAACTACCAAATAAATTCACGACAGGCTGTAAATTCATTTCCTCTTTAGCTTTAAGTCCATAATGCCAAAGTCTTGAACCACTTTGCATTGTACCTTTAGCTTTTTCGTATGTAGGTTTGATAGCTGATAATGTAGAAAAGTCAATACGTTTTGGAATACTTACATTCCCTCTACGTAAATATAATTCATCACTGTAAGAACCAGAATGTGTAAATAAAATAGTGTCATCAGTAGTTGGATACACTCCTACTACAAAAGGAGATTGTGTTGTGTTTACGTTGTTTCTTTCAACACACACCACTTTATAATAATCAAAATACTCTGGAGACAGTCCTTCTACTTTTAAGCGTATTGCGAAATTTGTAAAACTGTCTGTTTCTGTTTCGGACAGGATGTTGTTGTTTTCGTCAAATATTTTAATAGGTTGTGTAGGAGTGGAATACTCCACCATTTCATTTCCTAATAAATCACAATAAGCTACATAAAATTCATAGCTTCCCATTTTTAAATTCCCGCCGATTTCTTCTTTTTCAGCCCGTACAATAAGTCTATTGTGCTTTGGAAAAATTAATAATCTATCAGGATTCCAACAATCTGAATATGTAATGTCGTCACAAGGAATGTTATTTTGGAATAAGTAGTTTTCCTCTGTGTTTTCTTCTAATGCGGAAAGATTTAAATATCTTGGGGGATTTTTATAGTCATTGAAATAAATAAAAGTGCCAAGTTTCTCTTGCTTTAATTCCGATTTCTTGATAGGAAAATTAATATCAAAATTAAAACCCTCGCCAACATCTAAACATTCGTCATTTAGTAATTCAACAAATTCAAAGTGCGGGGTTTGATTCACTTCTTCAAGCCCCTGTGGAAGTTCGTTATATTGAGAACAGTCATCACATTGTGAAAGTTCATCATTATTTTCAAAATCTAATAGTTGTACATCTACATACCCTAATTTACTTTTTTTAGTAGTGGGGTTTGTTAAAAAGAAATAAGTTCTATTTTTTAAATAGTCTGTTTTATTATGGATAACTTTGAATCCTTCGGGAAAAATTACAGCAAGTCTATTTGAAGGCTCGTTGGTTACATTAAGCCCCTCACCACTCTCTCCCGAAGTGTTCCCATTATAAACGAAGAAATACTCTATGTTCCCTACTTGCGAAACATGAGTATCTCTATTCATTCCTTTTTTTATTGCAGATATTGATTTTTTCTTACTTTGCATAGTGTGGTAGGTTGAATCGTGTTATTTCCGATTTATTCAACGCTTTCATTTTTTTACTCCAATTTTTGTCTAAATTTGCAAAAGCACATTCTTTTAATGCAAGCCCTTTCAATAAAGGGATTTCTTGTTTCCACACAGGATATAGTTGTCTAAGTCCAGGCTGTGCTTTTTCTGCTAAAACTAACTGTTCTGCTAATGCCACTTTAGCGTGTGTTTTACAATACTCCACTAAATCACCCGTTGTAAATTCGGGAATTAATAAGTCTCCATCTTCATCTGTTGGGAATCCGTTGTATTGTATGTAAATACTTCCGTTTCTAAAGTTGGTTATTAGGTTTCGGTTTGTTATACTTATTTGGTAATCTGCGGCGTTTCTTACTTCGGGACTTATGTTTAAAGACTTGCTGTCAATAGCTTCGTTTTTCCCTCCCTTTGTTACAGAAAGCCATACAGGTTTGTAATAAAAATTAGCGTAGTTCCCTGAATTGTCTAATAAAATTCGCTCTGTAATTATCTTAGCGTTACACGTTGTTTCGTATTCGTGTGTAACTTGATTGTAAAAAGCGGGGTTTTCTATTCTTTGACGATAAATATAGCTGTTATCAGCCACTTTTCTATCACAATTTAAACTATGTGCGTCTGCTTCTAATTTAAGGGCTAAATTCAAAGATTTAAAATTCTCTGGAAGAAGTGCTTTTGAGTTTACAATTGTAACAATTTCTTCAAAAGGGACAGTTATATTTTTCCCCATTTGTCTAAGACATATTATGACACTGTTTTTAATAGTTTGTCTGTCTACGTCATTTGAGTCGGCATATATACTTAAACTGTTTTCTGTTTCAGCTATAATCTGTGTAAGTGTCATTGTCGTCTAAGGTTCTGTTTTCTACGGTTAATCTGTTCATGGCTCTTATAGCCTTGTCAATGTTTTTCTTCACTTCTATTAGCGCGGGATTGTATATGTAATCATCTCGTCTAAGCGACTTCTTTCTTTTTATTTTTGTCTGCACTAAAATGAAATCGCTGTTTATTGAGGGTTCTAAGCCCGCACGAAAAGTTATGTAAGTTTTTTTAAAAGGTTTTAACTTTGAAAAAAAGTTGTCTTTTTTTGAATAATGTGTTTCCCTTATTTCAAAACCAAAATACCCTATACCTCTTAAATAAACACCTGCTCTATTTTTTATAATACACTTCTTTATATCCTCGAACATTCCTCTTACATACCTTTCAAAAGATTGGTATTTATTTAAGCCCTTACTAACTCTGATTCTATTCTTTCTGTAATATTCGTAGAACTCTCTTGATACTAATTGCTCTAAAAAATGTGTATTATCAGTTTCCTTGTACATTGTTTGGATTTTGGTCTTCTCTTATTTGGCGGGTTATTCCTAAAGATTGCAAAGTTGCCATTGTAACTGTCTCTATTAGTTTGTCGGGGCATATAAAATCATACTCCCAATTTGATTTACAACTGTCTTCTGCGCAACTTGATGTTTTATCTGCTTCCTCTGTTTTAAGTGTAATTACATTTAAATCTACACTGTAAATTTCTTCGTCGGGGATATATAAATGATTATCTGTTCCTAAATAAATCGACACTTCATTTTTTATTTGATGTTGTCTTGCTTTATTGCGCCGATACTGATTTTCATCTACAAAATTAAATCTGTAATCACCATCTAATGAAATCACGTCTCGTATTGAACTTCCTCTACCAAACACTAATTCGGGGAGAGGGTTTTTAGATTTCATTAATGTTCTACAAAGACGAAAAGAAGCTATATTACACTTTTTAGCATCTACCTTTTCAAATTCTATACATGGAATATTTGTATATAAATTATTCTCAGAAAGAATTGTTTTATCAATCAGCTTTTGAGCAATAAGTTGTTTTGCTACGTCTCTCCCCACTTTCAAAATAAAGCGTCTTGACGTATGCTCGTCCTTGTTGTTTAATTTTAATATGTTGTGTACCTTAGATACAAATTCGATATTTTTCATAATTGCGCAAAGTTACAAAATGTTTTTATTCCTACCAAAAACCTTAAAAGTTCCTATAATTAAAAAAGAGTGGAAGAATTTCTCTCCCACTCCCTCACCAAGAAATAAATGGAAACCACTCCATTTTAAACCATTACGCAACGCTCTATGAGTGCTGCTACTCCTGTACCTGTTTCAGAACCCGTAGCTACAAAGTATGTACCTGTCGTTCCTAAAGAGGGGCTACCAGAAGTTATAATTTTATACTCTACGTTAGGTTGTAAATTGGTTGCATTTACATTTCTTACTAACAAGTATGCTGCTCCAATTGGAAGAAGTGAAAGTCTTGCACTTTCTTTGCTGACAAAACTTCTTAAAGACTCTACTAAAAATCCGTTTACAAAGTTTGTGGCATTTATAGTGTTTCCTTTAGTTAAGTCAGCTTTTGTTGGGTTTATTGTTCCAAAGGCTATTGTGTTGTTAGAGAAAAACACCTCCCATAAATTAGGGCTTTCAAATACATTTGTAACATTAAGGTCGTATGCGCTTTGAGACCCTGACACTTCTAAGTCTACATCGTCATTGTTTAACTTCTCAAATAAATTAGTAGCTATACCTCTAAAAGACCCTCCTCTAACTATAAGTATAGGTGTGTAGCTTGCATCGGGGGTGAAAGTGAATGCAGAATCTCTACCGCTTCCTGTAAAAAAAATTTCTATGTTGAAAAGTCTAACTTGTCCTCCTGTTTGATTAAATGCTTTTAAATTGGTGTCAACAGTTGACGTTATACGTCCAGATGTTAGTTTTCCATAAAAGTCAACTCTTGAATTACCTCCTACATTATATATTCCTTGAAAATCTGCTCTTAATTCACACTCCACTTGAAAAGTTAAGTTACCATCATTATTGTTCCCTATATTTGCAGTGTCGGAATTAATAAGGTATTTGTTTATGTTGTTGTTTCGGGAATATATTAGTCCGTCTCCTTTTAAATACACTAATTTTCCTGTTGCGTAAGTTATACCTGCTTCCGTGTTTCCTGGATTGTTAAATCCGTTTCCTGTTATTTCTAATATTGCTCCTTCATCTACTGCTATTGTAACAATGTCGGAAAGTGTATTAAAATCAGAATCAGTCATGTCTATTAAGAATCCAGTTGTTGTAGATTCTACGTAAGCTCCTGTTTCTATTTTAATATTAAGTTCTGTGTAATTAAAATTACCAGCAAATTCGTAATTTATTCCGCTGTTTTGTATTGTTATTAATTGCCCATCTCCACTATAAGCGTCTAAAGCATTTTGAATAGCTGTATTTAATGTTCTTGTAAATGCTATTGAACTTGTATAACGAATAGACTCTGTATAAGGTTTTGCTAACGACCCCTCTCCTTTGTATAAGAATGTTGGGTTTGATATTAAGTTTCCTCCTGCATTAACCCAATCAGAGTAAGAGGGGATGTAACTGTTGTTTACATACATTCCTCCAACTGTTCCTGCTGTGGGAGTGTTTATTTCTATTGTTTCGTCGTCTTCTGTTATGAATAAAGTGTTTGACTTTATTTTCTTTGCGCGGATAGTTAAGTCGTTTGTATTAACTTGTACGTCTCTTATAGGTGAAACTCCTTCATCCCCTTGATTCTCTACTTTTAAACTTCTAATTTCAAAGTTTGTGTTGTTTGAGGATGTAGTTTGTTGTTTGTATATTCCTACTCCGTCTCCTAAAGAACTTGCACTATAAGTCCTTTGATTAGCTTGAATAAAAGTTATTAAATTGTTTGTATTTATTGTAATTGAAATATCATCTGTATTTTGTGTTACAACAATTAGGTTACTTGTTCCGTTGTTTATTTTGCGGATTTTCTTTTGTCCTAAGTTGTTTACACCATTTGATATTTCAGAGCCAGTTCCTGTGTTAATTAATGTAAAGAAGTTGGTAACTGTTGCAAACTTATCACAAATTGCTTGGTCAATAGCTTCAAGAGTTTCTGTTAAAGAAAGTCCTGATTCCACATCTAAACACTCAAAAACTGAAGTGACGTTGTTTATACAATCTGATTTTAGAAACACTTTACATTCACAAACTGTTGGTTTTGTACATGGTGTTGGTGTTTGTTCTGTGCATCCGCAGTTATTCTGTGACATGTTCTATTATTAAAATTGTTGGAAGTATTATTAAAATTAAAATGTTGAAAAAGACGTAGCTTTCAAAATCTGTATTAAAATAAGTTAGGTCTAAAAGTTTAAAAACTATACTTAAAAAGACACTTAATGTTATTATCTTATTGAATTTAGAAAGGGTTTTTCTTTTTACTACTACTGTTATTGCGGAAATAATGTAGAAAGGTGTGTCTAAAAAATCAATTAAAGAACACACCTTTGTCTGTATTCCTAACACCTCTATTGGCTGTACATACCACTCAGATTGTGCGAATGGAAGCATTATTAAATTATAGAGATATAGGAGGAAAATCATTACGTTTTCTTTTTAGGATTTGGAGCACCAATAGCGTATATTTCTAATCCTAATTCCGCTAACTTGGTGTTAAATTCGTTAATTAATTCTTGTTCTTGTTCTGTGGCTTTACGCCCTAGAATTACGTCTGTCATTTTTACTATCCTCCTATTTGGTCTTGAAGTTCTTGAATCTGTTGGTCTTTGAATTGCAATGCTAATACTAAAGCATTAAACACTTGTGTAACTGTTGCGTTTGCGGGAAGGTTTAAATAAGAAAGTGCTTCGGGAATGGTAACGCAATTAGTTGATGTATATTCTCCATTACAAGGTTCTGATTGTAATGTTGGGATGTCTGTTCCGTTTTGACAAGTTAAGGGCATTGGTTATTTTGTATTTCGGTTATTGTTTCTTCTAACTGTTGTATTGTGCTTGCTTGTTCTTGAATTGTTTCTTCTAATGCGCAGATTTTTGTTATTAGGATTTGAAATAAAGTGTTTGGTTTTATTTCTGCGGGGTCGAAAGTTAAGCATTCATTGTCTAAACTTGTTAAATCTAGGTCTTCTTTTATCTGCTCCGCTATATTGTATAAATCCTCAACTGTTTCTTCTACCGAAGCGCAATCTCTTTCATCATACAAATCAGACCACTCAGGAATATTTCCTTCATACTTTACACATGTAGCATATTGAAGTTGCCCACATCTATTTTTTACTTTTGTACACATTTTTAGCTAAAATATTAATTACTATTGAAATTACGGAAGCGTATATACCATAAGCTAAAAAGTCTTTCGATGGCAGTAAGAAAACTAAAAGTCCTCCTAAAACACCAGAAGCTACATCAATCCAATCAAACTTATTTCCTTTATCAATTAGCTTTCCGACTCCTTCCCAAAAAACACCTAAAACAGTTAGGCAAAATATTTGAAAAAATAGTTTAGAGCCTAAATCCATTCCTACATAGGTTGGATAGAGTAAGTGTCCTATTACATAGCCTATTAATAGGTGTATGTGGTATTTTGATTTAATTATATTTTGTATTAATTTCATCTTCTATTTGTTTGTATTTGTTTCTTGTTATAGTTATATATAGTCAATAGGCTTAAATTCATGAATTACAATGTTTGACACGTTTCTTTTTCTCATATTACGTAAAAATTTGATTTAAAACTTCATCTGATATGTTCATTTCGTTAGCCATATATAAAAGACTTTCATTATATCTTTCAAATTCTGTTGCTGTTTCAACCATTATCAACAGTTCTTGTCTTTTATCGCTTTCTTCCATCTGTTCAATCATTGAAACTATTTGCTTTTCTGTAAGCCTTAAAATTCGCCATACATTTAGCCAAAATCGCATTCGTGAAATCGGGGTTGTCATCGGGTTTTGCGCCTCGGCTATTTGCTCAGGGGTAGCCATTTCTTTTAACTGACCACCTACCAACATAGGTACAACCGCCGTAGTCATAAATTCCACCGCTTCGGGAGTGGCTTCAATACCGATTTCGTTGTCGGTATCGGGAGCAATGCCACGAGTACCAATGAAATCTCCTGTTTGTTTTGAAAATATATAGAATGTTTGCATATTACTTAAAAACTATTAATTGACCGACAGCCGTTCTATTACTAGAAGCTGTCCAAGCTGAGCTATTCATATCTACGAAAAGTGTAATAACATTACTACCTGCTGTACTGCTAACAGCACCTTGAACGAATGTTGCATTATTATTTCTTCTTGCAATAAACCCTCTATTCCTTACTGATGCATTAAACGATAAAGTAAAGGTAAAAGTAGTAGCATTACCTGTTCCATCAATGTCAAAATCAACAATTACAAAAGACCCACAATCAATTTCAGTTATTCTTCTGGTTGTAAATGTAGACAAGCCTACTATTGTTGATGTTAGTGAACGGTCTCTAACTATAAATGCGTCTTTTTTATTATTAAATGTATTCCAATCTGTTGAACTAAGCCACCCGTCTGTACTTGTTGTTGATTGGCCTAATGCGTTTTTAACTGTTTTGTTTTCCCAAACTTGTGTTGCGCTGTTATAAGCTAAAACGTCATTATTTGCGGGAGTTGTTAGTGTTACGTCATCAACTTCATTTAAAGAAAGTCCTGTGTCAACTTTTACATATATTTTTCCGTGATTTGCGTGAGCGTATTCTACAAATCCAACCACCACTGCTTTATTTGGAGCTGATGGTCTGTTTTTTGTTAATTGTCCCGCCACTGTTGGACTTAAGTATAATACATCTCCATCCGCCCAAGTTTCCCCTTGTAATGACCCCGTTGTATTAATTTCTTTAACTTGTCCGTTTGTTGTTACAAATCCCTCTTGATTGGCGTTTATTGTTTCTGTTACAACTCCTAATGTAACGGCAGAGTTTAAAGAAGAATCAGCTTGTGCTAATACTACTGAAAGTCTTTGTCCTGTTGCTCCTACAACTTTTACAACTTGATAATTAACCTCTAATAAATTTATTAGTGGAGAAGTTTTATTTACTACCATCGCTACTTGTTCTTGTCCTAATTGTAGTGTAACATTTCCTCCTTTAAGCCCTAAATCAACTGTTCCATCTGTGTTATTCCAACGCATTTTTCCTACGCCCGCAGTTCCTGTTGGCGTTTGGTCAAATTCTAATTGTCCTACTTTAAGTTGATATTCCCCTAAGTCTGCATTTTGTGTTGCTCCTGTGTAGGGTACAAATCCTGATACATCGGGAATAATTGGTTTGTTTAATATCTGCGCATCTCCACTTGTAGCACTCCAATCTGCATTTACATTTACTTCTGCTCCTGCTTCTATTCCAGCTAATTTACTTTTTTCAGATGTTGTGTAGTCTTCTGTGGAAAGTTGTTTTCCCACCACCTTGTCTACTTTATCATCTAATAAACTGTCAACTTCTGTTTCTGTGTAATATCTTCCGTCGTGTGTGTGAAGTGTTGTATCTGTTCCGTCTGTTAAGTCTGTTACGTTTGTGTCAGATATATTGTTTACTTCTGCGCCCGCTTCAATTCCATCAAGCTTAGTTTTTAAAGCGTCTGTAAAATTGTTGTCTGTTTGTAAATCTGCACTAACTACGGGATTGAGAGGGTTTGTTACATCAACTGTCACTCTATCTCCCGCCACAACACTTTGTATTCCGCTGTCTACTGGAATGTCTGACATTCTTGCAAACGGGTCAGCATCATTATTTGTAAAATCGGTTAGGTCGTAGTCTGCGGGATTGAATGTAGGAACGTCTGATAATGTTATATATCCAGCATCATTCAACAAAGAAGAAATAGCGTCATTTGCTTGTAAGGCTGAATTTATTAATGCTTGTAATGCAGAAGAAACTTGTAAATTTTTTGATGTTGAAGTTCCTGTAATTTCTACACTACCATCTGCACTTAATAAACTTGTAATTCCAGAACCTCCGCTTCCACCTCCTTGTAAATCTTTAAGAGGAACAGCTTGTCCTGATATTGTTGTAATGTAAGTTTCAACTACATTAGAGGACGGCTTCTTTACAAAGAAAACAGAATCAGGCTCTGTTGCATAAAGTATGTTGTCAACCTTATATAGTTTTATTTCTTTTTTCATACTACCACATTACATTTTCCCAGTTCATAGTTGCATTTAAAATAATGCTTTCTTCTTTTTTACTTATTCTATTGAACTCGTGTATTAATTGCGCAAATCTGTCTGTTGGTTTTATTTTGCAATTCATTCCTTCTAATTCTCCTGCGAGTTTTTTGTTAATGAATTGTTCTAATTCGCAAACGTCTTTTTCTAATATAGAAAGATAGAGGAGACTGTTCTTCACCTCTTGCATATCGGGTTCTTTTGAAACTCTGAAATGATTAAACATAAACATATTTTGAAAATTGTATTCAATAGTTTCTTCAAACTCTTTTATATATTTATGCTTGTTTAATATTTCTAAACTGTATTGTGACATTAATCATAAACTTTAATGTTTATAAAACTGTTTGTTCCTGTCGTTAAGAATATCTCGTTTTGTGTTGGATTAAACGCTAAGTTTGGCGTACCAACAGTAGAACCAGTATCTATAATTACCTTAGATAAAT
>Ga0315901_10001529_pt1 | contig 33511 bp, 20 predicted proteins | sample LakEriMetagenome_10_FD_203761 | JGI IMG/M metagenome (GOLD analysis project Ga0315901, IMG submission 203761) | Freshwater fungal communities from buoy surface, Lake Erie, Ohio, United States - Buoy 2 MA116 | ecosystem: Environmental > Aquatic > Freshwater > Lake | place: USA: Lake Erie, Ohio...
CACGGCGGCCCCGAAGACGGCCCCCGGCCGACGGTTGTTCCACCTCCGCGTCTCGCGGCTCCAACGCAGCACCGCCGGCAGCAGCGAGGCCTCGCTACCGGCGGTGCTCAACGTCCTGCCGCGTTAGCAGTTGTTCCGCCCGACAGTCGACTGGCGGGCAACGCGAAAGTACTTGATCCATCGCGGCTCCGAGGGCTCGCCCGGTCAATGGCACCTCCGCAGCGCTTTCCTGGCTGGTGAGCGAGTTGTGAGCCGCTTGGGAAGCGGCCCGGGCTTCCCTGGGCTGTTGCCGGAACGCCTGCCTTCCCCCCTGCGGCGGCGATTGTGTGGCATCGACGCAGCCTCTGTCCGCGTCCGGCCCCATGGCGGCTTCGTTGATGCCTCGCGTCCAGCAGGGGTCAGAGGATGTGGACGTCGATCGCGGGCAGCTGGTCGGGCGATGCCTGGAAAACGTCGCCCGATAGCCAGCGCCGTGACGGCCCGACTGAGCTTGTGATTCGGGACAAAGACGCCGTGGTGGCGATGCCGGTGCTTCCGCGGCGGCGGGAGCGATCATGGACGGACGGACGGACGGACGATGCAGCCCAGAGCGAGTGCGGCTATGCTGCGGCGATGAACCGGCGTGTCGTTCGAAACCTGATCTGGTGCTGGCTGGTGCCGCTGGGCGTGCTGGTCTCGGTGGCGGAACCGCTGCCCCCTGCGGCGGAGCCGCTTTCGGCTGACCGCCTCGTCGTGCACAGGCTCGACGGCGCGGCGGTGCCGTTCGCCGACCTGCTCGGCGCCGACGGCCGGGCCGTCTGCTTGGCGTTTCTCCATCCGGCCTGCCCGCTCGCGCAGGAATACGCCCCGGTGCTCGGGCAGCTGGCAACGGAATTCGCCGCCGAGCGGATCCGCTTCGTGGGCGTCGTCTGCGAATGCGACGGCCCCGCCGAGGTCGAGGCCTATCGCACGAAGTTCGGCCTCACGTTCCCCATCCATCTCGACACCGGCTTTACGCTGGCCGAGACCCTCGGCGCGACGGTGACGCCCGAGGTGGTGCTCGTGGATCGCGACCGTCGCATCCGGTACGCCGGCCGGATCGACGACCGCTACAAGGTCCGCGGCGTGATGACGCCCGGCGATGCCGAGCCGGAACTCGCCAATGCCATCCAGGACCTGCTCGCCGGCCGCGAGATCCGCGAGCCGCGGACCAAGGCGGCCGGCTGCCCGCTCGACCGTCCTGAACGGCCCGTCGCCCCGGCGGTTCCCACTGCCGCGGATGCGCCGACGTTCGCCAAGAACGTGCTCCCGTTTCTTCATGCCCAGTGCCAGAAGTGCCACAGCCCGAACCAGGCCGGCCCGTTCAATCTGCTGACGTACGACGATGCCGTCGAATGGATGGAGGTGGCCATCGAGGAGATCAAGGCCCGAAGGATGCCGCCGGCGCAGATCGAAAGCGATCTCGACTACAAATGGACGAAGCCGCCGACCGCCGCGGATCTGGCGATGCTGCGGGAGTGGGTCGCCGCGGGCAAGCCCAAGGGAAATGCCGCCGACACGCCGCAGCTCGCACCGCTGCCCGACTACTCGGCCTTCCAGGAGGATCTCGGCCCCCCCGACATCATCCTCGAGCAGCCGGAGCCGACGCAGATCGGCGCTCACGGCGACGACATCTACCGCCACCTCGTGTTTCCACTGAACAGGCCCGAGGACCTGCGGCTTCGGGCGATCCAGTTCCTGCCGGGGAATCGCCGCGTCGTGCATCACGCCCTCACCGGTCACCTGCCGCGGGAGACGGCGAATGATGCCGTGCGGCAGCACGGCGGCCGCGCCGGCCTCAGCCATCCCGACGACCGTGCCGGTGGCTTTTGGGAGCCCCACGGCGTCGGGTTCCGGGTGCCGCCCATCCGCGATGACGGACAGCCGCGGGCCGCGTTCATGAGTGGCTTCGTGCCGGGGGTTCGGGCCACGGTCGCCCCCACCGATGCGGCGATCGTCATTCCGGCGGGCGGCGATGTCGTGGTGCAGGGGCATTATGTCCGCACCGGGAAACTGGAAACCGATTCCAGTCGCATCGGCATCTGGCTCGACAGGCAGCAGCCGCGCAAGGTGATGAACATGATCTATGTCAACGGCGATTTCGCCGTCGTACCGCAGGGCGTCACCGACTTCCGCGTCCGCGGCAGTTGGACGCTTCCAGAGGACGCCGACATGGTGGGTGTCGTGCCGCACACGCACCAGCTCGCCCGGTGGCTCGAGATAAGGGCTCACCTGCCGGGCGAGCAGCAGCCGCTGCTGGTCCTGCGGGTGCCGCAGTGGGACTACAACTGGCAGTCGTCCTACGACCTCGTGACACCCCGCCGGTTTCCGGCCGGCACGCGGTTCGAGGCGTTGGTTTCCTACGACAACTCCGCCGCCAACCCGCGAAACCCGTTCGATCCACCACAGCACGTCTGGCACAACGAATCGATCCACGACGAGATGCTGCTGCCGATGTTCGCGTTCGCCTCCGAGAAGCCGCTCGACGGCAAAGGCAAATCCTTCGCGAGGTTTGTCTCGTGGCTCCAACGGTCGCGGTTTCTCCGGCGGCTCGTGGACCACCGCTACAAGTACGTGGCCGATCCGCAGGGAAACGTGGTTCTCTCGCCCGACTACGACCCTGACGCCCACGGCTATTGACGACCCGGGCCGTCCGTGGGAAACGCCCGCGGCCCGTTGAGAAGGCTGCCGATCGCGGTGAACCGCACGCACCAGCGGTAGCTCGCGAGCAAAAGCGGCGTCACCAGGCCGAGGATGAGGAAAAACTTCAGGCCCGGAGGCAGCGGCCACTGGCGGACAAGGAGTTGCGCCACCATGACCAACGGCACGTGGACGAGGTACATCCAGTACGACGCATCCGCCAGCCACGACACCGCGGGGCGGGGATGCGGAAACAGGCGGCAGAACAGGCCGATCAGGCCCAGGGACATCGTCCATGCGTAGGCGGGCTGGAGGACGGTGGCAAGCAGCCGGTCGTTCATCGTCGCGATGCCGGCGGCGAGCAGCACCGCCGCCGCGGGCAGCAGAATCAGCCAGCGGCGGCCGAGTCGCGTGTCGAGCGCCTCGGCCGCGAACGTGGCGACGCCAAAGAAGAAAAAGCAGGCATAGAACCCCAGCACGTGCGGCTTGGGGAGGAGCCCGAGTGACGTGTCCGGCCCGTAGCCCCCCGCCAGCGACATGCCCATCACCGCCTGCGGCAGGCACGAGGCCGCCACGAGCCACCATCGCCGGCGGCCCGACGGCAGGAGGCCCGTCACGGCAAGGACCGCGAAGCTGGCGACGAGCCAGCAGAGAAACCACAGGAACCAGAGGTGGTCGAAGACGTTCGTCTGGATGAGATGGAGCGACCACGAGCCGACACGCACCCGAAGCCGCTCCGACGACAGGGCCCCCGACCAGGCGAGCGAGAGTCGGTCGAGCAGGCCACCTTCCGTGCCCTCCGCGTTCGGGCCCGTGGGAAGAACCTCGCGGAGCCGCTCGCGGCCCCGGAGGATGTCGTCCACGCCCAACGGGGCGAGGCCGACGAGCGGAGCGAACTCGGCAGCGACGTCGGCGGGCAAGGCCATGATCGCCGCCGGCAGGCGGCCGACGACGTTCACGGCTCGCGGATCCGCGCCCCGCTCCACGAGCAGGCGGCCGGCCGCCTCCCGGCCGAAGTAGGCGGCCGCGTGGAGGGGCGTGTTGCCGCTGCCGTCGCGCTCGTTGACGTCGCCGCCGGCATCGAGCACAGCAGCCACGATTGCCGGGTCGCCGTGGAGCGTGGCCCAGGTGAGCGGCGTGCGGCCGTAGAAGGCATCCTTGCGCTCGGCCGCCCCCGGCGTGGCGAGCCTGCGGCGCACGGCGGGCTCGTCGCCCGAGAGGATCTCTGCGACGGCAGGTTCAGGGCGGATCGCGCGATGCGCGAGCCCTTTCAGGGCCGTATCGAGCGGCACGATCGTCGCGACCGCGACCGCAAGCGGCAGCACGATCCTCGCAATCCGCTGCCGGATCAGGCCCTCGAGCCCCCGGCGGCGGTAGACGAGCATCGTGAAGTAGCCGCTGAGCAGGAAGAAGAGCGGCATCCGGAAGCCGTGCACCGCCACGAGGAACAGCGGCAGGAGATCGCTGCGCCGCGTGTCGTGGACCGGCCAGGGAAACGCGAAGAAGCTCAGCGAGGCGTGGAGGGCGATGCCGAGGAGCATCGCGAAGCTGCGCAGGGCGTCGAGATCGGTGCGGCGCTGCGTCATGCGGCAAGCCATCGGCCGGGGGCACGGTATCGGACCAAGATGGTATCCTGCTGCGGGTCAAAAGGTCTCGATGTTTTGAGGGTGAAGCCGCACACTCTCGCCGCGGTGCCCACAGGCGGAACCCGCTCATGATGAAGCACGCACGACAGACCGGCCTTGCGGTGGTAGCCGAGGGCGTGACGGTGTCGGTGCCCGACGGCCGCGGCGGCGGGGGGCGGAAACCGCTGCTCGAAGACGTGAACTTTCGGATCAATCCGGGCGAGTTCGTCTGCGTGCTGGGCCCCAGTGGGGCGGGCAAGAGCACGCTCGTGCGGTCGCTTCTCGGCGACCGGGAAATCGCCGCCGGACGGCTGCTTGTCGGCGGGCACGACGTGTTTCGTGAGGCCGACGCCCTCCGCGGCGCGATCGGCTACGTTCCGCAGCGTGACGTCAATCCGCCGGCCCTGCCGGTGGAGCGGGCGCTCCACTACGCTTCGGAGGTCAGGCTTCCGGCAGGTGCGTCCGTCGCGGAGCGCGAGGCCGCGATCGATCGGGCCGTCGCGGAGGTCGGCCTCGACAGGGTGCGACACCATCCCATCGGCGACCTCTCGGGGGGCGAGATGAAGCGGGCGAGCCTCGCGGCCGAGTTGCTCGCATCTCCGGGCCTGCTCGTGATCGACGAGGCGACCTCCAGCCTCGATCCGGCCACCGAGGCCCGGATCATGACGCTGCTCGCCGACCGAGCCCGGGCCGGCACGACCGTGATCGCGGTCACGCACCACCTCGACAACGTCGACCAGGCCAACAAGCTCCTGATCCTGGGCCATGGCGAGGTGGTGTGGTTCGGCTCGCGCGTGGAGGCCCTCGGCCACTTCGGGGTGCATCGCCTCGCCGACGTCTACGTCGCCATCGAGGACAAGCCGCGCGGATTCTGGTCCGCCCGCTGGCGAGAGCGGCTCGCCGAAGATCGCGTCCTGGCGAAGGCCCGGCCGACAGACGAAGTGCCCCGCGGCGATGCTCCGGACCGGGTGGCCGCGCTCGCGGCGGTCTCGATCCCCGGATTCTTCCGCCAGTTCACCACGTTTTTCCGCCGCGAACTCGAGACGGTCGTCCGCGACCGCGTGAGCCTCGTCATGTCGCTGCTCCTGCCGCTGGCGCTCGCGGGGGCCGTGCTGGCCGGTTTCGCCGACGTGCGATTTCAAAACCCGCTCATGCTGACGCGGTTCCTCGACCCCGGCGAAAAGGAGGTGCTGGCGGACGTCTGGGGGGAGGTGTCGAAGGCGATCGCCACCGACTCGGTCTCGGAGCAGGATGCCAGCATTCCCGGCCAGATCCGGGTGTTCCTCGACAGCCAGCCGAAACTGCTCGCCCACCTTCGGGAGCCGTCGACCGAGCGGCTCATCCGCCATGCCCTCACCGACACGCTCCGCATCGCGCCGGACCGCGAGATCACCGATCCCGCCGGCACGTTCAAGTGGCTCTCGCTGATGAGCATCTGCATGGTCATCCTCGGGTTCGTGACCGGCTTCCGGGAGATCGTCAAGGAGCGGCCGATGCTCGACCTCGAGCGGCGGCACGGCCTGCGGTTCGCCGCCTATGTGATCGCGAAGGTCGCGGCGCTGGCCGTCGTCCTCGCGGTGCAGGTCGCGATCTTCAGGACCGCGGTCGAACTGGGGTTCCTGGTCCGCGAGGCGATCGGTGGCGAGAGCCCCGCGGCGATCTACCGGCGCAGTGCCGTCGTCTCCGCCACCTGCAACTGGCTCGCCGCCGTGGCCTGCGCGGCGATCGGCCTGATCGTCTCGGCCTGCGTCCGCTCGACCGACAAGGGCGTGCTCGCGGTGCCGCTCCTGATCACGCCCCAGATCCTGCTCGGAGCCACGATCCTGCCGATCCGCGGGGGCGTGCTCGCCGTGCTCGCGAAGCTCTTCTCGCCGCTCTACTGGGCGCATCGCGGCTGCCGCAGCGAGGGCGACGGGGTGCCCGTGTTCTGGCAGAACCTCGGCACCTACGACCCGGCGATATGGATTCCGATCGCGGCGCTCGCCACGCAGATCGCGGTGGCGACCGCCGTCACGATCCTCGCGCTTCGCTGGCAGGAGCGGGCCGCCCTGGGCCGCAATCGCGCCGTGCGTTGAACACGCACAGTCAGCGGGCGGCCGGGCTCGAAATCGGTCACGACCAGATCCGCACCGAACTCCCGCCGTTCCGCGTGCAACCGGTCGACGAGCGGGCCGAGCTGCCGGGCCCGGAAGTGGACCCCCGCGGCGATCGACCGCAGGTTGTCGAGCCGACCGGCCGTGTACTGGAAGACGATTCCGGGAATCTCCGTCACCCGCACTGCTCCACCGCGGCAAAGCGGCGCGACAAAAACTCGAAGCCCTCGGCAGCCGCGAAGATGCGAATGTCATGACCGGGCAGCATCCGCTCCACGAGCGTCGCAATCCGGCTGGCGTGTCCGCGCCCCTCGCCGCACAGGCTGATCGCGATCGGCGCCATGCCTGGTGTGCCTGCCGCGCCGCGAGCCTCCGACGCTTGCAGGGCCTGTGCGCTGCGCGTCAGGATCGCGGCGATGATCTAGCTGTCAAGAATAAAGGAGAGGCGGGCAAGGTCGATGACACACCATTCGGGCCACGAGGATGACCGCCCGGGTGAGCAATTCGGCCCGATCGGGCGAAAGTGCGTCGCAGCCGGAGGCGACCCGCGGATTTTCCGCGCGAAACGCGGTTTGTTCGCGTCAGGCCCGCTTCCGCCGCCGCCACATCGAATAGCCGCCGCAGGCTATTCCCGCGAGGGCCATGGCGTAGGTGGAGGGTTCCGGCACGATCGCCTCCACCCGCAAGATTCCCTCTTTCGTGCCCTGGTAGAGCACGCCTGACGGGCTGATCAGGCTCACCATCTGCAGCGGGTTGTCGCCGAGTGCGGAACCGTAAGGGGTGCTGCTCAGTTGAACGCCCGTGGCAGGATCAACCGTGATCAGGCTGTACGTGCCGGTCGTCGTGTCGAGACCAATCGTGTAGATCAGGTTGTCGGCAAGCGACAACCGCGGCTCACCGGCCGACACGACGCTGCTCTGCCAGCCGATCGTCAGCCCGGTGCCGCCCGGGAGCACATCGACCCGCTGCATGCCCCCCACGAACGGCGCCGATGCGGGGATGCTCGTGCCGCTCTCCGCCGACTGGGGATACTGGTAGCCATAGGTGCTCGGGTAAAAGACGCTGTTGCCAGCGGCGATCGCCGCGTCTTCGTTGCCGCTGTTGCTGCCGGAGGTCAGGAACGGCACCGAGCCGATCAGGGTTCCGGACGTCGTTTGATAGACGAGAACGTTTTCCTGCGGAGCGGCGTTGTCGGTGATCGTGAGGTACTCGTAGCCGGTGTCGGGCCCGAAGAACACCGGCGTCGCCCCGGTGCCCCAGCTGAGCTGGCCCGGCTTGCGGGCCGGGCCGCGGTCGTATGTCTCCCGCCAGAGTTGCTCCACGCCGCCGGAGCCCGACTGGAAGAGATAGAGGGCCGACGTCGAGGCGACGGCCACGCCGGAAGGCGAGGAGGAGATGCTGTTGGCGACCTGTTCACCGGCGGGGAGCTGGAAGGCCGACGTCTGGTTCGAGGTGGGATCGTAGTAGCCGACGACCGCGCCCGATGACGTGCCCGTCGTTCCCTGGGCGGTCGCGAACCAGACCCGCCCCTGATAGTCGGGCACGAGGCCGACGACGTCGGGGTAGCCGATCGACACCTGCGACGCCACGTTGAGCTGCCACGATCCGCTGGTCTGCTGGGAATACGAGATCCGCTGCAATTGACCGTTGGCATTCACCAGCACGAGCCGGTTGTTGTTGTCGAGATAGGAGTAGATCCCACCGGCCATGTCACTCGTGGTGGACCTGAAGAGTTTCATGGTCGCCAGCGGCTCGAGCGTGGTCGGGTTGAGCAGGTAGACCCACGGAGTCCGGTCAGCCCATTGGGTGGCGACCGACACGATCATGCCGTCGCTTCCCATGAGAATCGTCGAAAAGACGGCATTGAAATTCGTGCTGGTGATCAAGACGCCCCCCGACCCCGGGCCAGGGTTGGTGGTGGCGTTGGACGAGGCCGCATTGGCGTGCATGGTGGCGGTGCCAGGCGGTCCCATGTAGGGGTTGGCCGGCGGCATTGTTTGCGCCGCGGCATCGATCGCCACCAGCAGGGCGCACGTGGCGAGCGACCACCGCACGATCGTCCCCATGCTTCGACTCCGAATCGTTCCGATCTCGAACTCATTGAAACTACGGTATCATGACGTGGCCCCCGATTTTCTGCCGCCCTGATAAGGCGGAGCTTCCCGGGTGGGAGGCACCCTATCGGGAGGAGGATGATGGCCGGAAAGCGGCGAGTTTTTTTGGGGGGGGGGCATTCAAGGTTCAGGTGGCTCTTGCGGCCGCCAAGGGCGTCATCACGCGCGTCCTCGCGGCCGGGCCAGAGGCCCTCGACTCCGTGGCCTAGGTGGCCCGAGAGCGGCTGCCCGGCAGAGCGACCTTTCCAAAATCCACGCGCGGAGCCGTCAGGAGCCGAGCACCGCGAAGGCGCGGCTGCCCAACGGACGCACCTTCCTCACGGCAGGAGCTGTGAAACTGCCGTCCGCCGCGAAGGCCGATGCCAGCGCATGGCCTCCGAACATGGCCCGAATCGAGTCGTCGTCACGCAGCGAGAGGCGATAGGTTTCGCCAACCCGCGGGGCGACCGCCCGCACGTTGTAGACGGCCCCGCGGCCCGTGACGCCCAGAATCCGACCCCGGCGGCCGGCGAAAGCGAAGTCGCTCACATCGACGCCGGTGACCGGCATATTGAACGTGACGCGGTATGTGATCACGTTGTCGCGGGTCCGCGGCGTCGTGACGAGGATGGTCCGGACCCGTGGCGTCGACATCGCGGCCGCCACGCCCAATTTCTCGGCGCACAGGTGCTGCTCCGCCCACGTCGTCACGCCCCCATTGTCGAAGCCCTTGTTAATGGCATCGAGCAGGCTCGTGAGATCGCCCGGCGACAAACCGAGCGTGTAGCCGTTACCTTCGAGCAAGCCGTACACCTGCGAAAGCAACGCCGAGATGGAGAGGCCGTTGGCCGCGGTCTGGGAGCCGGTGAGGTTGCAGAGGATCAGGTCGCCCAGCCGCAACGTGCTCGAGCCAAAGTTTGAGCCATCCGGGTCGAACCCCACGTTGAGCGTGAGCGCGACGAACTGCTTTTCGAGCGTCGTGGGGACGTACCGCGAGACCGTCGGGTTGGTGAACGCCGTCCGCGGATTGTTCGCCCGCAGGAAGGCCTGCACCTGGGCGGCGGTCGTAAGGATGATGTCGCTCAACGATCCGGCTCGAGGCACCGTGAGGCCATTTGGGAACGCATCGGAAAAGTTCGCGAGCAGGTAGGCGGCCGGCTGGCCTGATCCCCCGTAACCGCCGAGCGTGTAGGTTAGGTACTCGCCGGGCGTGAACTTGTAGTTGTAGAAGTTCACGGGATCGACAGGCTCTCCATCGTCGACGAGCGTGACCGTCACGGGCCCCGAGGTCTGCCACTCTGCCGGATTGCCCGGCAGCGAGCTCAGATCCTCGCGAATCACGTACGTGCCGGGCAGGAGATCGAGGAGGCAGTAAGAACCGTCGGCCTGCGTCGTCGTCCACTGCTCGCCCTCACCAAGATCCCACACCTCGTTATTGATCACCGAGTCGGTCCAATTCAGCACCCCATCCGTGTTGTCATCGACGAAGATCCGCACGCCGGCCATCCGCTGGTCGCCCGTATCCTCGACACCGTTCCGATTGATGTCCCAGATCTTGACGCCACAAACGTCGAGCAGGTTGAACCAGCCGGCGTCCACCGACATCTCGTCCGTGACCTTGATGCCGTCGTCAGCCGGGATCCAGCCGAGCGTGTAGACGCCGGTGCGGCCGGTCGATCGGCTCGCGTCGCTGTCGTGCTCGTCGTCCGTGCCCACATCCGGCCGCGTGAAGACGGTGCCCGTCGCGAGCGTGAACTGCACGCTGTAACTGCCCGGCAGCAGGCCGGTGAACAGGTACTTCCCGCTGGAGTCCGTGACCGTGTCGTCGATCTCCGTGCCGGCACCATCAAGGAGAATCACTTGCAGACCGGGCGTACCCGAATCATTGCCATCCTCCTGGATGCCATCGCCATCCACATCGTGCCAGACAAAGTCCCCGATCGACCCGAGCGAGATGCTGAACTCCTGGCAGTTGAAGCCGGTGCCGCAGTAGTTCGGGATCTGCGCGATGGTGATCTGGGCGATCGTGAGCTGCTCGTTGGAGGGCCCATTGACCTGGAACGGCTGAAGGATGATCGCCACCGTGCCGTCACAGTCGGGGACGAAGTCCACCGACATCTTATTGAGCCCGACTTCCTCATCGGCGTTGGCCAGAATCTCGGCCACCCGCAGCGGGCTCCAGTTCCCCGGATCACCCGGGTTGTTTTCGATCAACTCCCAGACCGCCCGCTGCACGTCGCCCTCGGTGTAGTAGGGTCGGACGAGGTTCTGGATATCTTCCGTGAGGTCGATGCGGTTGACGTTGTTCGACGCGTCCCCCGCCGAGGCGTAGAAGGCGATGGTCGTCGTGTCGATAACGCGGATGTAGTAATCCGCGCCGGCCGTCAGCCCGCCGCCCGTCGCCGAGACCTGGACCTTCATGCCCGTGGTCCAGCCGTAACTGGCCACCGTGACGGTGTTGTCCGTCGGCAGGTAGACGGAGCGCGGCTCGACGGTCGCCGTCAGGTTGACCTTGTTGGTCGCCGCTGCCGCCGCGGCGGTATGGAAACTGAAAGTATCACCGTCGACATGGTACAGGTAGTACGTGGTCGATGCGTCGAGGCCGTCACCGTCGGCGGTGACGTGGACCATCGAACCGGTCACAAAGCCGTGGCCGGAATTGAACGTGACCGTGTCCTCGGTCGAGGCCAGGCTCGGCGTGAACACGTCGGCCGTGATGGCGGCGGTAAGGTTGGACCTGCCCGTGGTGCCTCCCGCGGTGGCGTTGGCAGCCGAGTTGTAGAAGCTGTACACGCCGCTGCCGAGGCTGCGGACGTAGTAGTTGGTCGCCGCGGTCAGGCCGCCGCCGTCGGCATCGACGCGGACCAGCGTCGCCGTCGCCCAGCCGGGATCGGTGCCGAACGTGACCGTCTCGGCGGTGATGTTCGTGGAGGTTGGCACGGAGCCGACGTTGTCGAAGCTCGTGGATGCCGGTGTTCGTGAGGTGTCCACGTGCGTCGTGGCCGTGGGCGTCCGGCCCTGTGCGAGCTGCGACTCATACTGCTGGTTCAGCACCCAGTTCATCACGTCGAGGTTTTCCGGGTACTCGACCAGCAGTTCCGGCACGTAAAACACGGTCTGGGTCGTGTCCGTGGGGTCAACCGGGTTCACCGTGGTCGTCAGCGGGAGAGCCGCCGTCAGGTTGACCCGGCCCACGGTGTCGAAGCCCCAGGCGTTTGCCACCGAGTTGAAGAAACTGACGGTATCAGCATCGATCATGCGGACGTAATAGGTCACACCCGCCGTCAGCCCGCCACCGGTCGCGGAGACCTGCACCGCATGGCCGTCCGCCCAGGACACGGGAGCCGAGAGGTCCACCGTCTCGCTGGTGACGTCGGTGGCGGCCACTGTCGGGCCGGTCGTGAACGTGATGGTCTCGATCGGGTCGGTGAACGTGATCAGGCCCGCGGCGCCCCCCGCCACCGCGTGCTCGCGGGTGTCGTAGAGGCTGATGCTGTTGGCGTCCGCTGCGCCGCCGACGATGCTCTGCGCCCGGGCGTAGTAGGTCGTGCCGGCGGCGAGGCCGCCGTCAGCGACACTCACCCGCACCGGGGAGCCGTTCGGCCACTCGGTGTTGACCGCAAAGTCGATCGACTGGGCGCGGAAGACGAGCGTCGCGGCCGAGATCGCCGCGGTGAGATTCACCCGCTCGTTGATGTTGGTCGTGATGTTGGCCGTCAGGTTGACCTTGTTGTCTGCGGTCGGGCTGGCGGTGTGGAAGCTGAAGCTGTCGCCGCCGACGTTGTACAGGGTGTACGCCATCCCGCCCGTCAGGCCGCCGCCAGACGCGGTGGGGGTGACGATGTCGCCCGTGGCGAAGCCGTGGCCTGATGCGAAGGTGACCACGTCTTCGGTCGAGGCCAATGTCACCGTGTAGATCTGTGCCGTGATGATCGCATTGAGGTTCATCCGGCCCGTGGTGCCGCCTGCGATGGCGTCCGTCAGGTTGTTGTAGAAGCTGTACACGCCACCGGTGAAGTTGCTGACGTAGTAGTTGGTGCCCGCCGTCAGCCCGCCGCCGGTTGCAGCTGCCCGCACCAGCGTCCCCGTAAGCCAGCCGGGATCGGTCGTGTAGGTCACCGTCTCGGCGGTCGTGTTCGTGGAATCGGGCACGACTCCGGTGTTCGCAAAACTGGTCGAGGCCGGTGCAGGCCCCGCGTTGTTGGCGGCCGCCGCCGTGGGGTGGAAGCTGACTGTGTTGACGTTGTTCACGCGGACGTAGTACGTCGTGCCAGCGGTCAGGCCGCCGTCGGTTGCCGTGACCCGCACGGCCTGCTGCGTCGCCCAGCCGTGGCTGGTGGAGAACGTCACCTGGTCGGTCGTGGTGTTGGTCGAGACCGGCACCATGCTGGTGTTGATCGCCGCAATGCCCCCCTCGGTGAGATGCGAGTCCTTCGGATCGTCCGCGGTGTTGCTGAAGGATCCCAAGTCGTAGCTGGAGTAGATGTTGGCGATGTATTCGTTGCCGGCGATGACGCGGTCGTTGTCAACGCACCAGCCGTCGAACATCGGTGTCAGCAGCGCCACGATCGGCGCGGAGAAGGTCACCGGGCTGATGTTGCCTTGGGCGTTGGCCAGGGTGGTGTGGAGGCTGATGGTGTCGGGGTCGATGACGCGCACGGAGTAGTTCGTGCCGGCCGTCAGGCCGCCGCCGGTGGCGTTGACGCGCACCACGGTGCCCGTGGCCCAGTTGTGCGCGTTCTCGAATGACAGTTCCATCAGGTTGGCGAACACGCTCGCCGTGATCGGCGCGGTGAGATCCTTGCGGCCATTCAGTGGATTCAGGTCCGCGTCGGCGTTCGTGGCATTCGCCGCGGTGTCGAAGAAGCTGTACGCGCCGCCGCCCAGGCTGCGCACGTAATAGGTCGTGCTTGCGTTCAGCCCCCCGTCGGTGGTGCTGACGCGCACGGCGGTTCCCGTCGCCCAGCCGGGGTCGGTGGTGCATAAGACGGTCTCGTCGTCGGGATCGACACGGTCAACCGTGCGCGTGGTGGCGATCGCCGCGGTGATGTTGACGCGGCTGGTGTTGTTCTGGGCGCCGGCCCAGCTCGTGTGGAAGCTGACCGTATCGGAATCGACGACGCGGACGTAATAGGTCATGCTGGCGTTCAGTCCGCCGCCGCTGGCCCCCGATATCTGCACGCGGTCGCCGCTCACCCAGGGCACGGCAGCGGCCAGGTCGACCGTGTCGTTGGTGGCGTCGGTAGCGGTCACCAACGGGCCGGTGGTCGTCGTCAGCGTCGTCTTGGTGGACGCCGGCACCAGGCTCTCGTTGATCGGCGTCTGACCGAGGAAGGCCAGGGCGTCGTTCTCACCGGTGATGATGATCTCGCCCGTGGTCGGCAGCGCGGCGGTGATGTCCTGCTTGGCCGAATCCGCGAGCGCATTGCTGTACGAGGTGTGGAGGCTGTAGACGAAGTCGCCGTTGGCGTCGGTGCCCAGCTTCCGCACATAGTACGTCGCGGAGCTGGTGGTATCGGTCGCCCCCGGCGGCGTCACCAGGCCGGTATTTGTCGGCACGTTGGTGTAGCCTTGAACCACGCGTACCGCCTCTCCGGTGGCCCAGCCCGGATCGGCGTCGAAGGCCACGGTGTCGTTGTCGACGTCGGTGGACTTGGCGATCCACCCCGGGGTGACGATGGTGTCGAAGTAGCTCGCTGCCCCGACCATGCTGCCGTTGGTGCTCACCCGCACGGTGCCGACCGACGGCAGGGCCGTGCCCACGGCGGCGACGTCGCGCTTCTCGATCGTCGCACAGGCGTCGATGTCGAGCGCCGTCACGCCGGAGGGAAGTGGCAGCGCCAGCGCGAACGAATGCGAGAACGAATCCGTACCATCCGGTAGGCCGGTCGAATTCGTGTCGCCCAGGGCTCCGCCGTTGATCCTGGTGTGGACGGCCGAAAGGTCATAGGCCGCCTGTGAGCCGGGATCGATCTCGTAGAGCACGGAAATCGAGCGGTCATCCTGCATCTGGTAGGTGATCCTGCCGATCTCATCCTCGTCACCACTGGCCGCATTGCCCGGCGTGGGATCGAACACCAGCGGATCATGGCCGAGGACCATCGCCATCGCCAGCCGCGGCTCCAGGACCTCATGCCTGCCTGTCAGGCGCCGAGCCGCCTGACGAAGCCGGCGGCCGTGAGTTTTCTTGGTGGCGAAAAGCGTGCGGGTCATGGCGATCATGGCTTTTTCTCCGGAAACACGGGTGTCATGTGCGCGTGTCTGACTGGAAACAAAAAAGCCGGCGAGCCAATGCCACCTCGGCGGTGACATTCGTTCGCCGGCTTACGTGCGACATGCCGTCCGGTGATCACCGGACTGCCTGCCCGCCCGCCAACCTTCGGTTTCAGGAGACAACCCGCGAAGCCCGCCAGGGCTGTCGCATGTCGTTCTCCATGGCAACGCTAGGAACGTGAGATCAGGGAAGGCAAGCGGCGGGAAAAAAAGGCCGGAAACCCCTTACCCCACCAGCCTCACCGCCGCGGGCCACAATCCACCGTCGCCCACCGCTTACCGCCGCGGGCCGAAACCTTTTATAGTGTTGCGGTCGCCGAGCCCCGCGACGCACTCGGCCACGTCCCGTTCGCTCCCTGGAGGCACCCCGATGCGGCTCCACCACCCGAGCTTGTTCCTGTCCCTGCTTCTCGTCGGCGCAGGGGTTGCCGGCGAGCCGTTTCGCGGCGGTCCTCGCCGAATTCCCGGCGTCATCGAAGCCGAGGACTTCGACGCCGGCGACGCCGAGGTCGCCTACCACGATCTGACCGAGGCGAACCAGGGCGCCGACTACCGCGGCCCAACGCAGGTCGACATCGAACGGCGGCCCGACGCCTCCAACGGACACGGCATCGGATGGGCGCGGGCCGGAGAATGGCTCACCTACACGCTGGAAGCCGCCGACCCCGGGCCCTACACGCTGGAGATTTCCGTCGCATCGGCGAAGGAGGGCGGCCGATTCCATATCGAGTTCGACGGCAAGGACGCGACCGGCCCGATCCAGGTGCCCGACACCGGCGGGTGGACAAAACTGCAGACAATCCGCATCGACGGCGTGCGGGTGCCCGCAGGCATGACGGTCATGAAGGTGGTGATGGATGCCGACGGCGTGTCGGGATACGTCGGCGACATCGACTGCATGACGTTCCGCCGGCCGCAGGAACCCGCGACTCCGCCGCAGAAGCCATGACCGTCCGCGCGTGCCTGTTCATGGCCTGCGCGGCGATTGTGGCCGCCTGCATGGCATTGGCCACCGCCGCGGACCTACCGCCGCTCGCCCGGGCCGCCTCGGGCGTGTGGAAGGTCGATCTCGATGGCGACGGCCACGACGACCTGGTCGTCTCGCATGAGCAGGGTTATGGCGTCTATCTGTTCGTGCCGCCCGATCGGGTGAGGGCGAGCATGGGATGGACGGCAGGCTGGACGCGGGTGATGCGGGAGGGCAAGCCGGGCGACGAGCACGCGCTGCCGCTGCTCACCGGTCCGGGGGTGACGTTCGCCGATGGCGTGATGCAGGCCGGTGGCGTGCGGCTGACCTATGAGGAGCTGCTGCGGGTGCCCGGCCCGAAGCCGCGCAGCCCGCAGGAATCCCTCCGCGCGATGCGGCTGCCGCATGGATTCACCGCGACGCTCGTGGCGGCGGAGCCGCTGGTGATTGACCCGGTGTTCATCGACTGGGACGAACGCGGTCGGATGTGGGTGGCGGAGATGGGCGATTATCCGTTCGCCGAAGGAGAAGCCACCTCCGACGGCAAGGTCACCTGGCGGGACGGCATCCCTGGCGAAGGCGCCGGCCGGGGCCTTCAGGCCGGCCGCGTGCGGATCCTCGAAGACGCCGACGGCGACGGCCAGTACGAGAAGAGCACGCTCTTCCTCGACGGCCTCAAGCATGTCACCGGTCTGGCCTGCTGGAAGGGCGGCGTGTTCGTGGCGAGCGTCCCCGACATCTTCCACGCCCGCGACGACGACGGCGATGGCCGCTGCGACGCCCGCGAGCCATGGCTCACCGGCTTCAAGGCGGGCAACCCGCAGCATCTCGTCAATGGGTTCTGCTGGGGCCTCGATGGCTGGCTGCACGGGGCCAACGGCGACAGCGGCGGCGACATCGTCAACGTGAAGACGGGAGCGCGGATTCCGCTCCGCGGCAACGACTTCAGCTTCGATCCGCGGACCGGCGAGTTTCGCCTCGAAACCGGCGCCACGCAATGCGGCAAGTGGCGGGACGATTTCGGCAACTGGTTCGGCAACAACAACGCCACGCCCGGCTGGCACTACTGGCTGCCGATGGGCTATCTCGAGCGGCATCCGGACCTCGTCGCCCGCTCCCTCCGCGCCGATCTCACCGCCGACCGCAGGGTGTTTCCCGCCGGCATCCTGGAGCGGCGGCTGAACCAGCCCGCCACGGCGAACACCGTCACGTCGGCCTGCAATCCCCTGCCCTACCGGGACTCGGCCTTCGGCACCGACGGCGTCAACTGCCTGTTCATCTGCGAGCCGGCCCATCATGTCGTGCTGCGGCAGGTTCTCGATTACTCCGGGGCGACGATTACGTCTCGCAGACATCCGCACGATGCGGAACGTGAGTTTCTCGCCAGCGAAGATCGGTGGTTCCGTCCGGTGATGGCCCGCACCGGACCGGATGGCGGCCTGTACGTCGTCGACATGTACCGCCTCGTGCTCGAGCACCCGGAGTGGGTGCCGGCGGAGATGGCCCGCCGCATGCAGTTGCGCGGGGGCGAGACGATGGGCCGCATCTGGCGGATCGCCCGGGACGGCCAGCCGACGAAGCCCGCCGCGATCGACCTCGCATCACCCTCGGGCTGGGCCCGCGACACGGCGCAGCGGCTCGCCTTCGAACGCGGCGGCGTGGAGAACGAGGCCGCCGTGCGGTCGCTGGCTGCTTCCCCGTCGCTGCCGGTGCGGCTGCAGGCGCTCTTCACTCTGCGGGGTCTGGGCATGCTTTCGGTAGACGAACTCACTCAGGCCCTCCGCAAGGAATGGCCGCATGTCCGCGGCACGGCGCTCGCCGCCGCCGGTGCCGACACCCTGATGCCCGCGGAGATCGGCCTGCTCGATGCCCAGCAGCGGCCGACCACGGCCTCCCTGCCGAGCCCCGCCGCGCTGCCCGCGATCGGGTCTTTCGAGCCCGATCGGCAGAAGATCGTGGCCCGGTATCTCGCCGCGGCAACGCTCCCGGGAGACGCCGCCCGCGGTCGGCAGGTCCTCCAGCGCGGTGGCTGCATCGCCTGCCACAAGCATGGCGGCGCGGGTCCCGAGGTGGGGCCGGACCTGGCCACCGTGGCCGGCAAACCGCCCGCCCAGCTGATCGAGGCGATCTTCGACCCCAATCGCGCCGTGGAGCAGCGGTACACCGTCACCACGTTCGTGCTGGACGATGGCACCTCGGTCAGCGGCCTGATCGTGGCCGAAACGCCGGGCAGCGTGACGCTGCGGATGGCCGGCGGCATCGAGCGGGTGATCCGCCGCAGCGAGATCGACGAAACGCAACAGCACGCCACGTCGATCATGCCGGTGGGCCTCGAAGCCGTGCTATCCCTGCAAGACTGTGCCGACCTGCTGGCCGCGCTGCGGGCGCGGTGACTCGCCCATCGCAGGAAGTGGGCAGACCAGGTTGACGGCGGATGTCTATCGAGTGGCGAGCAGCCGGCGGTGATCAGCGGACCCGGCGGACGAGCTGCCGGAAGGCAGGCCGGAGGGTCTTGTGGAGATGCCGCGCAAAGGTGCCGTCGAGGCCGTGGACGGCGATGAGCTCGACCACGTCGGCGAAGTCGCGGTGCATCCGCCGGGCATCCCCCTCGCCGCAGGCGAGTTTCGACTCGATGAGGGCCGACAGCGAAAGCACGGGCAGGCCTTCGATCATCACGGCCACGTCATCGTCGGCCGGGCTCGGCAGCAAAACCTCGCTCCCCTTGCCGGCGCGTTCCCCAGCCGCCACAAACTGCACCGGGATCCCGGTCGAATCACGAAACTCACGGCTTTGTTCGTCCCAGTGAAATCCGGCGTTGGTGAGCGCCTCGCGGATCGCCGGCATGTCTTCGGAACGCACCAGAAGATCGATATCGACCGTGTTGCGGCGATAACCGTGCAGGCATACGGCCACGCCGCCGATGACGGCATGGGGGGCACCTGCCTCGGCCAGCGCCTCATGGCATGCGCTGGCCGCATGCCAGATCGGCTCGCTGCCAAGCATCGAGTACGTTTCCCGGGCTGTGGTAGTCATCGTTTCGATCGACGCGGAAATCTAAGTGTACGCCCGTTTATGCCGGCTGTCAACGCCGAGATCGGGCCGGCGTTCGAAAGGGTTTTTGCAGCCTGACACGTTCCTTACAACCATCTCGTCAGGGCCGCGCAACTGGGCTGGCCGTTGCGATGGGCTATGCATGTTCGCCCGCCTGGCGACCTCGGGGCCCGTGAGCACGGCGATCCAGCATGGCGGCGCGGGCGCCGAGGTGGGGCCGGACCTGGCCGGCCAACAGGCGTTAGGTGCCTGTGGCCTTGTCGAGGCCCCTGACCGCCTCGTAGGGCGCGCCGAAGATTCCCGTGTGACCCAGCAGCGCCGACTGGTCACCGACGACCACGCCCTCGGGCTTCGTCGCGACCAGTGTCTCGATCGTCGTCGCGACGTCCTCGAACTGATGCTGATTGGTCAGAAGCGAGCGGCTGTGGTAGCCAACCCGCAGTGCCTCGCCAGCATAGTTTCACTCATGCGTGCGGTGGGTGCGGGGAAGCCGCGGGGCCTTGTTCCGGCGGCCTTTTGTCTCGTCGCTGAGTGCAAGGATAGAACGATCAGTAGCACTTTCGCAATCGATTGCGTGGTGACGGTTGACCGTTGACCGGTCGTAAACGAAGCCACCACCGCGCGAGTGATGGCGGCTCGAGGGGCTCGCCCAGATGCGTGAGGATCCTGCGGATCGGGGCGGGGTTGTTGATGAAAGCGATGAGTCGGGTTTCGCCACCACAGCCACGTCTTGCGCGCGGGAAGCATGCCGCGATCCGCGCAATGCGCTCCGCCCACGCCATTCGGGAGGCGTCGCGGGAACGGCTCGGGGCATCGGGGACACCCTTACCGCCGCCCTCTCCCAAACGGACAGAGAAGAGCGGAAACAAACCCGATCGCCAGCGCCGTGACGGCGGCACGGCGCAGGTGAACCGCCGCGGCGAAATCGACCAAGCACAGCCGCACGCCACGTGGATCAAGCCGAGGGGCCTCGAAGCCGCGATTGCGATGCAAGACTGTGCCGAACTGCTGGGCGCGTTGCGGGCGTGAAGCACCTTCCGTTGCAGGAAGATGAAAAACGGTGCCGATCAACGTTCCGTCGGCAAGCCTCGACCGCCCCGCGCTCCATTTCTCAACTAACGCTCAACCGACGCGTACTCGGTGGTATTTCTAACTCCCAGCAGTACGACGGCGGATCAAAACCCGTATTCAAGGCCAATCGTGATGCCCTGCAGAAATGCCCCCTGACCGGTTTGAATGAAGCGTCCGCTCGCTGCGTCATCAGTAAAGTCGAGCTGATTCGCAGCGCGGGCAATGCCTTCCGCCCAGATCATCGTGTACCCGATGCGGGCCTGAAGCGACTCCGTCACGCGCAAAACACCAGTGAAGCCCAGATCACCGACGAAGGCCACGCGTCCCGCGGAGTTGCGAACGTCGCGAAGCGTGAAGGTGTTGTCGAAGTCGGTCACTCGCTGCGTAGTTCCCAAGCTGTTCCCGAAGATGCCCGCTTTGCCGACAACCTCGATCCCGAACCGCGATGAATCGCCGAAGTATTGCCTCAAGCGGCCGCCGAACTGGCCACCATAAAGATCGTTTTGCGCCCCAATGCGGTATTGACTGGCACCCGTGTCGGAGTCAGCGCCGCGAATCACGAACCGCTCATCGAAATCGAAGTACCGGAAGCCCGTCATCACCGAAAGTGGCCCATCGTTGACCTGCCGCCACACGTTCGCTTCGACATTGTTGATCGTGGCTTGGCTTGCCGCGGTCAATTGATCGGCGTTGAACAAATCGAGGGTCGCAACACCGAGAGCCCCGGGAATGGCGAGGTTGTTGTTGCCCGTCACCGTGCGGGAGGCATCCCATTGCTGCAGGCCGAAATACACGGCCTCGACCGCGCATCCGTCGCCGAACACGCGGCCGAGCGTAAGACGCGGCCCGAACGCCATCGGATACACGACATCTCCAGTCGAGAGGAGAGCGGCATCGGTCAGCGAATCGATGATGACCGGCGTGCTGCTGCTGGCGCCGTTGTCTAACTGCAGTCCCAGCGCCTCGGCTGACCCATACCACCCCGAATCCGGCTGAGGGAGCGCATCAGCGCGGCCCACGATTGGATGCACCGCAAACCCTGCTGCCAGCACAGCAGCAGCAAGGACCAACCCGGGTGGGACTCCACGCCAAGCGAGACAACTACGAAGACCGCGACTCATGGCCGACTCCCCCAAGAACGGTGTGACACGACACGTGACCACTCGCCGGAGGTATCGACTCAATCGTAAAGTGGGATTTATTTACAGCGTCGGGTGCGTGAATCGTTGCGCAACCAGCGCACTCTGAACTCTTACATGAACCGCGACTCGCTCACCCAAGATTGATTCCACCGCCGGACATGGCAGGCGTAGAGATGACGAGGTCATCGAGTATCGAAGCGTTCTGATTGCGCAGACGCACGATTCGGTATCCGGAACGTGCGTCAGATCCGAATGTGGCGAACACCTCGGCCTTCCCATCTCCGGTGACATCACGCACGGTAAAGCGAGTCGGGACAGTCGATTCGCGGCCAGCCGCGATTTGGAAGTTGAAGAGGTCAGTCTTCAGGTCTCCGCCTTTTCGCGCACGGAGCCAGGTGCCCCCCCCTGCGCTGGCCCCCATCACAACATCATCGTAACCGTCGCCATCAAGGTCTCCGGTTGCAACCTGCACGCCGCCAAGACTGCGCGGGAAAATGTCCGTGATTGTCTGCCGGGGCACGGAGGCCGCGGCGGAAGTTCGCACGTCGAACACTCGGACGAGAGCCGCCATGCCGCTACCCGAGCCAACGACGACCCGCTGCTTGCCGGAGTCATCGAACCTGCCGACCGCCACCGTGGCACCGCCGATGAATCGACGATAGTCGGCGAACGCATTAAACGTTCGTGCCGCGGTCCTGGTGATGGCGGCGAAGGGACTGCCAACCTCGGCGCGGGTTTCGAACACCTTCACGATCGCCGCGCCGCGGCTCGGAGACACGACGATGTCGTTCATCGCGTCACCCACGACGTCGCCCACCGCAACCTGCACGCCATCCCGGAAACCGGCGCCATACGTCGCCGTCGCCGGCAGCCGCAGGCCCACGATCTCCATCCCCTCGATGCCCGGAATGGGAGCACCGGAGAAAACCTTGACTACCGGCGCCGCCATCCGACCGGGCGCCGTCACGATGTCGGGAATGCCGTCGTTATCGAGGTCGCCGGTCGCGACGCGGACGCCGTCGCGATACCCCGCTCCATAGGTGGCGGATGCAGGGATTTCGAACAAAAACCCCTTCGTTTCGGCGTCGTACACCCGAACGACCGGACTGCTCCTCACACCGGCATCGGCCCCGACGGCCACCCGATCGACATGGTTGAACTTCTCGATGCTTTCGAAGTCGACCGGCTTGTGCCCCGCGGCGAACTCCCACCTTCCCGCCCCGCGCGCCGTCATCGTCAACCGCCGGCCACTGGTGTCGAGCCCATCTGGATTCGCGGCGAAAGTCGTCTTCGTATCCAGCTTGAGGAAGTCGCCAGCCGCTGCGACGACGCTGCCGGAGACCGGAAGGTTGCCGTCGATGAGATACCGCGTGTCGAGACTCGGCTGGACGTCGAAGACGTTCACGCCGTCGGTGCCGAGCACGTCCAGGAACTCCGTCGAGCCGGAGTACGTAAGCCCGCCGAACCCGGCCGACGCGGAACGAACCCGAACGCCGGCCGTCGCCCGCTCGGCGACTGACACCGACGTCGGCGTGACCAGATAGTCGGCCGCCGTGGATCGCCCGTCATCGACGAGGACGATCCTGTCAGAGCCCAGACCCGAGTCCACGATGATTGACTGCCGCATGAGCGACAGGTCGCCGGCGCCGATCTCGATCCGGTCGTTGCCTGCCTGCCCGGCGATGCGGATGACACCGGTGGCCGCGAACGGGCCGTAGTTTGTGCCGTTCACGACCGCAACGTAGGTGCCCGCCGCGGCGCCAGACCGCACGACGATGGTGTCCGCCGCCGTCGAGCCGCCGACAAGGAGGTCTTGAAGCGAGGGATCGTCGGGGTTGGGCACGAGACCGACCACGTCGATGGTGAGCGACCGGGGGACCGACTCCGCCGAACCGCCATCGTCGTCGGCGATGGACGTCTGAACCGTGTATGCACCAGCCGCCTCATAGAGCGGACGAGCGGTCGCCACGCGAGACGGCCTGATCGGGTTCGTGACGATCTGTGGCGCCGACGTGGAGCCTGGTACCGACCAGGTTGCCGTATGGGTGTCGAGGAAGCCGGGGTCATCGAACGTTGCCCGCAGTGGGACCTCGAATCCACGCACATACCGCCCCGGATCCGAGATGACCACGTTACTCGGGGCCACATTGCGGCTGACAATGTTGAAGTCGCGGAACGACTTTTTGGCGGAAAGTGCAGAACGAGGGCCATCCCACGTGGTGAGCCTAATGACGAGAGGGTCCGCTTCACTATAGTTGTCCCCGATGGCCAGAGAGAGATCGAGCGAGTCCTGCGGTAGTGCAAACGGCTGATCCCCTAAGCCGATCGGTTCGTCACTCACCACCGACCACTCGAAATCCTGGATGCTCTGCCCGGGGTTTGGATCGTAGGAGCTGGTGGCATCAATCCGCACCGTCGCCCCTTCGTCGACGGTACCCGACGGCGTCACCGTGGCCTCGATGATCGGGGCCTGGGGTATCACGCCGTCAATCACGCGAATAAGCTGCTTGCTGATGTACTCGTCTCGCGGCAGATACGAATGCGTGAGAGACTTGACCTCGATCACCGGCAGGCCGAATTCATTCAACACAGGCCTGGTCACGACGATCCGCGGCCACTCGGAAATCACCACGTCCTCTGTCTTGACCCGGCTATAGGCGCCGTCCAGAGTCATTGGCAGTTCATCCAAGCCCTCCGGGTCATGCCAATCCGCGCTGCCGTCCGCTAAGCGACGAGTTGACTGCTCCTCTTGGCTCACGATTCCGAAATCTCGCTCTGTGAGCGGCTGGCCTGGCTTCGGGGCCACCAGGCGGCCGGACATCCAAAAGTCGTTTGGAAACGGGAGTATCTCCTGCCAACGATTGAAGAAGTAGTCAACGTTGGAACTGGGGTTTGGGAGAGTTCGCCTCTCGCCTGCGAAGTTCACTGGATCGAGCGTCGCCAGCAGATCGATTTGACGAACCCCACTCAGGCCATTAACGACCTCTAAGAGCGAATCGCCACCGAAACTGTGGCCAATGAGTATGATCGTGTCGGCGTCGTCATATTCATCCCGCAGCTTTGCCGTCAGGGCATCGACAAACGAGTCATCGGTGGCGGGGCTGGGAAATGGCCCTGGATTCCCCGATGGAACGGTCGGGTCCGGGCTATTCCAATTCGTTACAAATACCTCGAGCTGCTCCGCACGGCCACTATCCCCGAGGCCCATGACGTGATCGTAGACCCGGTCCGGAAGAGTCGCGCCCAAGTATCCGTTCACGAAGAAAATAACGGTATCCCCGGCGAGCGCGAGCCGAGACTCCAGCCGCTCGAAGTCCGTCGATGCCGCTGCCCGGCCCTGCCCTTGTCGCCGGCGAATTCTCCACAATTCCTTTCCGCGGCGGCCAAACCAGGACGGGGCGGCGGAACTTGGCGACTGACGGCGGCGGAACGAAGGCATGGCGAAAGTCACTCTGAGGAATGGCGGGGCGACGCATACGCCGCTTCACTGGCCGCGCATAACCACCCACTAGTAAGGCGGATGCAGCAAAAAAACCGGACGGACTGCGACTTTTACCGCCAAAAAACGCACATTCGGGCGGGCCGTGGACACGCCCAAGCCACCGATGCCGACCAGCGCGCAAGCCGCTAGGCCGCGCGACGCATGGGCGTTTCGATCGGCACCGCAGCGCGACGCGGCCGCTGAGGCAGGAACTGTCGGCTGTCAGCCCGCAGCATCGACAGCCAATACGACGACGCAAATCCCGGCCACATCGCCGTGTTGCGACCGCCGACATGCACGTACCAGCTCGTACATCCGCCCTTCGCCGACTCGCCCTTCCAGACGGTGTGTTTCTGTGCGTCCTCCAGCCGCCGATTAAAGTCGGCCTGGATTTCGGCCCGTACCTCGACGGCATCCGTGCGGCCCGAGCCCAGCCACGAGAGACACTGGCGGATGTACCGGACCTGCGACTCGATCATGAAGAGAATCGAGTTGTGCCCGAGGCCCGAATTGGGGCCCATGACGAGGAAGTAGTTCGGAAACCCGGTCACGGCTACGCCACGATACGCCTGCGGCCCGTTCTCCCATTCGTCAGACAACAAGCGGCCGTCGCGGCCGCGGACCTTGATTTCGGCCGACTGATCGAACGGTCGGAAGCCGGTGGCATGAATGATCACATCCACGTCGCGGGTCGCGCCATCCGCGGTCACCATGCCTTTCGGCGTGATGTGTTTGATCCGATCGGTCACCACCTCCACGTTGTCACGCATCAACGCGGGATAGTACGCGTCGGAAAGCAGCACGCGCTTGCACCCCATGCGATACTCTGGCTGAAGCTTCTTGCGCAGAACTGGGTCGGGAATGCTCGCATCGAGGAACCGCCTAGCCCGCTTCTCGCCTTCCCGCATCCATTTCGGCTTCACCACGAAGCCGAGGGCCGTCGCCTCGGCCTTCCAGAAGTGAAAGGCCCGCGAGGCACGAAGGAGACCGGGCACGAACCGATAGGCCGCGCGTTCCAGCGTCGAATACGGGCGGTCGTTCCGCGGCATGATCCACTGCGGTGTTCGCTGGAACACGAACAGCCGCTCTACCCGCGGCGCGATTTCTGGGACCACCTGCACTGCACTGGCGCCAGCCCCGATCACCGCCACGCGTTTCCCAGTGAGATCGACGTCGTGCCGCCACCGCGATGTATGAAAGGCCGGGCCCCGAAACCGGTCCAGACCCGCAATCCGCGGATACGCCGGAAGATGGAGGCCGCCGACCGCCGAAACGACCGCTCGGGCGGTGAACCGCTCGCCATTGGCGGCCGTCAGTCGCCAAAAACGCTCGTCGTCATCCCATTCCAGCGACGTGATCGGCATGTCGTAGAGGATGTGATCGTCGAGATCGTGCCGCGTTGCCACGTCGCGGATGTACGACAGAATCTCAGACTGCGGCGCGTAGCGGCGCGACCATCCCGTGCGCTGCGCGAACGAGTATGAGTACAAGTGCGAGGGCACGTCGCACGCACATCCTGGGTATGAGTTGTCGCGCCAGGTGCCGCCGGATGACGACGCTTTCTCGAAGATCATGAAGTCGCGCTGACCATGCTCGAGCAGTTTGATGGCCATGCAGATGCCACCGAATCCCGCGCCGAGGATCGCGACGGATGTGTCGCAGTGCGAGCCCCCACGTGGCTGGGTAGTGGCATCGGGAAAGCGGATGACGGATGGCTTCACGAACTCGCTCCGGTGGGATGCAGCAAGCGCACTCGCTCGCATGCCCTTAGAGGCGGGAGCATGGCGTTAACCGGACACGGAGCCGCGGAAAATCCGCAGCGCCCCCCCCACGGAGAGTGGCTTTGCTTGACGCTGGGATGTTTAGGAAGATCAAGCTAAGCCGCGTCGGACGCGGCGGCTGCCGCGTCCGACGCGTGATCACGAATCCCGCGTGACCACAAAACACCCCTCTCACGAGTGGATTTAACGCCAGCGGCGAAACGGTTCGTAGATGCGTACCGAAAGCAGCAGTTCGCTCGCCGAAAACGCCGTGCGGAGAGTGCCGTACGGCTGATCCGTAACGTTCACGATGCCCGCGTCCGTGGGATACGGTCCGTCGTAGAACAAGGCCGAGTTCTTTGGGCTGATGCCAAGAAATCGATAGCCCAGATCCAGCGAGATGCGATCGGACACGTTCCAAAAGATGCCGGTGCCCGCCTGCCACGCGAAGGTGGCCACCGATTCGCATCCGCAGGTGTGCACGGAAGCACCTAGGCCATCGAATGCTGCCAGCGTCGAGAGGCGATATCCGCCACCGCCGATGCCACCGCCCAGGTAGATACCAGCGGAGTCGGTGAGTTGAATGTCACGCCAAACGTTTGCCAGCGTGCTCCAGCCGTCGGCGGCCCTGACCTGATTCGGGAGTGAGAATGGAGCACCGAACGCAGGCGTGACTCTAACGCTCTCAACCCCATCCTGGAGATCGCGGCCGCGGCCCTCGAACTCGACCCGCAACGCCCCTGAAGGCCGGGGAATCGCCAGGCCGATCGCACCGCCTCCGGTGAAGAGCGTGTCGTTGACCGCGCCCGAGAACACCGCGGGGTTCCAAAATGGATCGCTATTCGGCCCGCCGGCGGTGGTCAGGCTGGCGAAGGACGCACCAACGATTCCTGACACGTACAACCGGGGCCCGCAGGCAGATGACCCGCATGCGACCGACTCGAAGGGCGCGCCGTCGAACTCTTTGCCGGGTGCGTCATGAATCTCTGACAGGGCGGAGAGGTCCAGCGGTTGCCCGAACTCCCAGGCTACGCCATGCCTCGCCGACCACGCGGCGAGAACGGCGACTACCAACACTCGAATAATGCGACGCATGACTCGCGATTCCTTCCTTGATGCAAAAGGCTCTTTGTCGATGTCGTGATCCGCCACGTCGGCGACTCGTTCAATCCATCGGAGGCATGAACTGCGGCGGGCTACCTCAGCACCAGGGTCCATGCGCAAGTCGACCAACCAGCAGGGTCGATGCATGGCGAAACGGCATCGAGAAACGCGGTTGTCGCCAAGGCGAAAACATCGCCGCGACATCACCGACGAAAAGTGCGCACACCCTCGCGGGTCCATCGCGGCGTACAGTGTCGCGTGCGCAGAGTGAAGCCACTTCCCGAGAGACGCCGCGCAAAAAGAAATCAGGAAGCCGGCAGCCGCTCGATGGCGACGCGCGGATCGTCCGCATGTCGCACGGGCGATTCAGGATGTCGGCTATGCTCCTCTCAATAGAGGGCGGACGAACAGGATGCTACCGGACACGCGGTCAACGTTGAGCCGCCGCAGACTCCGATCCCAGTGCCACGCATGCCCCCACACTGCGCCGGTCCATCGCCTTCGCAATCGACATAGCCCGAACAAACCCTTGCGCGCCCCCCAATGCGCAGGGTCGCCAAGACATTTGGCGGCTTTTTTTCACGTCCATCTCACGTGGCGTTCCCGCCTTCGTTAAGGGGCGGAAACAGAGTGACGCCGTCAATCCAAACACGGAGGCTTTAGCGATGTGGCTGAAAGACGCACGGTTGCAGAGATTGGGTGGCGGATGGCTGGAGACTCTTGGGCTGCGTCTGTGGTCCCGCCTGCAATTCACGGCTCTTCGCAGCCGCAAAGATCCGAAGGTCGTACGGTTGCTCCAGGAGATTCATGACGAGAAGCGATCGCTTCTGAGTGCATTCGAGGCGTTTATCGTGTACTCACTCGCCCGGGCCCAGCGCGACAAGCCGGGTGATTTCGCAGAAGTCGGTGTCTACAAAGGAGCTTCTGCCAAACTCATCAGTGAAGCAAAGGGCGACAAGACGTTGCGCCTTTTCGACACCTTCGAGGGACTTCCTGCCGCATCCCAGAAGGATCGGGGCGTTCACCGGCAGCACCAGTATTCATGCAGCATGACATCAGTGCAGGAATACCTGACGGATTATCGCAACCTCAGCTTCTTCAAGGGCATTTTTCCCGAATCTACCCGGGACGTGCCGGAAGCCCGCTATGCGTTCTGTCATTTCGACGTTGATCTTTACGAGGGTACGTTGGGTTGTCTCCGCTATTTCTATGACCGCATGATCCCGGGCGGGATCATGTTGTCGCACGACTATGGCCTCCTGGCTGGCGTGGAGGCCGCCTTCACGGAGTTCTTCGCCGACAAGCCCGAGCGTGTGATCGAGTTGCCGACGACGCAGTGCATGGTCGTCAAACTCTGAGCCCCACGCTGCTCAAGCGACGGATTCGTGTTCGTCCCCGAACGACGTCCCATTGCGGCCAACGCGGGATCGCCGGTCTTGGTTCAGCGTGACCTGGAATCGCGAAGGGAGAGCGGACGGGCACCCCAGCGCGGCTTCATGCCGCTTCAGCCGCTGTCGACGGCGGCAGCCCTTCTTTCGGCCTCGGGTCTCGCCCCCGCCAGGCCCGTGAGGCAAGGTCCCGCGGCTCGCGAATCGCGCACCGACCGGTTCATTCTTGCGGAAGTGCCGTCGAGGGGGCTATTCTGACAGGCATGCGTACCCCCCGGCCTTTCCCTCTCTCCCCACGGCTTTGACAGCCGTGTCGGTTGGCAAGGCGACGGATCATGGATGCCAGCGGGCACATCCGCGACCTACTCGCCGCCGCGCGCCGCGGCGAGACTGAAGCCATCGGGCTAATCTTCGAAGCCGCACGCTCGCGGCTCCTGCGAATCGCGGCCCGCGAACTGCCAGCCGACGTCCGGGTGAAAATCGCCCCGTCCGACATCGTCCAGGAAACCGCCGTCGATGCGCAGCGCGACTTTACCCAGTTCAACGGCACCTCGCCTGAGGCCCTGTTCGCCTGGCTCCGGGGGATTCTCCGCAACAACGTCGTCGATGCGGTGCGGCGGTATCGCGACGCGCTGAAGCGGAACGCCACCCTCGAAATCAGTCTCGCGACGGTTTCGGCACAGCAGGCCGGAGAGATTCTCCCTGCGCTCTCCCACACGGCCGACGGCTCGGCGATCCGCCGCGAGGAAGCCGCGATGCTCAACGCCGTGATGGCCCGGCTGCCGGCCGACTACCGCCGCGTGCTCGAACTCCGCTACTGGCAGGGCATGTCCTTCGTGGACATGGCTCCCCACCTCGGCCGATCCCCTGAGGCGGCTCGCAAACTCTGGTATCGCGCGCTGGAGTGCCTGCAATCCGAACTCGCCGGCCAGTCCGATGGCTGGCCTGCCTCGGTGGCGCACGTGTCGGAGCCGGACTGACATCCTCGAGTGCGACCATGGCAGTCTTTCCTGACGATCCGGCACGCGACGAACCGGTCGCCGAGCGGACGCTCGAACGAGCCGCGGCACTCGACGATTACTTCGGCGGGTTCGCAGACGCGGATGGCGGCCCTCCGGGCCTCGATACGGAGGGACCGATCGATCCCCGCGTCTCTGACCTCGTCGACACCATGCTGCTCCTGCGGCAAGCGGCCGCGGCCGATGGCGCGGTGCCAGCCGTGGCTCCGGCCCAAATGCCCTGCGCGATCGGCCGGCACACAATCCGCCGGCTCGCGGGCGAAGGGGGCAGCGCCACCGTCTGGGAGGGATTTGACACGGTCCTGCGGCGGCCCGTGGCCGTAAAGGTGCCGAAACCCGAGGCCCTGCTGTCGGCGACGGCCCGCCGGCGGTTCGTTCGCGAGGCCGAGATCGCTGCCCGCCTCGTACATCCCCATATCGTCACGATCTTCGACGTGGGCCTGGACGGGGGACGCGAGTTCATCGCGGCCGAGTTCTGCCCAGGCGGCAGCCTCGCCGTCTGGCTGGATCGGCACCCCGGGCCGCTTGCACCACTCGTCGCCGCGCGACTCGTCCGCGCACTGGCCAGCGCCGTGGCTTACGCGCATGACGCGGGCGTGGTGCACCGCGACATCAAGCCGGCGAACATTCTGCTCATGCCGCCCCCTGACGGCATGCCGCCGATTCTCAGGGAGTCGATCGCCCTCGAGGCGCACGGCCCCGGGCTGACGGTGAAGCTCGGCGACTTCGGGCTTGGCAAGCTCCACGAAGACTGCGCCGCGACCGATGCGGTCACGCAGCTGACTCGCTCCGGCACGAGCATCGGCACGCCCGCATGGATGGCGCCTGAGCAGATCGATTCGTCGTTCGGCCCAGTCGGGCCCGCCACCGACGTGCACGCGCTCGGGCTTTTGCTCCACCGGCTGCTCACGGGCCGGGCGTTGCGGAGCGGCGGCACAACCGCGGAGATCTACCGCCAGGTCCTTTTCGACGAGGCCGCGCCAGCGGATCGCGACATGCGGGGCGTGCCGAGCGACCTCGCGGCCGTGTGCCTGAAATGCCTCGCCAAGAAATCAACGGATCGCTATTCATCGGCGGCGGAACTCGCCGCGGACCTCAATCGCTGTCTCGCCGGCCGGCCGACCATGGCCCGTCCGCTCTCACCGGTGGGCCGCGCGGGCCGCTGGATCCGCAGGCGGCCCTTGGTCGCCGGGCTCACGGCGGCGGCCGTGGCCGCGAGCTTCGTCGCCGTCTGGGCTGGGATGGAACGGATTCGCGAGCAGCGTTCGGCCGCGCGGCACCAGGCCGAGCTGCGCCGGCAGTCGGCCGCCGCCGAACTGCGCCGGGGTTTCGAGGCCCTGCGCGCCGGCAACGTGGCAAAGGCCCTGGAGCAGATCGAGGCGACACGGGCCCTCGACCCCGACCTGACCGACTCGCTCGCCGGGCGCTGGCTCGAGCGACGCACTCACGGCGAGCGGGAAATCCTGCTCACGCCGGACGCAGCTTCGGCGCGGCCGCGTGACCTCTACGCGATCACGCTATCGACCGACGGGCGGCGCGCCGCGGTCGCCGGCGCGGACGGCGTCGTCCGCCTCATCAGCGGGCTCGACGGCTCGCCGACCATGACCTCCGTGGCGGCGCACGACGAGGTGAACGACGTCGCCTTCTCCCCGGACGGCACGCTGCTCGCCTCGGTCGGCCAAGACGGTCGGGTGCGCTGGTGGATGGTCACCGATGCCGGCCTCGTCGCGGCCGGCATGGCCGACCCCGGCGCGGGCCCGCTCTACGCCGCGGCGTTCGCCCTCGATGGCCGCGCCATCGCCGTCGGCGGCGAGGATCGCACCGTGCGCATGGTGCCACTCGCCTCGGCCGACCGGCCGGTCGAGCTCTTCCGGTTCGATCAGCCGCCGGACAAGACGCCCGAGGTCGAATCGATCGTGTTCGTGGACGACGGCACGCTCGCCGCGTCGTGCGGCGACGCGATCGTGCTGCTTGATATGGCGACCGGACGGACAGTTCGCGAGTGCGTTCGGCCGGTCGCGTCCAACCGCAATGCGGTGTTCGGCAGCCTCACGGTTTCTCGCGATGGAACCAGGCTCATGGCCTGCGGCACCGACAGGAGTGCCCACGTCTGGGACGTGGCCACGGGCGACCTGCTGTCGTCGCTGCCCACGCATCCCGCCTGGGTGCAGGGCTGCTGCTTTCTGCCTGACGGAGGCCGCGTTATCACGGCCTGCCGCGACGGTGGGATCCGCGTCTTCGACATCGCCACAGGCACGGCCCTGACCCGGCTCGTCGGCCATGTGGGTCGTGTGTGGAGCGTGGCGGTCGAGCCCACAGGCACGATCCTCTCGTGCGGAGCCGATGGCACGGTGCGGCGGTGGGATCCGCGGGACGCTGCCGGCACGGCGGCCCTGCATCATTACACGATCATCGACAATAACGTAACACGGATCGCCGAGGGGCCGCGCCGCGACCGTGGCCGCACCATGATCATCCTGGACGCCTCGGGGGCGATCTGGGAGATGGCCGCCGCCGATGGCCGGCGGCGGCGGATCGTTCCGGCGGCCGACGGCCGGGCGCTCGAGATCGCGATCGACGGCGCACGGCGCCGGCTGGCGGTTTCGTGGGCCGAGGATCGGGCCGTGCAGGTGATCGATCTGGACGCGGACGCGGCCACCGCGTCGCGGGTCGTGCCGCTGCCGCAGCCCGTGGACCCGCGGCAGGCCTTGTCGTGCTGGAGCGCGGCGGACGAGCTGCTCCTCTGCTCACGTCACGGGAGTCTGGCCCTAATTCCAGCCGACCTCTCCCACGCCATCCCGATCACCGCCCCGCTCGAGGATCCCGTGCAGGCCCTGGCGGTCGCCCCCGTAGGGGACGCGCGCGTGGCGGCCGCCGGGAAGCGCTCCGTGATCTGCCATCTGCCCGGTCGATCCGGCCCCGCGACCGCCGCGTCGCTGGAAATCGCCGTCGGCGAGGAGACATCGGCTGTCGGCTGGTCGCCCGACGCAGGCCTCGTCGCCTATGGCACCCGGTCAGGCCGCGTTCTGTTCTTCGACCCGACGACGGGCGACTCGCAAGGCTCGCTCGTCCCTCACGAGCGGCAGGTCAACGGGGTCGCGTTCTCCCGCGACGGCCGAATTCTTGTCTCGTCCGCCGAGGATGCCGTCCGCATCTCCGATGTTGCAACGCAGACGACGCTCGACGAAATCCGGCCCGGCTGGAAGATCAATGCGGTATGTCTCACCGCCGACGACGGGTGCGTGATCATCGGCGGCGAGCAGGCAGACGCCGCGCGCCATGAGTCGCGGCTGGCCGTGATCGAATTGGATCGCCCGTGATGGAGGGCATCACGGTCAAGCTCGCCCGCTGCAGGTCGGCCGGCCCGCGCCGCGGCCTGACGCTCGTCGAGCTGCTCGTCGTCGTGGCGATCGTCGCCGTGCTCGTCGCGCTCCTGCTCCCGGCCGCGCAGGCGGCTCGTGAAGCGGCGCGGCAGACGCAGTGCCGGGTGAATCTGCGTCAACTGGCCCTCGCCTGCCTGGCCCATGAACACGCCCGCGGTTTTTTTCCCACCGGCGGCTGGGGCGGCGCGTGGGTGGGCGACCCTGACCGCGGCTCCCGCGAGAAGCAGCCAGGCGGCTGGGCGTTCAACATCCTGCCGCACGTCGAGCAGACGGCGCTCCACGGTCTCGGGGGCGGGGTTGCCGACGCCGATGCGAAGGCCGACCTCGTGGCGATCCGGCTGGCGACGCCCGTGCCGGTCTTCACGTGCCCTACCCGGCGCGCGGCTGCAGCGTGGCCGCTGGC
>Ga0315901_10001531_pt1 | contig 33489 bp, 25 predicted proteins | sample LakEriMetagenome_10_FD_203761 | JGI IMG/M metagenome (GOLD analysis project Ga0315901, IMG submission 203761) | Freshwater fungal communities from buoy surface, Lake Erie, Ohio, United States - Buoy 2 MA116 | ecosystem: Environmental > Aquatic > Freshwater > Lake | place: USA: Lake Erie, Ohio...
ACAGTCACGCACCACAGTCACGCACCACAGTCACGCACCACAGTCACGCACCACAGTCACGCACCACAGTCACGCACCACAGTCACGCACCACAGTCACGCACCACAGTCACGCACCACAGTCACGCACCACAGTCACGCTCACAGCCGCGCGACGATCGCCGGGATGATGGCCCGCATCGCCCGGGCGCGGTGGCTGATCACCCCCTTCACCGCCGCCGGCAGTTCGCCGAAGGTGCGGTGGTATTCCGGCACGATGAACAGCGGGTCATAGCCGAAGCCCCCCGCGCCCTGCGGAGCGGTGGCGATCAGCCCGCCGCAGGTGCCCGCCGCCGTGGCCACGATCCGGCCCGTCGGATCGGCCAGCGCCGCATGGCAGGCGTAGTGGGCGGTGCGCTCGCGGGGCGGCCGGCCGGCGAGCTTCTCGAGCAACAGCGCATTGTTGCGGTCGTCGGTGCTGCCGGTCGCACCGGCGGGCACGGGCCCCGAGAACCGCGCCGAGTAGATGCCCGGAGCCCCGCCGAGCGCATCCACCACCAGGCCGCTGTCTTCGGCCAGCACCCAGGCGCGCAAGGCGGCGGCCTGCTGCCCGGCCTTGAGGGCGGCGTTTTCGGCGAAGGTCGCCCCGGTCTCCTCGACGTCGACGGCCCCGGGGAGCCCGCGGAGCGACCGGCAGGGGATGCCGAACGGCGCGAGCAGCTCGACGAGTTCGCGGAGCTTGCCGTCGTTGGTCGTGCCGAGCACGAGCGTGGCGGGCGGGTGCATGACGGCGGAGCCTCTGACCTCACCGCCGCTTCGTCGGCACCCGCGGCACGTCGATCGGCTTGGGATCGACGTCGAGGAAGATGCCGTCGAAGGCCCGGGGCTCGATCACGCCCTGGGCGAGCTTGGCGGGATTGGGGCCGAGGGCGGCGATGATCTTCGTGATCTCGGGGTTGACCGCCGCCTTGCCGTCGGCATCCTGCACGGCCAGCTGGTTGATGCTGCCGACGCACACGACGCTCGACTCGCGATCGTGGAACTCCCAGGCCTGAAAGCCGGCCCGCCGCAGGGCCGTGGTGAGCCGATGGGCCTTGTCGGCCGCCTCGACGAGCCGGCTCTCGCTCTGCAGGCTGCGCAGTTTCGGATCCTGCCAGCCCTGGCCGCGGAGCGCGCCGACGAGCTTCGACACGTCGACCAGGCCGCCGGTGGTCCCGGCCGACGTGGTCGACTCGGCCGCCTGGCCGATCATGCCCGAGCCGGTGAACGTCGCCACGCGCACGCTGTACCGCGCCGGGCAGTCGAGCAGGCTGTGGGTCACGTCGGCATTCATCTCCTGGACGAAGGCGTCGACCTCGTGGCGATTGAAGTAGTCCGCGGGGAGCAGCGGATTGGGGATCATGAAGGCCAGGTGCATGGGGCCCTTGTTGGCCTTGTCGAGTCCGGCCATCGTCCGGAAGTCGGAGAACGCGCGGCTCTTGCCCCCGTTGCCCGAGAGTGCCTCGGGCTGCAATGTCTTGATGCGCTGCAGCACCTTCTGGCCGCGCGGATCTTCACACGTGGCGAAGTCGCCGACGAGCACCGCCACCTCGAGCACCTGGGCCGCGTTGGCATACTTCATGGTCTTCGGGCTGCCGTCGGGGTTGAAGCCGACGCCCTTCTGGGTGCCCGTGTAGTCGAACGACTTCTCGTGGGTGTAAGCCTGCAGGCGGTGTTGCGACCGCAGTTCCTGCACCAGCCGGCGGGCATCCTCGCGGGCCCCGGCGCCACGGAAGGTCGTGGCGAGCACCAGCCAGGGACCATCCTTCTCCGCCAGGGGAAACATCGCCTTGGGGTCGAGCTGATCCTGGGAGAACCACGCCGTCGGCAGCCAGCCGGTCTGGCCGCGGGCGGGACCGGCGGTGAGGCAGACAGCGAGGCCGACAAGCAGGGCGGGCAGGCGGGCGGTGCGCGGGGCGAAACGAAGCACGGACCGTTCTCCTCGTCTGGAAGGGCCGGCGCGGTGCCGCCGGCGGCGGGACGGTAGCAGCAGCGCCCCCGCGCTGCCAGACTGATCCGGACCCGGAAAACGGGGCACGACACGCAAAAGGCGCAGGGCACGATGAAACGAACAGCAGGCCACCGATCGTGGCTGGCGGCGGCGGCCGGTCTGCTGACGGTGGCGGCCGTGATGGCCGCCCCCCCATGGGCCTTCCTCCGCTGGCGGGAAACGCGGCTCGTCGCGCTCTCCACGCCCGAAGTGCAGGCCGACTGGGACGCCTTCCGGGCCCAGATGCGGCGCGAGTCGGGCCGCGACGGCCCGGTGCAGCGGAAGGTTCCCAAGAGCGCGGAGCCACCGGAACTGGTCTGGCTACGCGACTACTGGCGCCTGGCGATCACGGCCTGGGTCGTGTTCGTCGGCCTGGCTGCCGGATTCATCGCCCTGCTCGCCCGCGGCGCGGCCGCTTCAGCGGCCCAGCACGGCCCGGGCCGTGGCCGCCACCACGACGAACAACACCAGCGCGATGCCCAGGACTCCGACGAAGGAAAACACGCGACATACCCTGGCGAGGAAAGACCCGGGGGCGACCGCGGCACCCCGTGACGTCGGGATGGTAGACGCATCCACGACGGCGAACAAGCCGGGCCGTCGTGGGCCTCTCACTGCCTGCGGAACAGGTCCTCGGGAACCGGGCTGCGGCCGGCGCGGCCGACGTCCTCGAGCGTCCGTCGTTGGCCGACGGTGTGCCAGGGGGTCACGTCGGCGAGTTCGGGCATGATCTCGAGGATCTGCTCGACGAGCATCGCAACGATTCGTCCCTCCGGTGTGCCGGCCGTCCGCTCCCGCAAGGCGGCGGCCGTCTTCATCAACTTCACCATTCGCGACCGCTCCAACACGGGCCCCGACAACTGGCCGTCGCCCTCGACGAGCAGTTCGGCCACGGGCACCTCGAGGATCTGCTGCCAGCGGTGCAGGTCGGAGAGCCGCAGGTCGGCGTCGGGCTGCTCCTGGCGGCGAACCACCGCCATCGCGATCCCCAACCGGCGGGCGACGTTCCGCAGCGTCACGCCCTGCTGCCGTCGCACGGCGGCGATGCGGTGCAGCGTCGGGCCCGGCCGCGGCACGCCGTCGCGGCCCGCCGGCCCGCCGACCTCCGCCTCCGCGCGGCAGACGTCCGAGTACTCGGCGTCCGCGAGCGCCAGCGGATCCTGGTAGGAGTCGTCGTCCTCATCGAACCCGTCGTCGTGAAGATTGCGGTCACAATGAACGGTCGCCATCGTCGGGTCTCCGCTGTCGATCGGGGCGAGTGCCGCGATCGTGTCGCGGTGCATGCTGGTACGCAGCCGGGCCACAGGTCGTTCGCGGGGCGGCGAAAATTTTTTCGGGGACTGCCGGACGGCCGATGGGAACACCACAATGGCGTGGCGATTCCCCGCCCGCAGGAGTGCTTCGATGTCGCCCGCGCCCACCCCCGCCGTGCCGCCGTCGGCCGCAGCCGGCCCGCGCGCCGCCTGGATTCCCCTGCCCGCCCGCTCCTGCCTCCGCGCCCACGGCAAGGACGCGGTGGCGTTCGTGGACCACTTCACCACGGCCGCCGTTACGCGGCTCGAGCCGGGCGGGTGCTGCGCAGGCTTCTTCACCGACGCCCGCGGCGCGGTGCTCGCCCTGACCTCGATCATGCGCACCGGCACCGGACTGTGGATCGACGCCGCGCCGGACGTCGCGGCGCCGCTCCGCGACCACCTCGAGCACTATCACATCCGCGAAGACGTCGCGCTGACCGACGAGTCGGCCGCGCGGGCGAGCTTCCTGCTCATCGGGCCCGGCGCAGAAGCCTGGCTCGCGAGCCATGGTTCGGGAGCCCGACCGCCGCAGCCGCTGGCGCATGGTGACATGCAGCTCGGTGAGATCGCGGCCGCCGTCGCGCGGCCCGCCTGGTGCGGCCCCGACGGGTTTCTCGTGCAGGTGGCGGCCGAGGACGGCCCGCGGCTCGCGGCCTGGCTCGACGCCGCGGCGTTGCCGCGGGCCGCTGCCACGGCTGCCGATGCGGTGCGGATCGAGGCCGGCTGGCCTGATCCGGCCGACATCCTCCCCAAGTCGCTCCCGCAGGAACTCGACGGCGACGCGCGGGCGATCTCGTTCACCAAGGGCTGTTATCTCGGCCAGGAGACCGTGGCCCGCATCGACGCGCTGGGCCACGTGAACCGCCGGCTCGTCGGCCTCGCCACGGCGCGGGCCGTGCCGGCCGGCGCCGAGGTCCGCTGCGGCGACGCGCCCGTGGCGCGGGTGACATCCACCTGCTTCTCGCCGCGGCTCGCCGCGGGGCTCGGACTGGCGCTCGTGCCGCTGAAGGCGCTGGCGGGCGACCAGCCGCTCGACGTCGGTGGCGAACCCGCGCGGGTCGTGCCGCTGCCGCTGCCAGCCGCGGCACAAGTGATGGAGGAGCTGCTGCTCGAGACGCGTCGGTTTCGCGTCGTGCGGGTTCCGCAGCCGTGCGCCGACGGCAGCGTCGCTGCCCGGGAGGTCGTGGTCCACCCGGGCAGCGTGGTCGTCGTCCCGCTGGTCACGCCTGACGAGGTGTGCCTGGTCGAGGTCGTGCGGGTGGCGGTCGGTGGCACGCTCCTGGAACTGCCCGCGGGCACGCTCGACCGCGTGGAGCCGCTGGCGGCCGCCGCGGCCCGCGAGCTCGCCGAGGAGACCGGATATCGCGCGGGCACGATCGAGGCGGCGGGATCCTTTTGGATGTCGCCGGGCATCCTCCGCGAGCGGATGCATCTGTTCGTGGCCCGCGATCTCGTGGCCGGGCCGCAGGCCCTCGAGCCCGGCGAGCAGATCCGCACCCGACAGGTCCCCTGGGCGGAGGCGGTCGCCATGTGTCGCGACGGCCGGATCGAGGACGCCAAGACGATCGCCGGCATCCTCCTGCTCGACGCCCGCCGCCGGGCAGGAGACTGATCGCCGCGTGTCAGGCGTCGGGGGCCGACGCCGGCTCCGCCCGCCGGTCGAGCAGGAACAGCAGGCCGCCGACGAGGCCCGTGAGGATCGTCCCCAGACCCCACAGCAAGGCCACCGCGATCGCCTGGTCCTTGGCGACGCCGTACTTGCCCAGCAGCATCTCCATGGCGTTCTCCCGCATGCCGAAGCCGCCGATGCTCACCGGGAGCACCATCAGCAGCGCGACCAGCGGCACGACGGAGAACCAGACCACCAGCGGCAGTTCGACCTGCAGCGTCCGGGCCATGAGCGCCACGACCACCGCGCCTCCCATCTGCACGAGGAAACTCCAGCCCACGGCCTGCGTGATGAGCAGCGGCCGCTGCTGGTAGGGAAGCAACTGCGCGAGGAAGGCCCGGGCCCGATGCGACTCCGGCAGCCAATTCATGATCCGGTCGATCGACTGCAGCCCGAGCCAGAAGGCGACGAGGACGCCGACCAGCAGCGCCAGGGCCACGCCCAGGGCAGCGGGGAGACCGAGACGATATTCGCCGGCCGCCAACGCCGTGCCGGCCAATACGCCGAGCGCGGCCAGACCGGTGAGCCGGTCGGCGAGCACCGAGCAGCCGGCGAGCAGGCGGCGCGAGGTTGTGTCGCCGACGCGATAGGCCTTGATCACGTCGCCGCCGATCGACGACGGCAGGCAGAGGCTGAAGAACATGCCTTCGAAGAACCGCCAGATGAAGAACCGCCGCGGCCGCAAGAAGCCCAGCGGCCGAGCCAGCGCCGCCCAGCGGACCCCCGCGATCACCTGGACGAGCACGCTGGCCGCCAGGCCGGCCAGCCACCACTTCCAATGCGCGTTGCGCAGGTGCCCGCCCAGGTCGGACCACTTCACGTCCCGCACGGCGTAGGCCATCAGGGCTCCCGTCGCCGCCAGCCGCAGCACGAGATTCAGCCACGGTGGCAGCCGCCGGCGGTCTGGCTGCGGAACGGCGACGGTCGGAGCGTTCATGGGCGGCGGCCTGCGCGCGGGGGAAATCGGCGGTACCCTACACCAAATCATCCCCCCGGACCCAGATGACATGCCGGCCGCAGTCTCGCCGTCGTGGACGGAGCTCTTTCCGTGGGCCGAAACGGCGGTCCTCGCCTGCGGTTTTGTGTGGGGGGCGATGCTGGGGAGTTTTCTCAACGTCGTCGTCCATCGCGTGCCCCGCGGGGCGTCGGTCGTCCACGGTCGCTCACGGTGCCCGCGGTGCGGCGCGGCCGTCCGCCCCCGCGACAACGTGCCCGTGATCGGCTGGCTGCTCTTGCGTGGCCGCTGTCGCGACTGTGCGGCCCCCATCCCGGCCCGGTACCCGCTCGTCGAGGCCGGCTGCGGCCTGCTCGTGACGGCGATCGCGGCCGTGGACCTCGTCCATGGCGGTGTCGATCGCATGCTGTTGCGGGGCGACTGGCTGCCGTGGGCGCGATTCGCATTCCACGGCATCGCGGCCCTGACGCTCGTGGCCTGGGTGCTGATCGCGGCGACCGGCAGCCGGGTGCCGGACACCGCGGCCCGCGTGGCGGTGATCGCGGCCGGGTTGGCGGCGGTCGCCGTGCCGGCAGTCCTGCCCTGCGGTGTGCTGCCCACGGGGGGCACCTGGCCGGCGGAGCAGCCGCGTCTGGCCGCCCTCGCCGCATGGACAGCGGGCACGGCGGCGGGATGGTGGGCGAGTGGCGGAGCGCGGAGCCGCTCGCATGCGGTCTTCACGCTCCTCGGCGCCGCCGGCGGCTGGCAAATCGTGGCGGTCGTGACGGCCGTGGCAGCCGTGGAGCGGTTCGGCCGGCACTGGGCGGAGCGGATCGCTTCGCGGCCCTGAACGACCGCGGGAAATCGCGTTGCCGCGCGGGTATGATGTGGTTGTCGACGCAGGGAAGAACGTCATGGCCAAAATTCAGCCCCTTCTTCAAACCGCGGCGGCCCGGGCTTCTGCGCCGGCGCCGGCAGCGGTGCTCCCAGACCTCGACGAGCCCTTTCTCGTCGGCTGCCGGCGGCGGGCGGCGGAGTTCGCGGCCGAGATGCGCATGCCCGAGCAGCGGCTCGCCTGGCTGGTGATCGGCATCCTGACGCCGCTGCTGATCTACAGTTACTGGCCCGGCCTGTTGAACGCCCAATCGAGCTGGAACAACCCACAGTATTCCCACGGCTGGATCGTGCCACTGTTCGCGGCGGGGCTGCTCTTCTGGTGGCGGCAGCCCGTGCAGCCGGTGCCGCTGTCGGCACGCCTGGCCGGCATGGGGCTGCTCGTCGGGAGTTTCGCGCTGCGGCTGTGGTGCGCGAGCTACCGGATCGTAACGATTGACATGTACACGTTCGTGCCCGCCCTGGCCGGCGTGTTTCTGCTCGCCGGTGGCTGGAAGATGTTTCGCTGGGCCTGGGCTCCGGTGGCCTTCCTGATCTTCATGTATCCCCTGCCGGACGAGGCGACGCGGTACCTGCTCGGCCCCCTTCAAACCTTGGCCACGATTGTCAGCACGTTCGCGCTGCAGACGCTCGGCTATGACGCCTGGCGATCGGGCAACATCATCGATGTCAGCGGGCATGCGCTCAACGTCGTGGATGCCTGTGCGGGGCTGCGGATGCTCACGATCTTCGTCGCCCTGTCCGTGGCCCTCGTGCTCGTCGGTGGCCGGAACTGGTGGGAGAACGCGGTCGTCATCGCCGGTGCCGTGCCGATCGCGCTGTTGGTCAATGCGGTGCGAATCATGACGGCCGGGATTCTCCACGTCCACGCCGACGAGGAATTTGCCGCGCACTTCCACGACAGCACCATTGCCGGCGGCCTGATGATGGTGCTCGCCTTGGCGATGCTGTTCGGTCTGCAGCAGTTGCTGGCGAGCCTGTTCGTGGCGGAGGACGCCGCCCCGGCGGTCGTGACCGCGCCCCGGGCCGGCCTGCACGCCGGAAATCCCGCGGTTCCCGCAGCCCGGAAGGCCCCGGCGTTCCCCGCGATTGCCCAGTCGGGAACTGCCGAAAAAGTAAGCTAGACTAAAGGGCCGTCGGTTCGGCGTGGGCTGGGAGCCCTCCGCCTCCATATGGAGATGATGAGACTGCGGTGACATGAACGACTCACACCCGTCAACCGAAGGCACGCAGCGGACGACGTCCGACGCGGAACGCGCGTCCGCGGGCGTGTTGGCGCCCATCCGCGACACCGGCCTGGCCCCGGTGCAGCCGCAGTATTTCCCGCCGGCCTACGGCTCGGCGGGTGATCCGCTCGCCGGTGGTATCGACTACAAGCGGGCGTGGCACGCGTTTCGGCGGCGCTGGCTGCCGGCGGTCGCCCTGGGATTGGTCACTGCCACGGCCCTGGCGGTGCCGATCTGGCTGTTCATGCCGAAGGGCTTCGAGGCGGTGGCCTGGCTGCGGGTCCGCGACAAGTCGGGGATGTTCGGCGTCGGGGGCCGCGACAATGCCGAGTACGAGTCGTACCGCAAGACGCAGGTGCAGCTCATCAAGAGTCCGTTCGTGCTCATGTCGGCCCTCCGGCGGCCCGGGGTCTCGGAGCTCAAGACGCTCCGGGACGAAAAGCAGGACCAGGTTGGCTGGCTGGCCCGAAACATTCAGGTTTCCGCCCCGATGGAGTCGGAAGTGATCCAGGTCCGGCTCCGCGGCGAGAACGCCAAGGAAGTGACACAGATCGTCAACGCGGTCACGCAGTCCTATCTGAGCGACGTCGTCAACAAGGAGAAGGCCGACCGTCTCGAGCGCCGCGACACCATCGAGCGGCAGTACAAGCAGAACATGACCGAGGTCCGGCGCCGGCGGGACCAATACAACAATCTCGCGAAGACGCTCGGCGCCAGCGACAGCATCGAAGTCGCCACCCAACGCAGCCTGCTCCTCGACCACGTGGGCACGCTGCGGGCCCAACTGACGTCGATGCAGCGCGACCTTTCGGTCCTCGATGCCGAACTCGCCGTGCGCGACGCCAAGGCCCGCGGCGACATCAGCGACGAGGAGGCCGTTCCCGACGAGATGCTCGATGCCATGCTGGCCCGCGACCCGATGATCGCCGAACTGCGCGACCGTCTGGCGTCGCTTGACGAGGCGATGACTTTCCAGGCCGAGCGGAGCGCCCGCGGGGCCAACGATCCAGCCGTGAAGCGGCTGGAATCGCAACGGGCGAGCCTCATGGAGCGGATCAGGCAGCGGGGCGCGGAGTTGCGGCCGCAGGTCATCGCCCAGATGTCGCTCGACGCCCCCGGCCGCCAATCCGGGGCCGTGGATGGCCCGGGCGTGCTGCGGATGCGGCGGCAGATCATCGCCCAGGAACTGGACGCGAAGTCGAAAGAGTTCGACAAGGTCGCCAAGCAAGTCACGGAGCTCGGCCAGGCCAATGCCGACCTCTCGGCCCGGCGGTCGGAGATTGAGCAGCTCGAGAAGGTGACCGAGCAGATGGGCATGCAGCTGCAGGCCTCGGAGGTCGACATCGCCCTGCCGGCCCGCGTCGAACTGATCGAGGAGGCGAGCGTGCCGGAAGGCAGCGACGAGCTGTTCCGCATCATGCTCACGATCCTCGCCGGGCTCGGCGGGCTCGGGCTCGGGGCCGGCGCCGTGGTGGTCTTCGAATACCTTCGCGATCGGGTGAGCACGGCGGAGGAGATTTCCCAACGGGTCGGCGTGCGGGTGGTGGGCACCCTGCCGCAGGTGTCCCGGTCGCGGAAGCGGTCGACCGCCGGCGAGATGGCCGAGAGCGTCGACGGGGTGCGGGCCGTGATCTCGCAGACCGGTCGCGAGGCCCCCAAGGTGATTCTCGTCACCAGTGCCGTGGGGCACGAGGGCAAGACGACGTTCGCCGCCCAGCTCGCCGCCAGTCTGGCCCGTTCCGACAAGCGCACGCTCCTGCTCGATGGCGATCTGCGGCATCCCAACGTCCACCTGGCGCTCGAACTCGACCTGCGGGCCGGCCTGCCGGAGCTGCTGCGCGGCGAAATCGGCAACGACGAGGCGGTGCAGCCGACGGCCATCGAGGGGCTGTTCGCCGTCACCGGCGGCACCTGCGACTACGCGGCGATCACCGCCCTGTCGCGGCCGGAACTGGCCAAGGTAATCAAAGGCTTTCGGGAGTCGTTCGATCACGTCGTCATCGACGCCGGTCCGGTACTCGCCTTCGCCGACGCCCTCCTGCTCGGCCAGTTGAGCGACGTGGCCCTCGTGGCCACGATGCGCGACGTGAGCCGCGTGCCGCTGGTGATCGCGGCGGTGGACAAGCTGCGGGGCGTGGGCGTGCGGGTCCTGGGCACGGTGGTCAACGGCGTGGCCGACTCGTCGTCGCGGCGGTTCTACGCATCGCCACTGCCGAGTTGAGGACGGGCTGCGATCGGACGCCAGCAACGGGAGTGGGTGCAATGAAGCCGATGGCGATCCTCCCGGGCGGCCCGCAGCCTGCGGCGGAACAGCAGCAGACGCCGGCGGCACGTTCTCCGGCGGTGGGCTGGGCGACCCTCGCCGCCGCGGTGGCACTCGTCGCGGCGGTGACCGTGCTGCAGGGACTGTGGACGGATCGCTGGGGCAACCGCGACGTCAGCGGCGCCCTGAAACGCGACGCCGCGATCCTGGAGCGGGTGTTTCCCGAGCGGTTTGGGGACTGGGAGTTCGAGCAGGAGTTGGCGTCGGACCCCAAGGAGCTCGAGCGGGCCGGCGCGGTCGGGCACATCGCCCGGCAGTACCGCAACGTGCGGACGAAAAGCCGCGTCTCGGTGTTCATCGTCTGCGCCACACCGCACGACGCCTCGGGTCACACACCCGACCGTTGCTACCCGGGCGCCGGCTTCGAGGTCGGTGAGTCGGAGCATCGGCAGACCGTGCCGCTGAGCGACGGCCGCAAGGCGGAGACCTTCACAGGGACGTTCCGCAAGCTGGGGCAGACGCTCCGCGTAGTCTGGACCTACGGGATCGACAAAGGGTGGGTGGCCCCACAGATCGCCCGCATCGAGTTGGCCGGCACCGACGCCGTCTACAAACTCTACGCCATCATCGACGAGACGCGGATCAAGGGCTCCCAGTCAGTGCAGGAATGCGTTGATTTCCTGGCCGCGCTCCTGCCGGTGCTTGACCAGGCGGTGGCGGCAGCCCGGGCGGCCGAGGGGGCGGACTCGGCCACCGAACCGGCCGCCCGCGGCTGACGGGGCCGGTTTTCCCAGGCTATTCGGCTTGTCGATTGCGAGCAGAACGGTATTGTCACGGGTCGGCGGGCCAGGCACCGGGCCAGCACCATGAGCGAATCATGTCCACCACAGGAGGGTCAGTCGTGTCGCTGAATTCGAAACGGGCCTTGGTCACAGGCATCACCGGCCAGGACGGCTCCTATCTCGCCGAACTGCTCCTCGACAAGGGCTACGAAGTTCATGGGCTCGTTCGCCGCTCCAGCACCTTCGGCACGCAGCGGATCGAGCATCTCTATCGCGACATCCACGAAGTGGAGCGGCCGCTGGTCCTGCACCACGGCGACATGGCCGACGGCAACGGCCTGGCGCGGTTGATTCGCGAGATCCGCCCCACGGAGGTCTACAACCTCGCCGCCCAGAGCCACGTTCGCGTGAGCTTCGACCAGCCGACCTACACCGCCGACGTCACCGCCGTCGGCACGCTCCGACTCCTGGAGGCGATCCGCGACTTCCAAGACGCCGTCGGCTACCAGATCCGCTTCTACCAGGCCTCGAGTTCGGAGATGTACGGCAAGGTGGTGGAGACGCCGCAGTCGGAGACGACGCCCTTCTACCCGCGTTCGCCCTATGGCGTGGCCAAGCTCTACGGACACTGGATCACCGTCAACTACCGCGAGAGCTACGGCCTCCACGGCTCGTGCGGCATCCTCTTCAACCACGAGAGCCCGCGGCGCGGCGAAACGTTCGTGACGCGGAAGATCACCCGGGCCGCGACCCGCATCAAGCTCGGTCTGCAGAAGAAGCTCTATCTCGGCAACCTCGACGCCAAGCGCGACTGGGGCTTCGCCGGCGACTATGTCGAGGCGATGTGGCTGATGCTCCAGCAGGACGAGCCGGACGACTATGTGATCTCCACCGACGAAACACACTCCGTCCGCGAGTTCTGCGAAAAGGTGTTCGGCCGACTCGACATGGACTATGCCGACTTCGTGGAGATCGACCCGCGGTACTTCCGCCCGGCGGAGGTGGATCTGCTGCTGGGCACATCGCAGAAGGCCCGCAGGAAGCTGGGCTGGAAGCCGCGGGTCTCGTTCGACGAACTCGTGGCACTGATGGTCGAGTCGGACCTGGAACTGGCCCGCAAGGAGCAGGTGCTCATGGCCGCCGGACACGACATCGGCCTGCCCAACAGGTAAGGCGGAAAGCGGGACATCATGCTGGACCTGGCGGACAAGCGGATCGTGGTCACCGGTGGGGCCGGGTTCCTCGGGAAGGCGGTGTGCCGCGCGCTGGCCGGCCGCGGCGTCGCGCCGGAGCAGATCTTCGTGCCCCGGCGGGCCGACTATGACCTGACCGCGGAATCGGCCGTAGAGCGGCTCTACGACGACGCCCGGCCCGACGTGGTCATCCATCTCGCCGCCGAGGTGGGCGGGATCGGCGCCAACATGGCCCATCCCGGTCGGTTCTTCTACGCCAACATGGCGATGGGTCTGCACCTCGTCGAGCACGCCCGCCGCCGCGGCCTCGCCAAGTTCGTCCACACGGGCACCGTCTGCGCATACCCCAAGCACTGCCCGGTCCCGTTTCGGGAGGACGACCTCTGGAACGGCTATCCCGAGGAGACCAACGCCCCCTACGGCGTCGCCAAGAAGGCGATCTTCGTGATGCTCGACGGCTACCGCCGCGAATACGGCCTGCACAGCGCCGTCGCCGTGCCCGTGAACCTCTACGGACCGGGCGACAACTTCGACCCGGCGTCGAGCCACGTCATCCCCGCCCTGATCCGCAAGTGCGAGGAGGCCCGGCTGGCGAACGCTCCTGAAGTCGTCTGCTGGGGCACGGGCGCGGCGACCCGGGAGTTTCTCTACGTCGACGACGCGGCCGAGGGAATCGTGCGGGCCGCCGAGGTGATGGACGAGCCGGTGCCGATCAACCTCGGCGGCGGCCTGGAGATCCCGATCCGCGACCTGGTGGTGAAGATCGCCGCGGCCTGCGGCTATCCCGGGCGGATCGCCTGGGACCCGACCAAGCCCGACGGCCAGCCGCGCCGCGGGCTCGACATCTCGCGGGCCCGGAAACTCCTCGGCTGGGAGCCGCGGCAGGACTTCGACACGGGCCTCGCGCGGACGGTGGCCTGGTGGCGCGAGCAGACGGCCGCGGGCGGTTGAAAACCACCCCGGGCAGCCGGAGAATCACGGCTTTCCCGCCGCGTCCTCTCGCTCGAAAGGCCCCCCATGTCCGCCGCAGCCGCCGCGTTTCGCACCGAGTCCGACAGCATGGGGGAGGTGCGGGTGCCCGCCGACCGTTACTGGGGCGCCCAGACGGAGCGGTCGCGGGACAACTTCAAGATCGGCGTCGATCGCTTCCAGTGGGGCCGGGCCGTCAAGAAGGCGCTCGGGATCCTGAAAAAGTCGGCGGCCCTGGCCAACGGCGAGCTGGGGCAGCTGCCGGCCGCCACGGTACGGCTGATCGTGCAGGCGGCCGACGAGGTGATCGCCGGCACGCTCGACGATCACTTTCCGCTGGTCGTGTTCCAGACCGGCAGCGGCACGCAGTCGAACATGAACGCCAACGAGGTGATCTCCAACCGCGCCATCGAGATCGCCGGCGGCACGATGGGCTCGAAGAAGCCCGTCCATCCCAACGACGACGTCAACCGCGGCCAATCGTCGAACGACACCTTCCCCACCGCCATGCACATCGCCGCCGTCGAGGTGATCCACGACCGGCTCCTGCCGGCGGTCCGGCAGCTCCGCGACGTCTTTCTCGCCTTGGAGAAAAAGCACGCCGATCTCGTGAAGATCGGCCGCACCCATCTCCAGGACGCCACGCCGATCACGCTCGGCCAGGAGATCTCCTCATGGCGGGCCCAGCTCGACGACCGGATCGCCGGCATTGAGCGGGCCCTGCCGGGCCTCTACGAGCTGGCGATCGGCGGCACGGCCGTGGGCACGGGGCTCAACGCCCATCCCCGATTCGGCGACCTGGCCGCGGGCCACATCGCTCAGGAGACGGGGCATCCGTTCGTGTCGGCGGCCAACAAGTTCGCGGCGCTGGCCGCCCACGACGCGCTGGTGGAGGTGAGCGCCGCCGAGCGCGGCCTGGCGATGGCCCTGCTCAAGATCGCCAACGACATCCGCTGGCTGGCCAGCGGCCCGCGGTGCGGCATCGGGGAGATCGCGATCCCGGAGAACGAGCCGGGAAGTTCGATCATGCCGGGCAAGGTGAACCCCACGCAGTGCGAGGCAATGACGATGGTCTGTGCCCAGGTGTTCGGCAACGACGCGGCCGTCGCCTTCGCGGGCAGCCAGGGCAACTTTCAGCTCAACGTCTACAAACCGGTGATGATCCACAACGTGCTCGAGAGCGCCGATCTGATCGCCGACGCCTGCGACTCGATGCGGATCCACTGCGCCACCGGCATCGAGCCGAACCTGGCCCGGATCAAGCACCACCTCGACGACTCGCTGATGCTCGTCACGGCCCTCAACACCCACATCGGCTACGAGAAGGCGGCGAAGATCGCCAAGCAGGCCCACATCGAGGGGACGAGCCTCAAGGAGGCGGCCGTGGCCCTGGGCTACGTCACGCCCGAGCAGTACGACGCCTGGGTCGTGCCGGTGGAGATGACGCGGCCGCTGCCGGCCTGACGCGTCTTCGGCGGGACGCACGTTGACTGCGGGGCAAATGTGCGGGGCCAATGAACACTCGACGACGGGGTCGGGGCTGTCCTTCTGGTCGATGCTGTCGTGTTTCCAAGAAGCCCCGGGTGGCAACCCGGGGACACCGGGCACGAAAACCACCCCGCCGTCCATGCGGCATGACTGCACACGATTTCCCGCTTCCAACCCGCATCGCATGGCACTCGGGAAGGGATGCCACCCGGAGTCCCCGGGCTCCCGCCCGGGGCTTCTTGTGTGAGCGCCAGGCCCGGAGGGCCGGGTCGACCGGTAGCGGGCGCAGGCCCGCCAAGCGAACCGCGGCACGAGGCCGCGAGTTCGCGTGAATCATCCCCCGGGCTCCCGCCCGGGGCTTCTTGTGTGAGCGCCAGGCCCGGAGGGCCGGGTCGACCGGTAGCGGGCGCAGGCCCGCCAAGCGAACCGCGGCGAGAAGCCTGCCGGTCAGTCGAGCGCGATGTCCTCGAGACGGAAGGCTTCGATCGCCGTGCGGGTGGCGATCACGATGAAGCCGTCGTTGCCATCGCGATACCCACCGAGGCCGGTGAGTGCCGCACCGTGGCGGTAGGTGTCGACCACGCGGCCGTCGGCCCAGGCCACGGTGACCGCGCCGTCGGGGGCGGCGATCAGCCACTGGCGGCGCGGCGTGCCGAGCAGGTCCGCCCAGGCGATCGGCTCGACCGACGCCTCCCGATGGACGCCGTCGGCGAGCGGCAATTCCCAGGCCGCCGTGCCGTCGGCGTTGATGCCGATCGCGACGTTGTGGCCGATGCCGGTGCCCGCGATGCCGATCGCCGCCCACTGCGTCTCGGGAGCCACGGGCCCCGTGGCGAGCGATCGCAGCCGCCAGGCGCCGACAGCGAACGGCGTGCCGGGGCGGCCCGCGAGCGAGAGCGGCAGGATCCGACCGTCACCGGCCACGCACCACAGTCCCCGGTCCCCGTCGGCCGGCGGGCCGCCCGCGAGGTCGAGCACGGCGCCCGCGGACCGCTCCTGCCAGAGCCGCCGGCCGTCGAGCGACGCCACCTGCACGCCGACGGTGCCGATAAAGCCGACGACGATCTCGAGCGTGCCGTCGCCATCGGTGTCGAGGAGGTGCGCCGCGGAAATGCCGTCATGCGACCCGGCCTCGGGCGGCGGAAACGTGCCGCGGAGCTTCCAGCCGGCATCGAACACGAACACGTGGCGACCGCCGCGGGCCCCGCCCAGCCACCAGCGGCTCCCCTGGCCGTCGACGCCCGTCCGCAGGAACCGCACCGCCTCGCCGGCAGGGATCGGCAGTTCGTGCCGGCCCGCCGCGGCCCCGGTCGCGTCGAGTTCCACGACCTCCCGCCAGCCGTCGAGCACCACGACCCGTGGCTCGCCGCCGCCGCCATGAGCCACGTCGAGGCACACGAGGTTGCCAGGGAGCGCCACGTCGGCCGCCCGCCAGGCCCGGGCGAGCTTGAACCGCACCGGCTGCCGCCGCGGCGCGATCAGCGTCTCGGGCAGCGGCTCGATCCTGCCATTGCCATCCCCGGCCTCCCGCGCGAGCTGTTCCTTGTATTCCCGCAGCCGCGCGGCGTGCCGGTCGCGGACCAGGCTGGCCACGTCGCCGCCGGCGGCCGTCGCCGCGAGGGCGGCCGCCACGTCGACGGCAATCAGGTTGTCGTCGCCGACGATCACGTCGGCCACCGTGCCGTCGCCGCCGAGGATCACCGTGGCAGGAAAATCGCGGATGCCCAGCACCTCCGCAGCCTCCGCCCGTGGATCACGCATCGGCATGCCCACGCCTCCGTACTCGGCGAGTTGCTTTCGCAGTTCACCCGCCGCGGCGGTGGTCTCGTCCACGCTCACCGCCAGGTGCCGAACCTCGAGCGGCGGCGCGCCCGCCGCACGTCGGGCGTCACGAAACCGGGCGATGCCCGCGGCCACCTGGGGCATGGTGCGGGTCGCCGGCTCGCAGCCGGTGAAGAAGAACTCGATCACCGCCGGAGCCCCGCCCAAAGCGTCGCGGTCCACGGCTCTGCCATCGATCCCGGCCAGTGAAAAGGGCGCTGCGCGGCGGCCCACAAGCGGGCTGACGGGCCGCGGCGGACGCAGGGGCTCGAGCCGCGGCACGGCCGCCGCTCCGGACGGCACCTCGAAGGCGAAGGCTTCCGCCGGCGGCGCGGCTGCGAACGACGCACCGACGAAATCCACGACCACCGACACGCCCGTCACGGCCCCCGACTGCCGTGACAGCAGTTCGACGTAAGCGTCGGTGGGCACCTTCATCCGCCGCAGCAGCTTCGTGCTCCGGTCGATCCACAGCGTCAGCATGCCGTCGGGCTTCGGGATCTCCACGCGGGCGCAGGAATGGCCGTCGATCATCTCCGTGGCCGCGATCCGCGGCGGCCCGCCGGCGTCGCCGAGGATCAGTTCGACGGTGTCGTCAGCCAGCAGGAGGGGCAACTGGGTCGGGCAGCCGGCCTCGCCCTCAGCGAGCGTGCCCCGCAGTTCGCGGTCGGTGAACAACTGGTCGAGGCCGAGCGGGCTGTGCACTTCCTCGGTCAGCACCTGCCCCGGGATGCCACCGACCGCGGCGCGAAGCGTGCGGCCGTCGGCCACGATGCGGGCGTCGTAGGCCTCGATGCGGATCTTGTCGGGCCGCGCGAAGGCCACCCGGAAGGGATGCGTCTCCTCGCTGCTGCCATCTCCGCGGGTGCGCACGACCGTGACCCGGGCGTCGTCGGCATAGTGATCGGCGGCGCGGTAGGCGCGGCCCATCGCCTCGACGAGGCCGCGGGCGTCTTCGCCGCAGCCGGCGAGGCAGGCGGCCAGGCCGGCAAGCACGCTGAAGACCGGCACGGATGGACGGCGGAAGCGACGCATGGCCGCATCTTGGCCGAAAGCCGGGCGGCGCGGCCAGAGCATTCTGCGGGGCCGTCCTCCCGCTACAATTTCCGGTTCCTGCCGCGGTTGACCGCCCCGCCACCCGAACCTCGTTCCGACACTCGCTTGCCAACAATCACGCTCGACTACGGCGCGGACGATCCGCTCGTCCTGGAGACGGAGGAGGGTGGCCTCGCGACGGAGTGTCGCGGTCCCGCCGGCGTCACCGGAGAGGCCGCCCGCGACCGGGTGGCCGCGGCCCTGGCCGCGCCGCTGCACGGCCCGCCGCTGGCGGCCCACGTGGTGCCCGGAGACAGCGTGGCCGTGGCGGTATCCGGGGCCGTGCCGCAGGCGGCTGCCGTCGTCGCGGCAATCGTCGCTGGCCTGTGCGCCGCGGGCGTGGAGGCTGACGCGATCCAGGTCCTGCATGCGGGCCGCCATGCGGATGGGGCCGCTCCTGCGGGCGCGGCCGAGTTCGACGCCACGGTCGATGCAGCCACCTCGTATCTCGCCGCCGACGAGGCCGGCGCGCCGCTGTATCTCGCCCGACAGCTCGTCGATGCCGATGTCGTCGTCGCCGTCGGCGCGTGGGGCTGGGACGCGGCCCTCGGCGGCCGGTCGCTGGCGGGAGAGCTCTGGCCCGCCTTTTCCCGCCGCTCAGCTGCCGAGCGCCTGACGGTCGATCTGGCCCGCCGCGGCCGACTCGCGCTGCCCGACTGGAAGGCGCGGATGCACGACATCTCCTGGCAACTGGGCGTGTGTGCGAGCCTGCGATTGGTGGCCGGCCAGGCCGACAGTCTCCACACCGCCGCCTTCGGACTGCCCGACGAGGCAAGCCGTGCGGCGCGGACGGCCGCCCGGGCCTGGTGCCCCACGGTCGACGAGCCCGTGGAGTTGGCGGTTGCCTCGCTCTCCGATCCACGGTCATTCGCGGCGCTCACGACGGCGCTGGCCGCCGCGGCGCGCGTCACGCGTCCCGACGGCACGATCTGCCTCGCCTGCCGGGTGGCGGCGGCCCCGGGCATCGTCTTTCAGCGGTGGCGGCAAGGGGCCGCCCTCGAACGGCTCGTGCATGAGGCGGTGGCCACCCACGACACCACGCTCGTGGCCGACGCCCTCCAGGCCCGGCTCTTCGCCCGGGCCCTGGGCGACCGCCGGCTCGTCCTGCTTTCCGACATCGAGGAGACAACTGTCGAGGATCTCGAGTTCGGCTTCGCCGGCGGCCCCGAGGTGATCGAGCGACTGGTCGAACGCGCCGACAGCGTGGCCGTGCTCCACGAGGCCGATCGGATGCTGCCGCAGGCCGACCGCTGATCAGCGGTCCCCGAACGCCATCCCGGCCACGCGGTGCCGCAGCGCCGTGAGCGGCACCGGCCCCCAGTGCCGCGAATCCCGGCTCGCTGCGGGATGATCGCCGAGCGTGAAGACGGTGTCGGAGGCCAACTTCCACTCGGTGACGCCGTCGGCAGCGGGCCGAAACAGAACATCCCGCCACAGATCGACCCGCCCGATCCGTGCGGTGCCCCCGGCGGCCGGCTCGATCGTCAGTGCGAGCGGCGGTGACTGCTCGGTCGCGGGATCGGCCTCGGCCCACGGCACGGCGGCGGACCAGCGGCTCGGCGGCTCCAAAGGCAGGCACGACCTGCCCGGCATCGCCGGCGCCGCGGCGGGCAGCCGCCAGGCCACGGCGACCACATGTCCGTCGAGACGGCCCGCCACGATCGCATGGCGTCCGGCGGCCAGCCGCCAGGTGACTGCCGTGCGGCCGACGGTGGCCCGGCCGCGGACGTCGCCCCCCGCCGGTGCTTCAACGGTCACGACCGCGGCAAAGCCGACGTCCCGCACCGGCAGCAGCACGACGCTCTTCCCCGCATCGCAGGCCACGTCGTCGAGAATCTCCCGCGGCGCCATCGACCACCGTCCGGCCGTGGAGGGCGGGCTGGCCGCGACCGGCGCACCGAGTTCCGCGAGGAGCTGCGGTCCCTTGAGCACGGCCGTGCCGTCGATCGCCAGTTCGCCCGCCGCGATCGACACCCGCTCCCCCGGCAGGCCGACAACCCGCTTGATGGCCGCCGCACCGTCGGCGGTCGCGAGCACCCAGCGGTCGAACCGCCGGGGCCCACGCAGCCGATCCCGGACGGGAAACCACCGGCTCATCACCCGGTCCCCCGGCACGAGGCCCGGCGCCATCGACACACCGTCCACCTCGTATTCCAGCGGACGCCCGCACGCCACGACAGCCGCCGCCCCGAGCACCGTCAGGACGACGGCCCGACGGATCGTGCGCGGCGTCAGGAAACCTTGGCCCACTGGTGGCTCTTGGCACTGGCGAGCACGGCGTCGCACACCTTCTGCGTCTCCAGTGCGTCGCGGAAGGTGGGCGGGCAGGGCTGCCGCTTCGCATACGCCTCGAGGAATTCGGCGACCTGGTGCACGAAGGAGTGCTCGTAACCGATCGCCAGCCCCGGCACCCACCACTTGCCCATGTAGGGATGGTCGCCGTCGGTGACGTGCACGCTCTTCCAGCCCCGCATCGGCCCCGCGTCCTTGTAGTCGAAGATCTGCAGCCGGTGGAGGTCGTGCAGGTCCCACTTCAGGCTCATGTGCTCGCCGTTGATCTCGAACGTGTAGAGCGCCTTGTGGCCGCGGGCGTACCGCGTGCTCTCGAACAGCCCGAGCGACCCGTTCTTGAAGTGGCAGAGGAAGGAGCAGGCATCGTCGATGCCGACCGGCTCCACCTTGCCGGTGAGCTGGTGCTTCCGCTCCTTGACGAACGTCTCGGTCATCGCCGTGACGTCGGCCACCTGGCCGTTGAGCCAGAGCGCCGTGTCGATGCAGTGGGCGAGCAGGTCGCCCGTCACGCCGCTGCCGGCCGCCGCCGCGTCGAGCCGCCACAGCGCCGCCCCGCCCTGCGGGAGATCGGCGTTGATCGTCCAGTCCTGGAGGAACTCGGCCCGGTAGTGGAACACCCGGCCGAGGGCCCCGGAGTCGATGATCTGCTTGGCGAACGTCACCGCCGGAATGCGGCGGTAGTTGTACCAGACGGTGTTGGGCACGCCGGCCTTTTCGACGGCCGCGCACATCCTCTCGCCCTCGGCCACGTCCATCGACAGCGGCTTCTCGCAGAGAATCGCCTTGCCGTTCTTGGCGGCCTCGATGGCGATCTCGGCATGGAGATTATTGGGCGTGCAGATGTCGATGGCGTCGATGTCGTCGGCGGCGACGAGCTTTCGCCAGTCGGTCTCGACCCTCTTGTATCCCCAGCGGTCGGCGAAGGCCTGCGCCTTGGCCTGATCGCGGGCGGCCACGGCCTGCAGCACCGGGAGATATTCGAGGTCGAAGAAGTCCTTGACGCGGTTGTAGCCGTTGGAGTGGGCGCGGCCCATGAAGCCGTAGCCGATCATGCCGATGCGGAGCTGCTTTGCCATGTCCTGCATTCCTTCGAGTCAACAAATGGTGGTGAATCGATCAAGGTGGCCCGGCGCGTGAACGGCAAAAGTCTCTTGCGGGGGCCGCAGCGGCCCCATGCTCGTCGAGCGTTCGCCGATCCTCTCCCCTCGTCCAGCGGTGCGCTGCGTCATGCACTGCCCGACATTGACGACGTGACGAATGATTCGCCGCAACCGGCTCCTGTTCAGGGACATTACAAAACGCGGCCCCGGCCGTCACGCCCAACCGTGGGCGTCGCGGACGGCGATCATGGTGGCGAGGATGGTGTTCCAGGTCTTCTGGTTCTCCAGCGTGGCGTTGGGGAACATGCAGCCGTCCCAGCAGATGTGGCGGATGCCGCGGTCGGCGGCGCCTTCGAGCCACAGGCCCGAGCAGCGGACGATGTCGAGCTTGCCGGCCGGATCGTCGGCCGGGCAGTGCTTGCCCGTCTTGTCGTGCGCCCCGGCACCGTGCACCTGGCCGTCGTTCTGCGCGACGTGGAAGTCGATCGTCCAGGGCCGGAGTTTCGCCACCATCGCCTCGTAGGCCGGCCAGAACTCGGCCGCCGTGTAGCCGGGCTGCACGAGGGCGTGCTCCGGCGCGTTGTAGCCGAGGAGGTAGAGATAGGTGTGGGCGAGGTCACACTGGAAGCCGAGCGACCCTGGCATGTCGACCGCCTCGAGGAGGTCGAGCACGTCTCGCCAGGAGTGCATGCCCGCCCAGCAGATCTCTCCCTCCGCCGCGAGCCGCTCGCCGTGGGCGGCCGCGATGACCGCCGCTTCGCGGAAGGTGGCGGCGATGGTCTTCGTGTTGGCGGCCGGGTTTTCCCGCCACTTGTTGACGCCGAACTCCGCCGAGTCGATGCGGATCACGCCGTATTGACGCACGCCATGCTCATTGAAGATCCGGGCGATGCGGCAGGCCTTCTTGACCGCGGTGATGAACTTGGCCCGCTGCACGGGCGTGCCCATCGCCGAGTCGCCCACCGTTCCCGGCCAGATCGGCGCCACGAGCGACCCCACGGCGAAGCCGTGGTTCGCGATCGTGTCGGCGATCCGGCGAATGGCGTCGTCGGAGGCGTCGGGATCGGTGTGGGGAAAGAACAGGAAGTAGTCGATGCCGTCGAACCGCTGGCCGTTCACGTTGGCCGCGGCCGTGAGCTCCAGCATGCGCTCGAGCGCGATCGGCGGCTCCTGGCCGGGGTCGGTGCCCTTGCCGACGAGGCCGGGCCACATGGCGTTATGGAGTTTCGGTGCGCCGTGGCTCATCACTTCGTTCCATTCTTGGGCAGGTCTGCATGGACGTCGGGGCCGAAGTAGCGGAGGGCGACGAGCGGGCCGGGGCCCGTGTTCTCCACCACGTAGCCCGCCGCCGCGGCGTCGGCCGAGATGAACAGCTCGTCGGCCGTCATCTGGCCGAAGCGGATCAGGGTCGGCGTGGCGACGTCGTGCACGCCCACCTTGCCCTCGCCTTGCACCGTGATCCAGCCGCTGGCGCCGGCGTCATGCACGGTGATCTTGGCGCCCGGCTCGAGCGTGAGCTCCTTGGCGCTGAACAACTGCCGGCCGTCGACGTGGCCGTAGACGATCCAGCGGTCGGTGGCCCCGGGGCCGCTCCGCTTCTCGTCGACGATCGGCTCGAGGTAGTTGCTCTCCTTGAAGTGCGTGTCGACGTTCTTCTCCCAGTCGAGCTGGCCGATGATGAAGTCGAGGTCGCGATGCTTCTCACCGGGCATGTCCTTGACGAGCAGGCTCCAGGGCACGGCGCGGCCCTCGACGAGCGACTGGAACATCGCGAACACGTCGCTGCCCCACTGCGGCTCGTAGGTGAGCAGCGAGCCGGGGGCGTGGAGCACGCCGGGCGGAATCAGCCAGCCAGTGCCGCGCTTCAGGCGGTAGGCCTTGGCGAGATCGAGAATCCCGTTGTCGCCGCGGTTCCAGTTCTCGAGGCACTTCCGCACGTCGTCCTTCGTGGTGCCCGGCTCGAGGCCCATGAAGGTGTAGGGGAAGTTGTTGTCGCAGTTGTTGTACTGCGGCGGGAAGTAGTAGCTCTCCGGCTTGCCTTCCTGCCCCACCAGCTTGGCGTCGTCGAACGACTGGTGCATGTGGTGCGGGATCGGGCCCATGTTGTCGAAGAACTTCGAGTACACGGGCCACTTGTGGTAGCGGTCCCAGATCGCCTTGCCGACGAGCCGCGCGGCACCCTCGGCCACGGCGTCGCGGAGCAGGAACCGCTCCCCTTCGAACACGCACCACGACAGGCCCTCGTCGGGCACGCGGCCCTCGTTGGCGGCCTCCGTCGTGCTGGCGAACCAGCGCTCGTCGATGCCCCCGCGGTCGAGGCCGTAGGCGTAGTAGTCGTCGGGGTGGAGGCGAACCCGCTTCCCGGGATGCAGGAAACTCCGCGGCACCCAGGTGGGCGAGAGGCGGAGGATGCCCCGGCCGGCGTCGAGAGCCCGGCCGAGGGCCGTGGCCACATTCTTGGCCTCCGGAAGCAGGGCGGTGGTGCGGGCGGAAGAGGTCATGCGGAAATTCCCCGAATCCGGTGGTGAAAAGGCTGCGAAAACGTTGTACGGCCCTCGCAGCGGGGCCGCAAGCCGCCCCGCTGCCAGCGGTGGCGTAGACTCTAGTTCTGAGACCGTGTCGCGAATGAACTCCGTGTCCCTGCCGGGAACAGACCGCATGACGAGACTCGCCGGTTTCCTCGCCCTCACGCTCCTGCTCGGGATTCCGGCCGCCGCCTTGGGCGACCCGTCCCCGGCCCGCGGCATGGCGGAGCGGATGCTCGCCGCCACGGTTGGTATTCGTTGCGAGCTCGATCGCTTCATAAACCATGTGGGCACCGGGGTCGTGATCAACCCCGACGGCCACATCCTCACCGCCACGAGCGTGGTGCCGCCGGGTGCCAAGAAGATCCGCGTCGCCTTCCCCGGCTTCGTGGTCCGCGATGCCGAGATCGTGGCCGTCCACGATGCGGCGGCGGTGGCCGTCATCAAGGTCGCCGCCTCCGGGCTGCCGTTCCTGCCGTTGTCCACCGATCTGCCGGTCGTCGGCAGCACGGCCTACACGGCCGCCGACGTCGAGAACGCGATGCTCACCAACGGCCGGGCGTCGTTCAGCCGCGGGCTCGTGAGCGGCATCTACGAAGTGCCCAAGCACCCTGAGGCCGCCTATGCGGGCATCGCCATCGAAACGACGGCGGCCGTCAATCCCGGCTCCGACGGCGGCCCGCTCGTGGACGATGCGGGCCGCGTCTGCGGCGTGATCACGCTCGGTACGCTGCCACTCCGCTGGCAGGGCACGGCCGTGCCCACGAAGGTGCTGCTGGAAACGTTCGCGGCCCTGAAGCCCATTCTGCCGGCGGGGTCACTCGGTCCCGCCGGCGGCGCCACGCCGGCGGATGATCCGTTGCGGAAGACGGCCCGGGAGATCGGCGACTGCCTGGCGGGCATCGAGGTCGAGCGGCAGTTCCCGGTCGAGCGGCTCCCGCGGCTGTCGTGGGAGGAGTTCAAGGCCGGCATCAAGGACTATGCCTCGCTGCCCGAGCCCAAGCAGCAGCAGAAGTTCGCCGAATACGCCAACGTCGCCCGGGCCTTCGAGGTCAACCAGCTCCTGCGGCGGCCGCCGGCGGCGGCGACAGGGCTCGTGATCTCGGCCGACGGCTTCGTGCTCACGAGCCTGTTCAACGTCGGCGGCGACGTGGCCTTCATCCGCAAGTCCACGGGCAAGCCCCGGGTCTTCGAAGCCCACGAGCCGATCGAGAAGATGATCGCCGAGTCGTCCGACGGCGTGGAGCAGCGGCCGAACGCGATCAAGAAGGTATCGGTCGTGCTCCAGGACGGCAGCCGTAAGGAGGCGAAGGTCGTCGCCAAACACGAGCCGCTGGGTGTCGCCCTGCTCAAGATCGACGCCCGTGACCTTCCCTGGTACGACGTCGTCGGCAGCTCGATCTCGCCGCAGCTCGGTGACGCGGTCGGCCTGGTGGGCTACCTGCCGGGCGGCACCCCGGCCTACACGCTCAACTCCGGCATCGTCTCGGCCCCTGCCCGCAACCGCGGCTACCAGTTCCAGACCGACGCGTTGCTCAACTACGGCAACTCCGGCGGCCCGCTCATCGACCGCGGTGGCAACTTCCTCGGACTGGCCACGGCCCCGATTGAGCCCGATACCATCCTCGGCCGGCTTGTCGCGCCGCAGCAGCTCATGATGTGGACGCGGGCGCCCAACTCCGGCGTCGGCATGGCCGCACGAGCCGACCGGATCCGCGACGTGCTCGACGCCCTCAAGTCGGGCAAGTCGTTCGACCGCATTCCGGGCCCGGTGCTGGGCGTGCAGGCCGACAGTTCGAAGGCGTTCGGCGACGATGTCGTGGTCGGTGGCGTCGCCCCCGGCTCGCCGGCGGCAAAGGCTGGCCTGAAGCGCGGCGACATCCTCCTCGAGATGGATGGCGCGAACGTCAACAGTTGGAACGAACTCACCGAACGGATCGCCGCCTGCAAGGCCGGGCAGGTGGTCGAATTGCGGGTCCAGCGGAAGGGCGGGGGGCCGCGGCTGCTGGTCGACGGCCGCGAGCTGGAGACGGCCGACGACATCAAGCGGCTCAAGCAATCGCTCAAGGCCGGGGAGCGGTTCGAGGGCGTTCTCTCGGCCGACGACACCCTCACCCTCCAGGTCACGCTCGGAGAGAACAAATGAACGCCCGCCTCGCGGTCCTGCTCGTCCTCGGCGCCACCACGCTTCCCGCTGCCCCCGCGGCTGCGGCCACCGATCTCGTGGACCTGTGCATCAAGGTGCGGCCGGCCTTCGTATTCGTGGAGGGAGGCAGCGGCGTCGTGATTCGTCCCGACGGCGTCGTGCTCACCAACGACCACGTCATTGCGGGCAAGCGGTCCTTCACGGTGCGGCTCGGCGACGGCAGCTCGTTCCGGGCGAAACTCCTCGGCACCGACCCGTACGGCGACCTCGCCGCCCTGAAACTCGAACTCAAGGAGGGGCAGACCGTGCCGCATCTGGAGCTCGGGGAATCCGACACCCTCGCCGTGGGCGACGAGACGCTGGCCGTCGGCAACCCCTTCGGCCTCGGCGTCCTCGACCAGTCGCCCACCTTCACCTCGGGCATCGTCTCGGCACTCAACCACACCCAAGGCACCTACACCGAGTGCATCGTCACCGACACCGAGGTCAATCCGGGCAACTCGGGCGGTCCGCTCATCGACATGGCCGGCCGCGTCGTCGGCATCAACGGCCAGATCAGCACGCGGTTCGGCCTGCGGAGCAACACCGGCCTCGGGTTCGCGATCAGCGCGCGGCAGATCCGGCTCTGGCTGCCCCGGCTCGAGGCGGCCGGAGGCGGTGAGGTGAAGCACGGGCGGATCACGGGTCTGGGCCTCGGCGGCGGCGACCCGCATCGGCCGGAGAGCGTGCAGGTGAAGGACGTGGCCGAGGACTCGGCCGCGGCGACGGCCGGGCTCAAGCCGGGCGACGTGATCCTCCGCCTCGACGACACTCCCGTCGCCAACGCCCTGCGGCTCGCGGCAATCCTCGGCATGTATCCGGAAGGTCATAACGTCCAGGTGACCGTGAAGCGGGACGGGGCCGAGACCGTGCTCGCCGCCACGCTCATCGCTCCGAAGCGGAGCCAGATCGGCATGAATCTCGTGCGGCCGAGGGGCAACGACTTCACTCCCCGGGTGGGCGAGGTCGAGGAGGGTACGCCGGCGGCGACGGCGGGGCTGAAGCCGGGGGACGAGATCCTCGCCGTCAACGGTCAACAGCTGGAGTTGCGGAGCAAGGATGCATTTCGCGCCTTCGACCGTGGCCTGCGAACCCGGTTCAACGAGGGCGACATCGTGACCTTCAAGGTCCGCCGCGGGAAGGACGAGGCGGCCGAGGAACTCGAACTGCGGGTCGTCGCCAACTGACGTCCGCTCAGCGGGCAGCGGCGGCCTGGGACACGATCGCCGCCGCGACCCGCAGCACCGAAAGCGCCGCCGAGCCCTCGGCCTTGTTGTTGATCGTCACGAACACCCCGCGGCCGCCCGCCGGGGGGCGTCGCCGAACAGGGAAAGCTGGCCTCCCGCGATGCCGTTCGCGGGTCCACTGGATGATCGGCCCGTTTCGAGGATGATAGTCACGATGTCCACCGCCACCCCCAGCCCGCCGCGCGACCTGCCCCTCGCCGATCTCGCCGCGCGGCTCACGGGAACGCTCCTCCGCGACGACGTCGCCCGGACGATCTACTCAACCGATGCCTCCGAGTATCAGGAGCGGCCGCTGGCCGTGGCCCTCCCCGAGACCGAGGCCGACGTCCGCGAACTGATCCGCTTCGCCGCCGCGCACGGCGTGGGACTGATCCCCAGGGCCGCGGGCACGTCGCTCGCCGGCCAGGTGGTGGGCGCCGGGATCGTGGTCGACTCCGGCCGACACCTCAACCGCATCGTGGCCCTCGATGCCGCGCGGCGCCGCGTCCGCGTGCAGCCGGGCGTGGTGCGCAACGAGCTCAACCGCTTCCTCGCCGGGCATGGACTGTTCTTTCCGCCGGAAACCTCGACCGCCGGCTGGGCGATGATCGGCGGCATGGTGGGCAACAACTCCTGCGGGGCCAATTCGATCGCCTGGGGCACGACCCGCGACCACCTCGTCTCCGTCCGTGGCTTCCTGGCCGACGGCTCGGAGGCCACGTTCGGGCCGCTGTCACCGGAAGCGTTCGCCGCCAAGTGCGCCGGCCCCGACACGCTCGAAACCCGCATCTACCGCGGCATCCGCGACCTGCTCGCCGACCCCGGCAATCGGCAGCTCGTCCGCGACTCGTTCCCCAGGCCCGAGGTCACACGGCGCAACACCGGCTACGCTCTCGACGCCCTGATGGACGCCTCCTGCTTCGATCCCGCGAGCGACCGGCCGTTCAACTTCTGCCAGCTGATCGCCGGCTCCGAGGGCACGCTGTTCTTCGGCGTCGAATACGAACTGAACGTCATTCCCCTGCCGCCGCCGGGGGCGCTCCTCTGCGTCCACTGCCACTCGGTCGACGAAGCCCTCCGTGGCACGGTCATCGTGATGCGGCCCGACCGGCCGGCCGACGAACAGGCCACCGGCTGTGAACTGATCGACAAGCCGATCCTCGACTGCACGAAGGAGAATCGCGAGCAGGCCAGGAACCGTGCGTTCGTGGTCGGTGATCCCGGCGCCATCCTCGTGGTCGAGCTGCGGCATGCCGACGAGGCGGTGATCGCCGACCGGCTCGCGTCGCTGGCGGGGGAGCTCCGCGCGGCGGGCATCGGCTACGCCTATCCCACGCTGTTCGGCGCCGACGCCCAGAAGGTGTGGGAACTCCGCCGCGCCGGACAGGGCCTCCTCAACAACGTGCCCGACGACAAGAAGCCTCGCGAGATCGTCGAGGACACCGCCGTGGCCGTGGCCGACCTGCCGGCCTACATCGCCGACTTCGACCGGCTCCTCGCCGAGAAATACGGCATCGAGAGCGTGCACTATGCCCACGCCGGCGCGGGCGAGCTGCACCTCCGGCCGCTGTTCGACCTGCGGACAGCCGATGGCCTGCGGATGTTTCGCGCCGTCGCCACCGACGTGGCGGCGCTCGTCAAGCGCTACCGCGGCTCCTTGAGCGGCGAGCACGGCGACGGGCGGCTGCGGGGCGAGTTCATCCGCGCCATGGTGGGCGACGCCTGCTACGCGCTGCTCGTCCGCGTGAAGCGGGCCTTCGATCCGCAGGGCATCTTCAACCCCGGCAAGATCATCGACACCCCGCCGATGGACACCTCCCTGCGGATCGTGCCGGGCGCGCCGCCGCCGACCCACGACACGGTGTTCCGGTTCGCCGACACCGGCGGCGTGCTCCGGGCCGCGGAGAAGTGCTCGGGGGTCGGCCAGTGCCGCAAGCCGCCCGCTGCGGGCGGCACGATGTGCCCCAGTTACATGGCCACGCGGGACGAGGAGCACACGACGCGGGCCCGGGCCAACGTGCTCCGGCAGGCGCTGGAGGGGGGCCACGCCGCGGCCAACCCCTGGACCGACCCGCGGCTCGCGGCCGTCATGGACCTCTGCCTGTCCTGCAAGGCCTGCAAGAGCGAGTGCCCGTCGAACGTGGACATGGCCCGGCTCAAGGCCGAGTGGGAACAGCACCGCCACGACGCGGAAGGCGTGCCGCGGCGCAGTCGCCTGATCGCCGGATCGGCCGCCGCCATGCGCCGCGCGATGCTCGCCCCCTGGCTCTACAACCTCGCCGTGACCGCGCCGGGCCTGTCGAGGCTCGTGAAGTGGTTCCTGGGGTTCGCGCCGCAGCGGTCGCTGCCGCAACTGCACGGCACCACGCTCTCCGCCTGGCATCGCCGCCGGCCGGCCCGCGGGCCGGCTCCGCTCGGCCGCGTGCACCTCTTCTGCGACGAGTTCACCGACCTCCTCGACGTGCCGGTGGGCATCGCGGCGATCGAACTGCTCGAGGCCCTTGGCTGGGAGGTGGTGATCCCGGCGCACGTCGACAGCGGCCGGGCCCAGATCTCGAAGGGACTGCTCCGCGCGGCCCGCACGCTCGCCGAGCGGAACGTCGAGCTTCTCGACCCGGTCGTCACCGACGACGCCCCGCTCGTCGGCATCGAGCCGTCGGCGATCCTTGGCTTTCGCGACGAATATCCGGATCTCGTCCGCCCGCCGCTCGCGGCGGCGGCCCGCCGGCTCGCCTCCCGCACCCTGCTCATCGACGAGTTCCTCGCCCGGGCCGCGGCCGCCGGCCGGATCGACGCCGCCGCCTTCACGACCGCACCCCGCACGGTCAAGCTCCACGGCCACTGCCACCAGAAGGCGCTCGCCTCGGTCGACTGCTCGGCGTCGATCCTGCGGCTGCCGCGGAACTACACCGTCGAGGTGATTCCCAGCGGCTGCTGCGGGATGGCCGGCTCGTTCGGCTACGAGCGGGAGCATTTCGAGGTCTCGATGCGGATCGGAGAGCTGGTGCTCTTTCCGGCGGTGCGGTCGGCCGCGGCCGACGCGATCGTCGCCGCCCCGGGCACGAGCTGCCGCCACCAGATCGCCGACGGCACCGGCCGCACCGCGCTGCACCCCGTGCAGGTGCTCCACGCCGCCCTGGCGCGATAAGCGACAGGGCGGCCACTGGCCCTGCCAGACGAAAGGCACGGAGACCGCCACTATAGGGCAGCCATGCGGCGCGGTAGACTTCCGGCCTGCATCAGTTCGCATCCCTTCTGGAGGAGCGCCATGCCCCGCCTCACCACCTCCCGCCGCACGTTCCTCGCCGGCAGTGCCGCCGCAGTCGCCGTCCCGTACTTCGCCTGGCAGCCGCGGACGCTCACCGCCGCGACCCGCTCGCCCACCGACCGCATCGCCCTGGGGCTGATCGGCGCCGGCGGCATCGCCCGCTCCAACCTTGCCGCCGCGAAGAAGTGGATCGACGTCGTGGCGATCGCCGACGTCGACGCCGGCCGTCGCGAGCAGATGAACCAGCAGTTCGCCGACGGCAAGGCCGCGGTGTTCGACGACTATCGCAAGATCCTGGAGCGGAAGGACGTGGACGTGATTCACGTCGCCACGCCCGACCACTGGCACACCAAGCCCGTCGTCGAAGCGATGCTCGCCGGCAAGGACATCTATTGCGAGAAGCCGCTGACGCTCACCATCGACGAAGGCAAACTGATCCGCAGGGTGCAGAAGGAGACCGGCCGCATCGTCCAGGTGGGGACGCAGCAGCGGAGCACATTCCAGCTGTTCGTGAAGGCCCTGACGCTGGTGGCCGAGGGCCGGCTGGGAAAGATCAAGCGGATCGAGGCCCGGATCGGCGAGGCGCCGACCAGCGCGGCGATCCCCGCCGTGCCGCCGCCGGCGAACCTCGACTGGGACCGGTGGCTCGGCCCGGCGCCGCTGACCGACTACCGATTCATGGTCGAGAACGGAGGGGTGGACGCCGAAGGCAAGCCGCGCAAGCCCCAGAACAAAACCAATTGCCATTACGAGTTCCGCTGGTGGTACGAGTACTCCGGCGGCAAGCTCACCGACTGGGGCGCGCACCACGTGGACATCGCCACCTGGGCGCTGGCCCTCAACGGCCAGACCGGCGGCCCGCTGGCGATCAACGGCACGGCCAAGCATCCCGTCGCGTTCAAGGACGGCATGCCCGTCGAGACGGACCGCTACAACACGGCGACGGAGTTCCACTTCACGGTCGACTTCCCCGGCGGCACGCAGATCGTGATCCGTCACGACGAGGACAACGGCGTGCTCATCGAGGGAGACAAGGGGCGGATCTTCGTGAACCGCAAAAAGCTCGCTGGAAAGCCGGTGGAGGAACTCGTTGAGAATCCGCTCCCGGAAGACGCCCTGGTCAAGGTCTATGACAGCAGCCTGCCGCTCATGGAAAACGAGCGGTCGGCCCACTGGGCGAACTTTCTGCTCTGCACGATGAATCGCCGCCAGCCGATCTCGGATGTTCATTCCCACATGAAGATGCTCAACATCTGCCACCTGGCCGGGATCAGCGCCCGGCTAGGCCGGGGACTGAAGTGGGACGACGCGGCCGAGCAGATCGTGGGCGACGACCAGGCCAACGCCATGCTCGCCCGGCCCTACCGCAAGGGCTACGAAATCGAGATGGGCTGACGCCCGATGCCTGCGACCACGATCGTCTGGTTCCGCCACGACCTCCGCCTCGACGACAACCCCGCCCTGGCGGCTGCCGCCGCCCGCGGTGCGGTGGTGCCCGTCTACGTTTGGGCACCCGACGAGGAACCGCCCTGGGAACCGGGGGCGGCCGCGCGGTGGTGGCTGCACGGCTCACTCGGAAAACTCGCGGCGGCACTCGCCAAGGCGGGGACGCCGCTCGTCATTCGCCGCGGCGGGTCGCTCACCACCCTGCGGAAAATCGCCGCCGAGGTCGGGGCCACGCACGTCACCTGGAACCGCCGCTACGAGCCGGCGCTCGTGAAGCGCGACACGGCGATCAAGCAGGCGCTCGCCGCCGACGGGCTGACCGTGGAGAGCTTCAACGGCGGACTGCTCTACGAGCCGGCCCACATCGCCACCAAGGAGGGCAAACCCTACCAGGTGTTCACACCGTTCTGGCGGGCCTTGCTCGCGCGGGACGAGCCCGCCGCGCCGGTCGCCGCGCCGCGGAAACTCGTGCCGCCGACGAAGCGGGCGGCGGGTCTGGACGTCGCCGACCTGGACCTCCTGCCAACGATCCCGTGGGCGGGCACAATGGAGAAGACCTGGTCGCCCGGCGAGGCCGGGGCGAGGAAGCGGCTCGACGCCTTCCTCGAGCGGGCGCTGACGCACTACGGCACCGATCGTGACCGCCCCGACCACGCGGGCACAAGCGGCCTCTCCGCCCACCTGCACTGCGGCGAGATCTCGCCGCGCCGGGTATGGCATGCCGTCCGCGACGCCGCGGGCGGGAAGCCGGCGGCGAAGCTTGCGGGGAGCCCCGAGGTCTACCTCCGCGAACTCGGCTGGCGGGAGTTCGCCAGCCACCTGCTGTTTCACTTCCCGCACACCGCCGACGCCCCGCTGCGGGCCGATTACGCGAAGTTTCCCTGGGCAAACGACCCTGTCGGCCTCCGGGCCTGGCAACGGGGGCGGACAGGGTTTCCGATCGTCGATGCCGGCATGCGGCAGCTGTGGGCCACCGGCTGGATGCACAACCGTGTGCGGATGATCGTGGCCAGTTTCCTCGTCAAGGATCTCCGCATCTCGTGGCTGGAAGGCGCCCGCTGGTTCTGGGACACGCTGGTGGACGCCGACCTGGCCGCCAACACCCTCGGCTGGCAGTGGGCCGCCGGCTGCGGCGCCGACGCCGCTCCCTACTTCCGGATCTTCAACCCCACGACCCAGGGTGAGAAGTTCGACCCCGACGGCACGTATGTCCGCACCTGGGTGCCGGAGCTGGCCAGGCTTCCAGCCGAAGACATTCACCAGCCCGCGGCGGCGGCCGCGTCCGTCCTCTCCAAGGCGGGCGTCACCCTGGGTCGCGACTACCCCGAGCCGATCGTCGATCACGCCGCAGCCCGCAAGCGGGCCCTCGAGGCCTTGAAGGCCGTGAGCAAGGGGAAGTGACGAGCCGGGGCCCCGCCGGAGGCGAAACCGCCGGGGGCTTTCGGGGCGCGGGACGCGAGTGGCCCGAGAAGCCCCGGGTGGAAACCCGAGGACACGGGCCACACAACCGTCCCATCGTCCATGCTGGACGGCACCAAGCGCGTTATCGACCACATCGGCGCCGCTCCCCATCCTGCGGGAAGGAGCGGCGGGCATGTTCCGCTACTTCACGCGGACGAGCTTCATGATCCGGCCGGCGACGTTCCAGTCCTGGACATAGAGGTTGCCGGCCGAGTCCCAGGAGGATCCATGCGTGCCGCTGAAAATGCCTTCGATCCACTGGTTCTGCGGGATGTTGTAGTTCGCCCGCTTGTCGGGGTCGGAATTATGACCGAGCACCGCGATGATCGTGTTGCTCTTGTCGAGGATGA
>Ga0315901_10001536_pt1 | contig 33458 bp, 26 predicted proteins | sample LakEriMetagenome_10_FD_203761 | JGI IMG/M metagenome (GOLD analysis project Ga0315901, IMG submission 203761) | Freshwater fungal communities from buoy surface, Lake Erie, Ohio, United States - Buoy 2 MA116 | ecosystem: Environmental > Aquatic > Freshwater > Lake | place: USA: Lake Erie, Ohio...
GCCGCGCCTCACAGGCAATATTGAAAAGCGTGGTAGCGTTTTCTGAAGCCAGAATTACCAGCCTGTCGACGGTAGTATTTCCGATTTTGCGCGCCGGATAGTTGATGATGCGTTTGAAGGCCTCTTCATCATTCGGATTGATCACCAGCCGCAGATAAGCCAACAAGTCTTTGATTTCCTTGCGCTGGTAAAACGACAAACCGCCGTAGATTTTATAGTCGATACCCAATTTGCGCAGGGCCTCTTCAAAGCTCCGCGACTGGGCATTGGTGCGGTAAAGGATTGCAAATGCCTTGTTGGGCAAGCGGTTCCGCGACTTTTCCTCGAAAATATGCTGCGCCACCCAACGGCCCTCTTCGTTGTCGGTTACCGTGCGCACTACCTTGATTTTCTCACCCGCCTCGTTTGAAGTCCAAACATTCTTTTCGAGTTGCTCTTTGTTCCGTTTGATCACCGAACCGGCTGCCTTGACAATGGTTTGCGTGCTGCGGTAGTTCTGTTCCAGACGAAAAACTTTCACTTCCGGATAATCGCGCTCGAAATTGAGAATGTTCTGGATGGTCGCGCCGCGGAAGGAATAAATACTCTGCGCATCGTCTCCAACCACACAGATATTTTGGTGCACAGCTGCAAGCCGACGGGTGATGTAATACTGCACCATATTGGTATCCTGGTACTCGTCTACCATCACATATTTGAAGCGGTGCTGCCATTTGTGCGCCACATCGGCGTGCTTGCGCAGCAGCAGTTCGGTGTTTACGAGGATATCATCGAAATCCATCGCGCCGGCTTTGAACAGGCGTTTCTGGTATTCTACGAATAATTCGCCGAATCGGCTGCGGTTGGCCCTTTCATCTTCTGCAGTGAGTTCAACAGCCTGGATATACTTTTCAGCGGGAATCAGGCTGTTTTTGGCCATGGAAATGCGGCCCAGAACAGCAGCAGGTTTATAGGTTTTGTCGTCGAGATTCCATTCCTTGAGAATGGTCTTGATCAGGTTCTTGCTGTCGTCGGTATCGTAGATGGTGAAATCTTTGGGATATCCGATTTTATCTGCCTCCTGGCGCAGCATGCGGGCAAAAACGCTGTGGAAAGTGCCCATCCAGATGCTTTTGGCTTCAGTGCCCACCAGTTTCTGGATACGGTCGCGCATTTCACGCGCGGCTTTATTGGTGAAAGTAAGTGCCAGGATGCTGAATGGATCTGCACCCCGACGGATAATGTGCGCAATGCGATAGGTAAGTACGCGGGTTTTACCCGAGCCGGCGCCAGCGACTATCATCACCGGACCTTCGGTATTCACTACAGCGGCGAGCTGGGATTCGTTCAGACCATCTAAATAAGGAGGAAAATCTTCAGCCATAGAACCTCAAAATTACGGCTTCCTGAGGCCGCAATTCTGTGCCGAGTTATGCACCAACTGTGCGTTTTTGCGTCAGCGGCGGCGGCGTTGTATCTCCTGGCGTATGAGCCGCAATTCGCGCCCCATCTGGCCAGACATGCCTGAATTTTCCTGTGCCCGGCGTCCAAGGTATGGTAAGACCGCTTTCACAGGTCCGTAAGGCACATACTTGGCCACACGGTAACCGGCATTCGAGAGGTTGAAGCTGATATGGTCGCTCATGCCCAGCAACTGTGAAAAATAAATCCGCTCGTCATCGGGGCGCAATCCGGCCTCGCGCATCATGCCTACAAGCTTCAGGCTGCTGTTCTCGTTGTGGGTTCCGGCGCAAATACTCACGCGGTCTATATTGGCCACACACAATTCCAGGGCGGCATCGTAATCGCGGTCGGATGCAGCTTTATCCGGTTGAATCGGATCCTGGTAACCCATTTCGGCTGCGCGCTGGCGCTCTTTTTCCATATATGCCCCACGCACCAGCTTGTAACCCTGGTAGAAACCGGTTTCGCTTAGCATGCGCTGCAGATAGGCCAGACGGTCGTGGCGGTACATCTGCAAGGTATTGTAAATGATCGCGCGCTCGGTATTGAAACGGCGCATCATCTCCTCTGCGAGTCGGTCTATGGGTTCCTGAATCCAGGTTTCTTCGGCATCAACAAAGAGCCGTACCCGGTGTTCATGGGCAGCCTGGCAAATGCGGATAAAGCGTTCGCGCACTTTTTCCCATTCAGCTCTTTCGGCATTGCTGAGTTCAGTACCCTTTTGCACCTTTTCCAGCAAAGCAAAGCGCGCAATGCCGGTGGTTTTGAAAACAGAAAAAGGAATGGCTTCGCTGCCTGCTGCTTCAAGGACGGTACGTATGATTTCGTTGCAGGTAGCTTCAAACACGCTTTCCTGCTCCTCCCCTTCCACTGAATAATCGAGTATGGTTCCCACCTTGTGCTTCCAAAGCAGCCCGATGGTTGGTTTGCACTCAGCGATGGTTTCGCCGCCGCAGAAATGACTGAAAATGGTACTTTTGATCAGGCCTTTGAATCCAAAATCCACAGCCTTCGCGGCCATACCCGGACCGTTCTTTACCAGCCAGGGGAAGTTGAAGGTTCTGAAGAGCAACTCAGCTTTGCGCAAGTCGCCATTGCTGCGGAAGCGAAAGGCGATTTCAGTATTGTCGAAGGATGGTTCGCCGGTAGTCATGTGCACCGCTGCGAATTTACACAGGAGCCGGCGGATGCCCTAAGCTTAAACGCGGAAACGCAGGGTTTCAATCAATTCCTGGATATGCGGATTCTTGCGGGCCATTTCGGCCAGAATTTCGCGCGGGGTATAGGGCCGCATGATCACTTCATCGCGGGCGGCTACTTCGATTTCTATCGTAAAGTTCCTGCCACAGCGCCGCCTTATCTGGTCGAGGAAACGCGGGCGGAGACTTTCCATCATCTCCCGCTTGCTTTCAGCCGGAACCTTTACATGGATCACATCGCCGATTTCCTCCGGTTGCAGGTCTTTCATGAAAATAGACTCGGCCATCTTTCCATCCGATGCCAGCTTATCTACCATGAAAACCCATTCCTTAGCAAGATCCCATTCCACGCGTTCGGTCTCCAGCGGTGGTGTCGGGCTGCCATCCTCCGCCTTCACTTCGGGCCTGGCGGTTTGTTTCTCGCGTTGGTAATCTTCGAACGACTTGACCTGTGTGCGGATAGGCGCAGCGACCTTTTTCGCCGGCATCTCATGGGCCGGTTTGGCTTCTCCGGAAGCAGCCTTCAGGAGGCGTCGCTCAGAAATTTTTTTTTTAATGCCTCAATGTCCGGTACCTGCTTCACGTACGATTGCAGATGGCAGAGCTTCAGCAACATCAGTTCAACCAGCAAACGCGGATTTCGGCTGGCCTTGTATTGCTGATCGGCCTCGCTGGTAAAATTGAGGGCATTGAGGAAGAAGGACAGATCAGCCTTACGCGCCTGCTCGGCAAAGCGCGGCCGGAATGCATCAGCCACCTCGAGCAATTGTTCGGTTTTGGGTTCCCTGCAAACGATGAGGTTGCGGAGGTGTTCACTTAATCCACTTACAAAGAACTGCCCGTCGAAACCGCGGCGAAGCACGTCGTCAAACAGGAGCAGCGCACCGGCACGGTCTTCTGCCAGCAAGCAATCGCAAAGCCTGAAATAGACATCTGCATCGAGTACGTTGAGAATTTCAACACTTTTGGCGTACGTGAGGTCACCCCCTGTGAAACTCACCAACTGGTCGAAAATGGATAAGGCATCGCGCAAACCGCCATCCGCTTTTACAGCGATCAGGTGCAGTGCTTCGGTTTCGGCTTTAACCCCTTCCTGCTTGGCGATGCTTTGCAGGTGCGCCACCATGTCTGAAACCAGGATGCGGTTGAAATTGAACACCTGGCAACGGCTCAGAATGGTCGGCAATACCTTGTGCTTCTCAGTAGTTGCCAGGATAAAAATAGCGTAGGAAGGCGGCTCCTCGAGTGTCTTCAGGAAAGCGTTGAAGGCCGCCTGGCTGAGCATGTGCACCTCATCGATGATGTACACCTTGTATTTCCCGGTCTGTGGCGGAATGCGCACCTGGTCCGTCAGCTTGCGGATATCGTCTACGCTGTTGTTGCTGGCCGCGTCGAGTTCAAAGATGTTAAAGGCAAAATCCTGATCCGGGTCTACTTCAGCGCCGTGGCTGTTGATGACTTTCGCGAGGATACGGGCACAAGTGGTTTTACCCACACCTCGCGGACCGGTAAAAAGGAAAGCCTGCGCGAGTTTGTTGTTTTCAATCTCGTGCATGAGCGTATCCGTCACATGGCGCTGCCCAACCACGTCGGCAAAGCTGAGCGGGCGGTACTTGCGTGCGGATACGACGAAATTGTCCATGCGAACTGCAAATTAAACCCAAAAAAACGGGTGTTACCTTACCTTTTTAGTGCAATTGAACCAGGTATTCGGAGCGTCCTTTCCAGATTTTTATCCAACGGTCGCAGGCATCGTTGCCGTATGGGTTAAAATCGGCGGAGTAGAGTTCGCGTCGGTAGCTGGCTTCGAGGGTTCCGCGGAAAAAACTGCCCATGCAGCCGGCATCGATGCGTTTCAGGAGCGGGTTCAACACGTTCCAATTCACGGAATCTTTCCCGAAATACAGACTTCCCTCCCCTTCCAGCCGGTACAGGTTGGAAGCCTGGCCAGGAAAACCTTTGTCTTCTGTAAAGGCTATCATGCTTTCTGTGCGCAGGTAATTGCTGTCGTTTTCATGGCCAGACGAAAGGTAAGCATCGATGCGATACGACCAGTCATTATCCATTTCAAACACCAGTTTTCCGCGCAGAGGAATGAGGGTTGTTCCATCTGACCAGGTGCAGGTATCTTGTTGGAGCATGTGCAATTCGGCATAGAGGCCTGGCAACCAAAGGAAGCTGTTGAGCCGCACACGAAAGCGTCCGCCCCGGTAAAAGCCATCCGGGCACAGCCGGCCATTGGGTCTGGAGGCTGTGATGCGGCCAAAATCAATCTCGTATTCAAGGCCGTCCATATCGGCCAGGGTCGAATCGATCCACTTGCGGCGCACCCCTGCGGGCAGCACTTCAGCAGATTTACCTGTTCCGGTGAGGTGCACCATTTCCCAAAGCCTGGAAACCATGTGCAAGGATTGCGCAGTGCGGAATACCGGCTCGGTGGCAGGCACATGCGGTTCTTTCTTGCATGCCGTCACTCCGGCTGCGATCAGCAAGGGTAAAATGAAACGGGAAAAGCGGTTCAAGATGACGCAAATAAACGCAAAAAGCCCGGTCTGAAACCGGGCTTTTTCTTCGGTGACACAGTGTTTACTGAACTTCGAAATCGAACGATTTGCCGTTGATGGTGGCACGCGCCTTGCGGTCGCAGCGCGGGCCTGCTGCATCCGGATCGGGATCAAAATCAACAGACAAGGTTCCACCGCCGCTGTTTACCAACGAAATGATGCCGCTGATGAAGGTGCGGGCGCAACCGATTTCAATACGCTTGATGAGTGGCTGGGTGATATTCCAGGTATAGGCAACCCCGTCTTTGTTCACACCGGAACCGGAACCGGTTACTTTGAACTCATCGCCGAGAATTCCGATCGAACCGGGCTTGGTATTCTCCACTTCCTTGGTACCGCTGAACTGCCAGGTTTTGCCGTTCCGGGACGCCATGCCGTCTGTGATGATGATCATGACTTTTTGTACGTCTTTACGTGTGACAGCAATATTGCCGCTGATCTTGGTCATTGTGATGCCGTCGCCGCTGTAATAGTTGTCGGAATCGAGGATGCGCAAGTTTCCGGTCGCGCCGATTTCGGTGTAGCGGCGGTCAAGCGTAACGGTGAAAACACCGGCACGGAAACGCCCGTCACCGCAGAGGCGGCCAAAGGGCGCACTGCTGCCGAGCGGACCGAAGTCGATGCTGTATTCGATGCCATCGCCGTCGGTAAAGCTGCTATCTACCCAATTGATCACGGCGCCGCTGGGGAGGATGGAACCGGTGGATGAGCGCAGGCGCGGATCGCGGCCGTTCAGATCGTCGCTGATATCAAAAGCGCCGGCAAATTCGGTTTCGCTGTTGGCGAAATCTTCCGCACTGCTGATGGTTTCTTTGGTGTCTCTGATGCGTTCACAGGCATTGAAGCCGAGCGCGAGGGTGGCGGCTGCACCGACAAAAAGCAGTTTTCTGAGGTGTTTCATGGTATTCCTTTATCGTTGGTCGCCGAACGGGTGCATTCGTTGCACTTGCCTTCGACGTCATTCAAAGATAAATGACTGCCACCGGAATGGGAAGAAATTCTTATTGAACGGAATGCAAATCGCGGTCTGCGCGTGAAATCGCTTCCCGTATGATCAGACAGGCTTGAATGGCCTGTTCATCGGTCATTACCAAGGGCGGTGCAATGCGCAATGCATCGGGAGCAAACAGGAACCAATCGCTGATGAGGCCGAGTTCCAGGCAATGGCGGATGGTATTCCTGCATCGCTCGTCGTTATGCAGATGCAAAGCCAGCAAGGCACCTTTGCCTTGAATTTCGGTGTTGGGAATCGACTGCAGTTCCTGTCTGAAGATCGCTTCAAGTGCTACGGCGCGCTGGTGCAGTTGCATTTGCTGCATTTTTTTCCAGCCGGCGGCAGCGGCGGCACAGCAAACCGGATGGCCTCCAAAAGTGGTGATATGACCCAATACCGGATTATCGGCCAAACCATCCATTACATCTCCTCTGGAAATAAAAGCGGCTAGCGGCATACCGGCACCAAACGCCTTACCAGTGAGGAGGATATCTGGCACAATGCCATATTGTTCAAAAAGATACAACGAGCCGCAACGACCCATACCGGTCTGTATTTCATCCAAAACCAGCAGGGCGCCAACCGATTTGCAATGAGCTGCTAATTCCTTGATAAAGCCAGGATCAGCCACTTTGGCACCGCGCTCGGCTTGTACCAGTTCTACCACTGCCGCGGCCGTGGTATGATCGATGAACCTGAAGTCTTCAGTGTGGTTCTGCCGTATAAAGCGTACGCCCGGCACCAGCGGCCGATAGCGGTTGGTATAATATGGATCGCTCATCAGGCTGAGGGCACCGGCTGTACTGCCGTGATAGGCTTGCACTTGAGCCGTGATGCCGGCGCGACCGGTAAAGCGCCTGGCCAGTTTGATAGCACCCTCAGCTGCTTCAGCACCTGAATTGGTGAAATAAACCTTGTCCAATCCATCCGGCAGGGCGTCGATAATATCGCGGGCGAATTCAGCTTGCGGACTCAGCACCATTTCGCCGTACACCATTACATGGCAATAGCGTTCGGCCTGGGTTCGGATGGCACGTAAAACATCCGGATCGCCATGGCCGAGGCTGCAGACGGAAATGCCCGCGATGAGGTCAACAAATGGCCTTCCTTCGGAATCGTAGAGATATATGCCTTCGGCGCGCTGCACTTCAAAGCCCAACGGGGCGAAGGAGGTCATGCCCTGGTAGCGGTCGAACAAGTCGCGTATGCGCATGGTGCAAATAAAAAACCCTCACCAAGTGGCGAGGGTTTTTAAATTTTTCGTCGGAAAGATTACTTCACCTTAGTGGTGAGGTCAGCGCCGGCCTTGAAGCGAACCACCTTCTTTGCGGGGATGTTGATTTCCTTGCCAGTCTGGGGGTTACGGCCTTTGCGGGCTGAACGCTTGCTAACAGAGAAAGTGCCGAAGCCAACGAGGATAACCTTGTCGCTTTTCTTGAGGGCGTCTGTGGTAGCAGAGATAAATGAGTTCAGGGCAGCAGTAGCCTGTGCCTTGGTGATTCCGGCGTCGCCGGCCATCTTTCCGATGAGGTCTGATTTGTTCATAGTGTGTGTCTTTTAGTTTGGTATGTCAAAAATAGAAGTCTGGCTTACCTTGTCAAGTGATGCAAACCCGCATCCCCATTGAATTTATTCACCACTAATTCACAAAACCCGCAAAGAATCACAACCCCCTAGCTAATCGACTGATTAACAGCATCATACAAACTTACCAACGACCACCCCGGCGCCAATACAAGCCGGGATTGTGCATAAAAAATCCCGCGCTGCTCCTGCATTTCGTACAGTTTTAGGGACAATTCGCGCTCATTGAGGCCGGCAAAAAGCGGTCTGACGGCCGTATCCTGCTTCATTCGACGGCCCAATTCTTCCGGATTACACTGCAACCAGATGGTTAAACCGGCAGCATTCATCTGCTCCATATTGTCAAACCAGCAGGGCGTTCCGCCTCCTGTTGCCACTACAAGCTCCTGCATGTCGAACGTTTGTAACAGCGCACATTTCTCATGAACACGAAAAGCTTCCTCCCCGTCTTCCTCGAATATTTCAGCAATCGATTTACCAGTATTGAATTGAACGATGGTATCGGTATCCACATACGTCCAACCAAGTTTTCCAGCCAGCCATTTTGCAGCGGTGCTCTTTCCGCAACCCGGCATTCCACAGAGATAGATGCGCTCAGGTTGGGCGTACACGCGGATCGAGGACAAAGTACAGGAGATCGGTGAGGACACTGATTACAATAAACAACACAGCGCTGAGTAAAACAGCGCCCATTACTACCGGCAAATCGCTTTGTTGCAAGGCATCAATCGTGAGTTTTCCGATTCCCTTCCAGTTGAAGATATACTCGGTGAAAAAGGCTCCGGCCAATAAACTGGCAAACCAACCTGTAACAGCAGTAATCACCGGATTCATGGCGTTGCGCAACACATGCCGGAAGAGTATCCGCCGGCGGCTGAGCCCTTTGGCTATCGCCGTGCGCACGTATCCTTGCTGCATTTGCTCCTTTACACTGTCGCGGGTGAGTTGCACAAAGACAGATAAAGGTCTGATACCCAAAGCAAAGGCAGGTAAAATCAGGTTTTGCGGAGCGAGAAAAACACCGCGCCCCAGTGGATCAACTTCATACAGGCTACCAGTCATCGACAATCCCGTCCATTCCTTCCAAACATATCCAAACAGCCAGGCCACAAGAATGGCGGAGAAAAAAGACGGAGCTGAAATACCCAATACCGAAAAAGTACTGATGCTTTTATCTAACCAGGTTCCCGCACGCAAAGCTGCCACGATCCCCAGTGCAATGCCACAACAGGCGGCAAAAAGCAGGGCCGCACATGCCAATACCAAAGTACCGGGAAATGCTTCGCTTAACATCTCACTCACTGCTTGTCTGGTTTGGTAACTGTATCCCAACCAGGGCATTTTAACTACAAGGCTGCGGGACCCCAAAGGCAGGAGCACGATACCTCTTTGCAGTGACAGACTGTCTTCAGTGTGGTAAACCGAAACCGGCGACAGATCGTGGATGAAACCCAAATAACGCAGTGGCAAAGGTTGATCGAGGCCGAGCTCTTTCACAATGGCATCGCGTGTTTGTACATCGCTGCGCTGGCCAATCAGCATTTGATCGGCACTTGGCAAGACCATGAAAAGCAGAAAAACCAACGTTGCAACTCCCCAGAGCACCAGAAGCGAGAACCCCAGCTTGCGGAGGAGAAAGCGACGCATCAGCGCATGTGCTTTTCAACACCGGCCAAATCAGGAACCTGGCTGGCCGGCCACTTCATCACCACCTTACTTCCCTGCAGCAGCATCACGCCTGGGTTCGAACGCACCATCATCTTGAGTGTAGTGCCATCGGTATTGTAGAACTTGTAAGGAACGCTGTGCGTCTGGCGATACGTCTTCTGTGCACTGAGTTCGGTGCCGGTAAGGGCGTATAAGCGACGTCCCTTTTTCGTCCATTCACTTGCCAATGTATTCAGAGCAGGCTGGGCTCCGGTGCGGGATTTGTCGAGTGAGACATAGACATAAACCAGCTTGTATTCCGGAGCATCGAGCAACGTATCGAGCCATGAAGTTCCTGTCTCCGGGTCGGTAACCTGAAAATCGTGGATAGGCGGTTTGTACGCCGGGATGATAATTTCCTGCTTGCGGCGAACATACGTCCAGCCCACTTTGCGCGCGCTGTCCCATTGCTTCAGGGTGAAGTCGGCTGAATCGCTTCCTTTCTTCATCACGAACTTCATCGTTACCGAATCGGTGACGCGCTCACCGGGAGGCACCTGCATCTGGGCACGGATATCGTTGCCAACTTTGAACGGCAGGAAGTCGAAAATGGGCAATGTATAGTAACAGAAGATGGCCAGTCCGGTAGACAAGGCGGTAACCACGGCCACTGATTTCCAGGCGAACTTATTCGAGAAGAATGCACTGATATGCTTGCGGCGGAAAAACAGAATCACGATGAAGAACAGGAGTACCAGATCTTTCAGGAATGATTCAAAAGGTTTGAGTTTGATGAAATCGCCGAAGCAACCGCAATCTGTTACCTTGTTGTAATAAGCCGAATAGGCTGTCAGGAAGGTGAAGAATACGATGAGCAGCAACAGCAGCCAAATGGTGAGCACAGGCATCCATCCAATCAGGAGTGCAAAGCCAAGGGCGATTTCAAGTACACAAATAAAAATGCTGAGTCCGACCGTAATGGCTTTCCAGCTCTGGAACCATCCTACGATGAACGAATTCTCTTTCACGTAAGGCTTGACATCGATTTCCTGGGTGTAGGCGATCGGGTTAGCCGGACTGATTTTGAAGTCGCGGCTCCATACATCCTTACCGGCAACCTTGATGCTCACCAGCACGCTCATGGCCTGGCTGCTGTCGGGAAAATAGTATTCCTTGCTGAAGAAGTTATCCTGATCGAGCACACAGAATGCTTCGACCTTGAACTGTCCGAAGGCGCCGCTGCTGCTATCGCTTACTTTTTCGACCCGGGTATTGAATTCCAGGTTCTTCTTGTCATCGAAGTGATAGAGCACGCCTGAACGGGAGGCTACAGTTTCGGCACCTTCGCGCACTCCAATCTGCAAAGTGTCTTGTTTGGCGCTGAGGTCGGTGGCAAAAACATCAAAGTATTCATTCAGTTTGATACTGAATCCGGTCGGGTCGTTGAGTTTGATAAAACCCGAAAAGATGAACAACAGGCCTACGAGCAGGCGCGAAATCAATGTGATAGCCTTCATGGTTTGTAACACTAACAACGGGTAACGCTGCTGTGTTCTGGCAAAAATAACCATCCTGAGCAAAAAGCAGCAGTCCGGCTGCATTCGCTACCCAACACTTCGCCAGTATCTGACATACTACCTTTGCAGCGGGATGAAATTTCAGCCTGTACAAATCAACTGCCGGGGTCGCCTGCACGTGTTCAGACGCCCATTGGTAATGGGTATCCTCAATATCACGCCCGACAGCTTCTACGCAGGCAGCAGAATGGCAGACGATTCCAACTTGTTGCGCACAGCTGAATCGATGTTGAAAGCCGGGGCCGATGTATTGGATCTCGGTGCCCAAAGCACGCGCCCCGGTGCTGAAATGGTTGGCATAGATGAAGAAAAACGTCGCCTGATTCCGGCATTGTGTTCCATCAAAAGCAATTTCCCCGATGCCCTGATCAGCGTGGATACATTCATAGGAAGCGTTGCTGCTGATGCTGCCGCGGCCGGTGCGGATATCATCAACGACGTTTCCGCAGGAGAGGATGATCCGGAAATGCTGGCTACTGTTGCCAGGTTGAAGCTGCCTTATATCGCCATGCACAAACAGGGTGTTCCGGCTACGATGCAGGAAAACCCGCAATACGATGACGTGCTGGCGGAGGTTCTCTCCGATTTCGCCCAAAAAATCACCGACCTGGCATCCTTGGGCATCCATGAAGTGTGGATCGACCCAGGATTCGGATTCGGAAAAACATCAGCCCACAACTTCAGGCTCTTGCAAGCACTCGAAGATTTTCAGGTTTTGGGAAAGCCGCTGCTGGTCGGTGTTTCGCGCAAGGGTATGGTTTGGCGCACTCTGGGAATCACAGCTGAAGAAGCATTGAACGGCAGCACAGTACTGCATACCGTTGCGCTGTTGAAAGGCGCATCCATACTGCGCGTTCACGATGTGAAGGAAGCTGTGGAAGTGCGCAGCCTGCTTGAGGCCATGCAATCTGCAACAGCTTAGGGCTGAGCCGGAACAGCGGATTTGACGGAGTCTGCCGCTGCTTTCTTCCGAATCATTTCAAGCAGCTCTTCCGGGCTTTTGCCAATCAGGGGCAGGTTGTCTTTCACGCTTTGCACCATGGGCGACTGCGGATAGGTTTTCAGGAATTGCTCATAGAGTTCACGGCTCTTGTCGAAATTGCCGGAAAGTTCGTAGTTGTGGGCCGCTCCGATATAGGCTTTTTCTGTGCGGGGCTCTTTCGGATAGCGTGTGAGGAAGCTCTCGAAGGTTTGGGCCGCGCGGTAGGTTTTCCCTTGCTTTTCAAAGAGGGCGGCTGCAGCGAAGAGGTAGTTCGGACTCTTTTTATTGGCAGGGAACTCTGCGGCAAAACTCACAAATCGCGAAGCCATGGAATCGGGTATGCTGTCGAGCACTTCTTTTCCGGTGATAAAGCGATCGAAGGGTTCCAATGCGGATGCCAGTTTCTCTTCTTTGGTGGTACAGGAAAACAGGGCCACAGTGGCGCATAGGAAAAGCAAGAAGACTCTCATACGTTGCCGCGAAAATACCGGCGGGGGGCCATAAAGCGATCGATTAGCAGGAGAATGACAAAGGAATGGGATTGGGAAGCGGCAATACCTATTGTTTCCCTGCCGGCAAATACCCCTCCGTCATGGCCCAAACTATCAATTCGGCGGTATTGGCCACTCCGGTTTTGGCCAGTAAGTTTTTGCGGTGGGTATCGATGGTGGTAGTACTGACGAAAACAGCATCCGCGATTTCTTTGGTTGTGAGGCCTCGGGCGAGCATCTGAAGGATTTCTGTTTCACGCGGTGTAATGCGCGTACCTTCTTGTTCTTCTTTCAGAAGATTGACCGCGGCTTTGTAAGAGATATACTTTTCCCCATTCATAACTATATGAATAGCATCGCGCATCTCTTGTAATCCCGATTCTTTTAGCAAATAACCTTGAACACCTGTTTCCTTTGCCTGTTTCACCCAGGCTGCCGATGCATGCATGGTCAGTAAAATGATCCGCACCTTGGGGTGTTTTTCGCGGATAATCTTCGCCAGCTCAAGCCCGTTCATATCGGGCATACTGATATCACTGATCACCAGATCGGGTGTATCAAACTGCATCCGATCCAGCAGTTGTTGCGCCGAGGTAAAAATTCCGCATACTTCCATATCTGGTTCCTGTTGCAGCAAAGCGGTCAGCCCGGCATTCATCATACCATGGTCGTCTGCGAGGAATATTTCTATGGGTTTCATGGCCATATTGTCATCAAACTTCATTTGAATTGCACAACGGAACGGACTTCAGGGACATACACCCTGCAGAAAAAACCGATGGCCGGAGCAAGTCGCTTGAGCGCATACCGAACTGCGGAGCGGCTGGTATGGTTCGAACCACTCAGGATGGCGTTGACCCGGCAGGATGCCATCCATGAATTGGAACTTCCGCTTCAAAGTACATGCCTTTCCCAGGTCTGCTTTCCAGTATGTAGGTTCCGTGGATTTTCTGCAATCTCGCCTTGATGTTCCGGTATCCAATACCGGGTGTTTTGTCAATGGAACCCGGATCAAAACCTCTCCCATCGTCTTCATAACCCAGAATAATTTTATCGTCGCGTGTTAGCAATTGCAAATCAATGCGCGTTGCCTTGGCGTATTTGATGCTATTGCTCAGCAGCTCACCTGCAATCCGGTAAAGATTCATTTGGGTTTCCGGATGGATATCCGGAGGCACGCTGAAGGCATGGAATTGCACCGTCAGGTTATTGCCGGCAGACACCGCATCTGCCAGTTGATGCAAAGCGGTTGTAATACCGAAGTTTACGACGCTGCTTCCATAAAGATCGTGACTGATCCTGCGCACCTCATCAGCCGCTTCGTCGAGCATGCGTGCAACCTGATGGTAACTCTGTTGATTACTTTCCTCCAACTTCTGGAGCCCTTCCTGCAAGGTAGAGAAGTTCAATTTGGCGACAGAAAGAATATGCCCAAGCCGATCGTGTAATTCCTGCGCGATTCTGCCTCTTTCTTCATCCTGTCCTGAGAGTGCTGCATTTACGGCATCAAGTTCATGGTCTTGCATCATTTTTTCAATCGCTGCATCTTTCATCATGATTTCATTTTCAACAAGGCGTTGCTTGTTGCGGGTATTAACAAAATAGAGCCAGAATATAAGGCTTACCAGAAAAGTCAGGACTCCCGCAGCAGCCAGCATATAGCCGCGTTCCTTGTTCTCTTCCTGCAGCAAACGGTTCTGTTCCTGCCGGGCCTGAAGCTGGTATGCTGCTTCAAGTTGTGCCATCTCGTTGGCGGCGTTAGTCAGGTAATACTTCTTTTCTGCATCCAGGTAATCCAGTAACTGTTCAACAAGAGCAGAATCGCATTGTGTTCTGAGTTCCAACAACAGCATATTGTGTTGCATGGACAGGCTATCCAAAAGTACACCTGCGCCGGAATGATAGAAAGGTAAGGCCTTTGCCATGGCCTCTCTGGCCTCTGGAAACTTACCTTTATCCATATACATGCGCGACATGTTCATCCATAGCGTCATAGCAGAGGTGGGATCTTCGATTTCGTTGTGCCAACGCACGGATTCCTTGCACCAATAAACAGCGGAATCAAAAGATCCTGTTTCATCGTGAATACTGCCGAGACTTTTGGTACAGGTTGCCAATGCCTCCGGATCTCCCCATATTTCGGCCAATGCCATATTGGCATGAAACAATCGTTTTGCTTCCTGCCAATTTCCCTTATCACGTTCCAATACTGCCCGTTGTTGCATGACGCGCAGCATGTAGGTTGTATCCTTCAATTCTCTCAGCAGCATGAGTGCCGAATCAGCTGCTATCGCGGATTCTTTGAATAAACCGGCTGCCTGGTATACTTCTCCTAAATTGGATAAAGAGAATGCAATACTCCGCTTATCGCCCAACTTACGCTTGATTTCCAAGGCTTTTCTGATCATATATTGCGCGCTGTCCAACTGGCCGTAGTGCGTATAATACAGACCGAGATAGCCCATGGCATGAGCCTCGCCGGCCAGGTATCCGGCAGCTTTAGCCTCCTGAAGTGCACGCCAGGCGTATGTTTTACACCCTGCAGCGTCAACCAATAGCAGATCATACGCAGTATCGTTAAGCGAGTCGATTAGCGCATGTTGTTCGATTGATTTCGCACCTTCCTGTTTGCATTGGGTTATAAACAGACCCGCCAACAGAAACAGATACACCAGGCGGTGCCTGTGTTTCACGACCACAAATCGACCGGAATGAACCGGGCTTACACTCGATTTAACTTTTTTGGGCATATCGCTTTGTTGTATTGGATGTTCTTACCTCTGTTACCGTTGAACTGCTGACAAGCGGTCAAGGCTACCTGGCCAGGGAACTCAACTGTAAGCACATCTTCATCGGGGTAAAGAACAGCGCCTTCAACCTGACTCAGCGGGCATAGCGCAGAAGCGTGATTCGGCTTGAAGCTGCTCAGTGGAATATCCATGTGCGCTCCCGGCCCGGTGGCCAAAGTAACGCTTACATTCCGTACGAGTATTCCATCGTCTGTTATAGAAAAGGCAACCGGATGGTTGATGTCCGTGCTGTTCACCCGGTGCAGGAAATGCATGTTGGGCTGGCTGCCCGTCATGAACAAAGAAATGCACGAATCGTCAGCATCGGCATTGGCTTGCTCCGGCCTTTCGTTCGGAATTTTATTCTCATTTTTCATATCGCATTATTTATTAAGGATCTACTTACAGAGTTAGGTCGGGTTAAGAAATTTAGCATTCAGCGCCCTACCATGTTGCAATAAAACACTTAATTTCATAGTATCCATATCTGTGAAATAACTCAATAGGTCTGTTCCATCAAAAACGCGCATGGTCAAGGCCCCGTAGAATGGCATAGCCTCATTCGGGAAACCTGAACCGATGGCATCCTGGCAGTATTTCTCAACTTTTCCTGCAGGGTAAATGCCGACGCTGCATGGCCAAATCCGGACTACCGGATTGCAGCGTTTTTTTATTCAAACCAATTGTATAAACCGGATACAGTTTGGTTCCCTTTCCAGACGTGTTCACCCATTGTGATGGCAGTAATGAATCATTCATCCGGCCTGCTGAGGGCTGGCTAAGCCGTATCATTATTTATACAGATACCCGGATCCACTTGCTGGCTTCTATGGGTGATGAATTCCCAAAAGATCGCGGATTCCAATCTCACCTTATGGCATTTTCCAACCGGGCAAGATGTAACCTTCAGTTACGGCCCAGACAATCAGTCCGGCGGTGTTGGTTGCACCGGTTTTAGACAGCAGGTTACGCCGATGCGATTCGATGGTATTGGTTGACAGCATCAATGTATCGGCTATATCCCTGGTTGTGGCACCTCGGGCCAGCAGTACCAGAACATCCTTCTCGCGGGGCGTAAGCGTAATTTTCGATTCAACGGGATCAAGCAAAGAGGCGGCAGCCCTGGGCGAAATATACCGACCACCGCTGGCTACTGTTTCAAGCGCATCAATCACATCTGCCACCCTGGAATCTTTGAGCAGATAACCCTGTGCACCGGCTTGCATTGCCGGTCTGACAACATCGGCTGTGATATGCATGGTCAAAAATACAAACTTCAATGAAGGATAGCGCTTGGCAACTTCTCTTGCCAGTTCAATTCCATTGACGCCTGGCATGCTGATATCGCTGATAATGATTTCCGGGCGTTCAAATTTCAGTACTTCAAGCAGTCGTTGCCCATCGGTAAACGTGCGATCGATACGAAAACGCGAGCCTGCTTCAAGGGCTTGCCGCAACCCATCGCTCATCAATTGATGATCATCGACCATGAAAACAGATAAAAGTTCCACTTGGGCACAAAGAGAATGGACAACCGGGGATATAAACCTCCCTATTTTCTGGGATATTCAAGTCGGAATTGTGTCAAGCAATGGAAAGTCTGCGAAAGCATCCGATCGGACGGCATCAAAAAAAAACAGGGACTAATTCGCATTAGCCCCTGCTCATTGCAATGCACGACATAAAAACTGTTCGCCAGTCCAAACAAACCGGGGCAATAGCCTACATCAACCCGCGCATTGGACACAGGCAAAATAGCCGTATACAAAAGCGGCATACCTCACGGTTTTCCGTGATTTTCCCTCCTGAATAAAAAAAACTTAAGCGGCGTCTATACCCATTTCATCTTCGGTGTTCTTCTCCATCCGAAGGTTTTCTATGATGAACTCCTGCCGCTCCTGGGTGTTCTTGCCCATGTAATAAGTCAGAATCTTCTCTATGCTGGCATCGCGCAAGAGCACGGGTTCGAGTCGCATATCGGCACCGATGAACAGCCCGAACTCCTCGGGCGAAATTTCACCCAAGCCTTTGAATCGCGTGATTTCAGGTTTGCCGCCGAGTTTGCGTATGGCTGTATTCTTTTCGTCTTGGTTATAACAGTAAATGGTCTCCTTGCGGTTGCGGACCCGAAAAAGCGGTGTCTGCAGGATGAATAAGTGACCGTTGCGCACAAGATCCGGGAAAAACTGGAGGAAGAACGTCATCATCAGCAGGCGGATGTGCATCCCATCGACGTCGGCATCGGTGGCAATCACAATGCGGTTATAGCGCAGGTTGTCGATGCTTTCTTCAATGTCGAGCGCATGCTGCAACAAGTTGAATTCTTCGTTTTCATACACCACCTTTTTCTTCAACCCGTAGCAGTTCAAGGGCTTTCCGCGCAGCGAAAAAACGGCTTGGGTTTCAACGTGCCGGCTCTTGGTGATGCTGCCGCTTGCGCTATCGCCTTCCGTGATGAACAAAGTAGTTTCCTGGCGCAGTTCTTTACCGGAGTCGGTGTAATGTACGCGGCAATCGCGCAGTTTCTTGTTGTGAACGGCCGCTTTTTTTGCGCGCTCACGGGCCAGTTTCTGCACCCCGGCCATGTCTTTGCGCTCGCGTTCGTTCTGCATAATCTTCTTCAGCAGCGCATCGGCTGTTGCAGGGTTCTTGTGCAAGAAATCGTCGACCGCCTTTTTGACAAAATCAAGTATGGCGCTCTTCACGCTCGGACCGTTCGGGCCCATATCGGCACTGCCGAGTTTGGTTTTGGTCTGGCTTTCGAATACCGGTTCCTGTACCCGGATGCTCACTGCGGCGACAATGCTGCCCCGGATATCCGTCGCATCAAAGTCTTTCTTGTAGAATTCGCGGATGGTCTTGATGAAGGCTTCGCGAAAACCTGCCAGGTGTGTGCCGCCCTGCGTAGTGTACTGACCGTTTACGAAGGAATAATAGTCTTCGCCGTATGCATTGGAGTGCGAGAAAGCGATTTCCACATCGGTGCCTTTGGCATGGACAATCGGGTAAAGCAATTCATCGCCGTGGGTCTTGTGTTCGAGCAAATCAAGCAGACCGCGTTTGGAAACGAACTCCTGCCCGTTGTAGCGGATACTGAGGCCGGCGTTGAGATAGGTGTAATTCCTGATTTGCTCTTCCAGGTATTCGGGTATGAACCGGTAATTACGGAATATGGTTTCATCCGGCTCAAAGCTGATGAGCGTACCATTCGGTTCTTTGGTATCGGCTTCCGGATGGTCGTTCACCAATTCGCCGCGGCTGAATTCGGCCACCTTTGTACGGCCTTCGCGCACACTTTTCACTGTGAAGCTGTGGCTGAGTGCATTCACCGCCTTCGTTCCGACCCCGTTCAATCCAACCGATTTCTGAAAGGCCTTGCTGTCGTACTTACCGCCGGTATTGATTTTACTCACACAATCGATCACTTTGCCCAAGGGAATACCGCGACCGAAATCGCGAACGGTTACTTTATGGTCTTCGATGCGGATATCAATTTTCTTTCCATGGCCCATCACGTGTTCGTCGATGCTGTTATCGACGATTTCTTTTACCAGTACGTAGATACCATCATCGGCGCTGGTGCCGTCGCCAAGTTTACCGATGTACATACCCGGGCGGAGTCGGATATGTTCCTTCCAGTCAAGACTTCTGATCTCGTCTTCGGTATATTTTACGGTATCGGCCATGAAACAAAACTAAAATCCGTTGTAAGAACCCGGGCAAATGAGTTTTGCACAGGAATACAAAACTTCGGCTTGGCAAGATTCGCCGGTCATCCTGCCCATTTGCCGGGATTCAGAATTCCGTTTGGGTCAAAAACCTGTTTAATCCCCCTCATTAGCCTGAGATGCACGTCATGAAAAACGATATCCAGGTAAGGCGCCTGTACCAGACCAATTCCATGTTCACCGCTGATGGTTCCGCCCAGGCGCTTGCAGACTGCAAAAATTTCCCTGATGGCTTTGGGAACTTCTTCGTTCCAGTCCTTTTCAGTCAAAGCGTCGCGGAGAATGTTGACGTGCAGGTTGCCATCACCCGCATGGCCATAGCAAACGGTCCTGAACCCATAGGCCGCTCCGATGTCTTTCACGGCAGCCATCAGGTCGGGTAAAGCCGCCCTTGGTACAACGGTATCTTCCTCTTTGTATATGCTCTCCCCTTTCACCGCTTCGCCGATGCTGCGCCGCACTTTCCACCATTGCTCCGCCAAAGCGGCAGTATCTGCCATCATCACATCCAATGAGCCTGCTTCTTCCAATACCGGTAATAATTGCTCTGCCTGCGAGATCAGCAATGACCGGTCATCCCCGTCGAGTTCGAGCATCAGATAGGTGTCGGCATTTTCCAGTAACGGGAACGAAGTCTTGGTTGCGCGCATGGAAATTACCACCCCAGAGCGCTCCATAAGCTCTAAAGCCGCCGGCACAATGCCACTTAACAGAACATGATTCACCGCTTTGCAAGCCGATACCGGATCGGGAAATGGTGCAAGCATGAGCAACTTTTCTGTTGGCAGGGCGATAAGTCTGAAAACAATTTTGGTAACGATTCCGAGTGTGCCTTCACTCCCGACCATGAGCTGGGTCAGGTTGTAACCGGTGCTGTTCTTCACGGTATTGGCGCCTGTCCAAATCAGCTCCCCGCTTGGCAATGCCACCTGCAAATTGAGCACATAGTCGCGGGTAGTGCCATATTTGACGGCGCGTGGACCGCCGCTGCTGTGGGCTATGTTTCCTCCGAGAAAACATGAACCGCGACTGGCAGGGTCTGGCGGATAATACAACCCTTCAGCTTCAACAGCATTTCTGAATACTTCATTGATTACCCCGGGTTCAACACAAGCCTGGAAATTTTCTTTGTCGATGGAAATAATACGGTTAAGCCCGGAGCTGGCCAGCACAACCCCACCGCGAACGGGCAATGCACCACCGCTGAGACCTGTTCCGGCGCCTCGGGCTGTTACGGGGATGCTGTGTTGATTACAGTACCCCAGGATGGCTGCTACCTGTTCGGCAGTCGAAGGAACAACGACAGCAGCGGGCATAAAGACCAGATCTTCGGTATAATCTCGTCCGGCTTGCTCACATTGCTCCGGGGTTGTAAGAACAGCGTTGACTCCGCAAATCGCTTGCAATGCTGTTGTATCTGACACATCCGGCTGCTTCAGCTCTCTTCCCATGCTTGCAAAGTAACCAATTCGCAAGGAAGGAAATGGTGAACTGAATTTCCGCGGCCACTTGCTTTTCGAAAAGCACCCCCTTTAAACCTTTATTTCGCAGGAGAATGAGAATTTCGGTAATCCTACCGTACCTCAACGCCGCGCCCTGGCTACAAGAGTGCCTGCAAAGTCTTCAACTGCAGGTATACCAGGATATTGAATTTCTGCTGATCAATGATCATTCTACGGATGAGTCAGAATCGATTGTTCGGACATTCGCCGACCACGACCCCAGGTTTGTCTTGCTCCGGAACCCCGGCCGCGGATTGGTGGCTGCCAATGCGCACGGGCTTTCCATGTCTACAGGACAACTGATTTCGCGCATGGATGCCGACGACATGATGGCGCCCAACAAAATACAGGCCCTTGCACAAGCCTTGCTGCTTAAAGGCCCCGGGCATATCGCCACCGGTTATGTGCGTTTTTTCCCGGATGAAAATACCGGTATTGGAACGCGATTCTACCAAGATTGGTTGAATGCACGATGCGATGCAAACGACCATTGGGAATGGATCTGGCGTGAATGCGTAATACCGAGCCCCTGTTGGATGGCGTGGAAAAGTGACTTGCTTGCGGTAAATGCATTCGATGCACCCATTTATCCGGATGATTACGAGTTGGCATTCCGGTTCTTTCATGCCGGATTGAAAGTGCTACCGGTTCGAGATGTATTGCACCATTGGCGGCAACATGCTTCGAGGATGAGTCGAAAACACGGAGGTTTCAGCGCAGAAGCCTTTACAGAGTTAAAATGGGAATGGTTCAAATGTCGGTTTGCTGCAACGGAAGCACCCTTGTATATCCTTGGACATGGAAAGAAAGCGCAGTTCCTTGCCACAATCCTGTATAAGGAAAATTATTCCTTTTCCAGGATCATGGACTGGAACAAAGTCAGTCGCCGTTATACAGATATTCCGGTAAAGGATAACCCCGACTCGATTGTCATTTCAACCCTTTCCAGTATAGATGATTATGGTTTGGTCTACGAGCAGCTGGACAAATCAGGTTGGACGATGCACAAAGACATCCTTCGATGGTGTTGATAAAGCCGGTTCAGACCTCTATTTTTGTTTTTAAGAATTTCTTACATGGGGGAACTTTACAAAAAAAGTGTCTTAACGGGCATACTCTACGGACTTTTTACCGCGTGGCTTTCGGCACAGACTGAAGGGCTTACATCGGTAAGCAGACTCCGGTCAGGAGACATACAATGGCAATCAGGCGCCGGGCAACCTGTTATCGAACCTGCCAACGTGCGCAGGCAACTTGGCATTGCGGTATTTGGTAGTGTTCCCGATGCCGGTTTGCGGGAAGATTTGCGTCAGGCGGGTGTCAGATTGCTGGAGTTTGTACCCGACTGGTCGTGGTACATTGCTATCGAAGGGGCATTTGACCCCAAGAACTGGGAATCGCGCGGGCTCATAGCGGCATCACAACTAAAGCCGGAATGGAAAGCCGAAGGGAATTGGTGGCAAAATGGAACTGTCCCCGAATGGAGTAGAGATATAGCACAACCGGCGAATGCTGTTATTCAGGCGTATTATCCGAAAGGCTGGGATCCTGCCAATTGTCGTGAAATCCTGCAACAAAACGGCATCCAAATCAGAACGCATTACCCAACCTTTCAATACTTTGAAATTTCCGTCAACCGGGCATTCATAGCAAAACTGTTTGAATTACCCTGTTTTCACTGGTTTGAACCGCTCCCTCCCCCGGCGGAAGGCCACAATATGCCAGGCCGAATCAACCACCGCTCCTTAGCGCTGAATATGCCTGGTCCGGGCGGGCGTGATTTGTGGGGTAAAGGAATCATTATTGGCGAATGGGACGGTGCAGGTATAGGTGCCCATGCTGATTACAACGATCGCATGGTGAACCGGCAAAAATTCGTGGCAGGTGCCAATGGCAACCACGCGACACATGTTTGTGGTACCATCACCGGCGGAGGCATCATCGACCCGTTTGCGCAGGGAATGGCTCCCAAAGCAAGAATTTACGGTTGGGATTTCGCCGGAAACATCGCTGCTGAAATGGACACGGCCAGCTGGCGCGACAGCATCGTGATGACCAATAACTCCTATGGCTACAGTTCTGATCCATGTGCGACAAGAGGAACCTACGATGGCATCAGCCGCAATCTGGATATCCTGGTCACCATGTATCCTTACCTAAGCCATCAGTTCAGCTCCGGCAACTCACGCACGAACAATTGTGCACCAGGTGGATACAGAACTATCAATGGCGGTTACCAGGCTGCAAAGAACAACATAACCGTCGGAGCGCTCACCTGGAACGACGGTAACAGCAGCTTCCACAGCTATGGCCCTATGCGCGACGGCCGCATGAAGCCCGAGATCTGTGGCGTAGGCGTAAATGTTTATTCAACACTTCCCAACAACACCTACGCAGGTGGCTGGAATGGCACTTCCATGTCTTGCCCCGGAGTAACCGGTACGATCGCACAACTGTACGAGCGTTTTCGTCAATTAAACAGCAACCGCAATCCGCTGGCGCATACCGTCAAGGCGATTGTTTGCAATACGGGCGATGATTTGGGGAATACCGGACCAGACTACGCCTTCGGTTTCGGAAGAATCAATGCACTTACAGCCTTGCAAGTGCTGGAGCGAAAATGGTACAAGGTGGATAGCGTGGGCAATGCAGGCACCTGGACCGACACCATTCGTTTCGGCGCCGGAACCGGACTGTTCAAGGTGATGTTGACCTGGGATGATGTGCCGGCAGCGGTGAGCGCCTCGCCCTCTCTGGTCAACGATCTCGACCTGGAGTTGGTAGACAGCTTCGGGAATGTGTTCAGACCCTGGACGCTCGACCCATCCTGCCATACCTGCGGTGCCACCCGAAAGCGCGACAGCCTCAATAACGCAGAACAGTTTTTCATTGTTAATCCCACTTCAGGACGCTGGGTGGTGCGTGTGAAAGGAACGCGCGTAACCGGAGCAAAAGAGGTTTTTACCGTTTCATGGTTGCCGGTGAGCAACTTCATCCGCGTAACTTATCCCAACGGCCACGAATCTTTCATCCCGCCCAGCAGCACCGCAGTAGCACAGACCATTACCTGGGATGCCTATGGAACAACTTCCACCTTCACATTGGAATACAGCGCCGACAGCGGTGCCACCTGGAACACCATCACCACAGGCCTGGCCAATACCAATCGCTTTTTTACATGGGGCAATGCGCCTGCTGGTCTGAATACAAAGAAGGCGCTTGTTCGTGTGCGCAATGGCAGCCTGAGCGATAAGAGCGATACTACCTTCACCATATACCGGCGTTCGGCTCAACCCCAGGCTGTTGTATGCGATAAGCAAGTGCATTTATTCTGGGCGCGCACACCCGGAGCGAAGGCTTACCGCGTTTTGCGCAGTATCAACAGTCTCATGGAACCGATCGCCGTCACGAGCGATACTTTCTTCACCGTCACCGGGCTTACCAACGGCCAGGCCTATTGGTTTTCACTGGAAGCAGTAGGCGCCAACAACGAAATCGGTCCGCGATGCAACGGAGTTTCGTTTACCCCTTCTGCCACTCCCATTCCGGTTTCAGTAGCTACAGACCCGCTGGGGAAAACCATTTGTGAAGGCAACCAGCTTCTGCTTCTGAGCAGAGCCAACGGAAGTGCACCCCAAACCCGCCAATGGCAATTCAGCAGCGACAGCGGAAAAACCTGGCAGAATGTTCCGGGGCAGATAAGCGATACGTTGCGCATACCCAACTTCAACTGGAATCAGCGCGGATACCAGTACAGAAATCAATTCAGCAATATCTGCCGCAGCAGGGCCTTTACTGCGCCGGCACGCATCAATGTCGATACCCCTATGGTTTTCCTGAACAAGGTCAGAGATAGCCTGCTTTGTGAAGGTGATTCAATCGCATGGAACATCCAGGTGAATTCAGTGACGCCGCCAAAACTGCGTTGGCAACGTTCCACCAACAACGGACTCAGTTGGACAGATCTGGCCGGTGATACCCTGAACCGCCTGACACGGCGTGATGTACAATACACCGAACACCGTGACCATTTCCGTTTACTGGCCAGCAACTTCTGTGAAACAGACAAAGCATCTGACACAGCCATACTCTTTGTACGTCCTCCCCTGGTTGTCAACGCAGGTCGCGACACCTTGATCTGTTATGGAAACAGCCTCAATCTCAATGCCTTGGGCAGTGGTGGCGATACTGTGGCGTATCAATTTCAATGGCAGGGCTTTCCAGCCGGTAAAACAAACCAAGTAAGCCCTACCACCCGCACTGTTTATCGCATTGCACTCGATGATGCCTGCACGCATTACGATGCATTCGACAGTATCGTAGTGAATGTCCGCGCGCCATTGGCACTTTCCGCCGGCCGTGACACCACAATTTGCCAGGGAAGAAACACGCGCCTCAGTGCCACCTTGAACGGTGGAGATGCCAGCGGTTATTCCTATCGGTGGATGCCGGGTAACCTGAGCACATCAAGTATTCTCGTGAGTCCGGGAAGCACCACGGTTTACACCGTCACTGCATGGGACAAATGCACACCCGATACCTTCAATCTTAACCTCAATGTCCAGGTTCGTCCTGCACTGAACCTCAATATCAGCCGCGACACAACCATCTGCCTGGGCCGTTCGGTACAACTCAATACCATCGCTTCCGGAGGTTTGAATACTGCTTACACTGTCAGATGGAATCAAAGTCTGGGAACCGGCAGCAATAAAACGGTAACGCCTCCTGCACGCACTGTTTACAGGGCCATTCTTTCGGATGGATGCAGTGTGACGGAAGACACTGCCTTGGTTACAGTTGACGTGCGACCCGGCCTCACCTTGCGGCTTAGCCGCGACACTACCATTTGCCTGGGCCGCCCGGCAGCCATTCAGACTTTCGCCAGCGGCGGTCTGGCTTCCGGTCGGGTGATAAAATGGAATCAAGGTTTGTCTGACGGATTCCTGCAGATTGTAAGTCCAAATACCAACACCACTTACCGGGCCGTTCTTTCGGATGGCTGCTCCGTGCGCAACGACACCCAGCAGGTTGTTGTTCGGGTTTACGATCCCTTGTCTGTGAACACCAACAATGACACCACATTGTGTTACGGCAATCCGATCCGGCTACTGACACAGTCAACCGGAGGAAACGGAACCTATACCCACCGTTGGGAAAACAGTGCCAGTCCGGTTCCGGCACTTGGAACAGGTAGTTTTCTCGACCTGAGTCCCGCTTCCACCATTCGGGTGCGGGTTGTCTTGCAGGATGGATGCACGGTTAAACCGGATACCGCCTACACCTTCATACGCGTTTTACCGAATCTCAACCTGCGTACCAGTCCCGATACAGCCATCTGTGCAGGCCAGCCGGCAAGGCTGCGCGCACGGACCAGCGGCGGCAATGGCCGATACGCGTACACCTGGACAGATCTCAGCACCGGGAACCCGGTCAGCAGCGATTCCAATGTAGTTGTTAGTCCTGTCGGGAATACCATGTACCGCGTTCAGGTGGGCGATGCTTGCACCAATAACCAGCCGACAGGCAATGTGCAGGTGAATGTTGTGCCCATGCCGGTGGCCGGTCTTATTGCGCCAGATACCGTTTCGTGCGACCCTGGGCTTTTCAGCCTGCGCAATAACAGCAGTGCCGCAGTGCGCTATCTCCTCGACAAACGTAGCTACAGCGGCATGGACACCACACTGCGCCTTGCAGCAGGAACGCGCGACATCGCCCTTTACTCTTACAATAGCCTCGGCTGCGCAGATACAGCAGGCATTCGATTTGTCATTCATCCCACACCAAAGGCAGGCTTCACTTACACTCCTCTTGCTCCCTTCGAAGGGCAAACGGTTCAGTTTATTGATCAAAGCAGCGGCGCGAATAGTTGGCAATGGCAATTGCCACATGGTGTATTCAATGGCCCGACCATTACTGATTGGACTACCCTCGATTCGGGTGTTTGGACTCTGCAGCAGATTGTGCGCAACAGCGAAGGTTGTGCCGACACTGCCCGCGGTATCATCCGTGTTGGTATAGGTTATTACCTCTGGGTACCGAGTGCCTTCACGCCCAATGGCGACGGATTCAACGATGTGTGGAAGCCGGAGGTGCGCGGCGCCCGCAAATACCGCGTTCAGGTGTTCAACCGCTGGGGACAGGAAGTTTTCTCGAGCGACGACCCTTCGAAAGGCTGGGCACCGGAAAATCCGCAGGAAGGTGTGTATGCCTATACCATCACCCTGATCAATGCATTCGAACAACGGAGAACGGAAAGAGGGAATATAACCTTGCTGAGGTAATGCACCGCGATTCCTGATTTACAGTCTGCAAGAGAAGATGCAGTAAATAGCAACATACCGGCAGACAGCTCTGCCCGAGCTGAATAGCTGAACGCTGTCAGGCTGCACATTTTGAATCCGGGATTTCCCTGTCATTGTTAAAACAGCATCCCGTCTCAACATACATCAACCCAAACCCAACTCTTTCAGCTGAGCTGCATCCAGGTTGGAAGGTGCATCGATCATCACATCGCGGCCGGCATTGTTTTTCGGGAAAGCGATGAAGTCGCGGATGGATTCTGATCCACCGAACAAACTGCACAAACGGTCAAATCCGAAGGCAATGCCACCGTGTGGCGGCGCACCGTATTCGAAGGCATCGAGCAGGAATCCGAAGCGGTATTGCGCTTCTTCCTGTGTAAAGCCCAACAGTTTGAACATGCGCTGCTGCAGGGCACGGTCGTGGATACGTATGGACCCGCCGCCGATTTCAACCCCGTTGAGCACAAAATCGTAGGCATTGGCCCGCACAGCCCCGGGATCGCTTTCCATCTTGTCCAGGTCTTGGGGCAAGGGCGAGGTGAAAGGATGGTGCATGGCGTGCCAGCGACCGGCTTCGGGATCGTGTTCAAGCAAGGGGAAATCAACCACCCACAAGGGTTTGAAATTAAAAGGATCGCGCAGTCCGAGACGATTTCCCATCTCCAGGCGCAGGTCGTTCATCTGGCGTCGTGTGGCGTGCAAATCTCCACCCAACACCAGTATCAGGTCGCCGGCTTCGGCACCACAGGCAGTGGCCCATTGTTGGAGGTCATCCTGATTGTAAAACTTATCTACCGAAGAACGCAAGGTACCATCGGCTTCGACGCGGCACCAGATCAAACCTTTGGCCCCTGTCTGAGGGCGTTTAACAAAGTCCGTGAGTTCGTCGAGTTGCTTGCGGGTATAGGATGCAGCGCCTTTGGCATTGATGGCCAGCACTGTCTCAGCCTGGTCGAACACCGGGAAACCTTTCCCTTTGGCAGCTGCTGTGATATCGCAGAACTGCATATCGAAACGCAGATCGGGTTTATCGCAACCGTAGAGGCGCATGGCGTCGTCATACTGCATACGGGGCACTTCAGGTAATTCGCGCTGCAACACTTCGCGGAACAGGTATTTCACCATTCCTTCAAAAATCTGCAACACGTCTTCCCGCTCCACGAAGCTCATTTCACAGTCTATCTGGGTGAATTCAGGCTGACGGTCTGCGCGCAGGTCTTCATCGCGGAAACACTTGACAATCTGGAAATAGCGGTCGAATCCGCTTACCATCAGCAGCTGTTTAAAAGTTTGTGGACTTTGTGGCAGGGCATACCATTGGCCTTCATTCAGCCTGCTGGGCACGACGAAATCGCGGGCACCTTCCGGCGTACTTTTAATCAATACCGGCGTTTCCACTTCCATGAAATGCTGGCCGCTCAGGTAATTGCGCACAGCCTGGGCGGTGCGGTGACGGAGTTCCATGTTGCGGCGCACCGGATTGCGGCGCAGGTCGAGGTAGCGGTATTGCATGCGCAACTCGTCTCCCCCATCGGTTTCATCTTCAATGGTGAACGGCGGTGTCTTGGCTGCGTTGAGCACTTCCAGTTTATCGACGATGATTTCGATTTCACCGGTCGGAATTTGCAGGTTCTTGCTTTCGCGTTCACGCACCAAACCGCTCACTTTCACCACGAATTCTCGTCCGAGCTTGGCAGCTTCTTCCATCAAATTGGCGTTAACTGCTTCGTTGAAAGACAATTGGGTGATGCCATACCGATCGCGCAAATCCACAAAAACCAGTCCGCCCATTTTGCGGTTACGGGCAACCCAACCGGCCAGGGTTACGTGTTTGCCGGCGTCTGTCAGTCTCAGTTCTCCACAGGTATGCGATCGGTGCATGATGTTGCGAAATTAGGGGATGCGCCCGCCTCTTCCCTCAAAAAAACAATGTCTTGTTGTGTTGCTGCGGTTGAATCTTAGAATGCGAATTGCGCGGGCCCCTTGCATTCGGCTTGCCAATGCATCATCCTCCTTAACTTTGCCGGCATTGAAACCCCTCCTGTCACTCATCGTTGCCGCTGCAGAAGACGGCGCCATTGGTCGGGATAACCGCATGCTCTGGCATTTGCCGGCCGATTTCCGCTGGTTCAAGGAGAAGACCCTGGGCCATCCGGTTATCATGGGTCGCAAAACGATGGAAAGTCTGGGCAAAGCCTTACCGGGTCGTCGGAACCTGGTCATCACCCGCGGCAACGCCGAAATCATGCCGGGTTTCGAGGCATTTTCGTCGCTCGAAGCGGCCATAGCCTCCGCAGCAGAAACGGAAACAGAAGAAATCTTCATCATCGGAGGAGGGGAAGTGTACCGGCAATCCATTCCGCTTGCCAACCGAATTTACTACACCCGTGTGCATGCGCGTTTCCCCGATGCTTCCGCCCATTTTTATCTGCCCGGCGAACCCTGGGAGTCTGTCTGGTCGATGTTGCATCCGCGCGATGAAAAACATGCCTTCGACTTCAGCTTCGAGATATGGGAACCGAAAGCGAACCCCTGAAACCTGACTCCGGTATCCGTCTTTACGGCCGCAGCACCGAAAGCGGAAGGCTCATGCCCGTCGTCCTGCTCGCTGTAGCGGTCGGCATGCAGGTGATGTTCTGGCTTTTTGCGGCAGGCGCACCCATCTGGCTGGTGCTTCCCGCATTGCTGGCCACCATGTTTGCGGTGATGGCTCCCTTCTTGCGCCATGTGAACCTCAGCCTGGAGGCAGACGGTGTTCAGGTGGATATGCGCCCGATGTTCCGCATCGGCAACTGGCCCGCCACCAAATCGTTCCGGCTGCTCTGGGATGAAATCGGCCATTATGAAATTGGCAGCGATATGAACAGGGCACTGACAGAAAAGCGATTCCTGATCGTCCAGTTGCGCAAAGGCGGGAAGCGCATCCGCATCACCGAAAACGAAAACGACCGGGACGCCTTTACACGCTTCAGCGAGGCCCTGGAAACGCGCATCGGCAACTGGAATAACATGCATGGCGCAAATGCAGATGGACAAGCGGAGCAAGGAAGCACCTTCAGGCCGATCCGGAAAAAGCCTGGATTTTATACCGGCTTTTTCGGCAAAGCCCTGAGCTTGTTCTTCTTGTTTTTGACGGCTGCAGTTGGAACCCTCATGATTACAGAAGGTCTCGGCTCCGGGGGAAGTTGGTTCCGCTTGCTTTTCATCCTTGTTCCCGGAACGGCGTATATGTTTTATCGCTCCTTCATCAAAAAAGACCCTTGATCAAAAAGACAATCTTCACCTTAACATTCGGTGCGCTGAGCCAGGCTTTTGCCCAAAGTCCGGTTGATACGATAGCACTCGATCCGGCCAAGGTTCAGGCACTCACCTTTCGCGGCAGCCTGGAAGACCAGGGCCGGAATATCACCTACCTGGAAGCCAAGGAGTTGCGCATGTTGCCTGTTATACAATGGGACGATATACTGCGCTTCGTCCCGGGAATGGAAGTGCAGGCCAGGGGCGGCTTTGGCAGTCAGGCAGACCTCACCCTGCGCGGCAGCACCTTTCAGCAGGTCTTGGTTTTGGTGGATGGTGTGCGCATCAACGACCCGCTCACCGGGCATTTCAATGGCAACATTCCGGTAATACCGGCTGAAATCGATCATCTGGAAATCATCAAAGGTCCGGCTGCGCTGAACTACGGGCCCGAAGCCGTCGGTGGCGTGATTCATGTGATCACCCGCGCCTACGCCGGCAAGGCCCATTTACCCGGCGCGCGCGTAAGTGGCAACTTCACCATAGGAGAATGGAACTACCTGGGGATGCAGCTGCATGCCAGCGGAACATCCAAAAACCTGCGCCATGTGCTTGGTACGGCTTTTATGCACAACAGTTCACCGGGGCAATTGCTGAGTGGAGACAGCCTGCGCGGCGATTTCAGCAACAGCCTTACTGCCCTCTCCTATTCCGGGCGCTGGGGCAGGAAAGTGCACGTACATGCCCGTCTGAGTGGTTCGCTGTACGACTTCAACGCCCGCTTTTTCTATACGCGGAGCACGGCAGACCGCAGCCGCGAATGGATAAGGCGCATCCAAGGGCAGCAAAGCATCAAGATCAATCACAACCAACGGCATTTCAGTGAATTCAACCTGGCCGTACAACGCACCACCGATTCCTTCCTGTTCAATCCAGCCTTCGTGGGCAACTTCCATACGCTTTGGCTGTGGCAGTTCCAGGGCAGGCATATCGTGAACAGCGAAAACGGCCGCTGGAACTGGCACAGCGGTTTTCAGTACATCGGCCGCGACATTACCAGCAGCGACCGGGGCGTGCATCAGGAACAAGAAGCCGCTGTATGGACGCAATTGTATTGGAAAGCAGACGCCATTCCGCTCCGGGCCAACGGAGGCCTGCGTTTTACCCGCGATGCCCTGGGCGATGTACATTTAACCCCACAAGTTCACGTGGTTTACAAAGCGGGTTCGGCCGGAACACTGCGGGCCGGGTTCTCGCGCAGCTTCCGGAATCCCGATTTCACCGAGCGCTATGTTTCCACCGGACTTCCGGGGGTCTTATCATCTGGACGCAACCTGGGCAATCCGAACCTGCAGCCCGAATTCGCCCTGAATTACGAGCTCGGTGCCGACTTCCGCGCCGGCAGGGGCTGGCGCATCAGCACCACCTTGTTCATGCGCGAGAGCGAAAACCTGATCGACTTCCTCTATATACAGGGCCGTTTCATTCCGCCTTCCCCCAAAATCGATACCGGTCGTTTCTATTTCTTCGCGCAGAACCTGACTCCGCTGAGTACGCGCGGAGCTGAAATAGACATCCGCTGGAATGGTAAAATCACGTCTGATCTGAGCGGCTTTTTCATGGCCGGGCTCACTGCATTGGAATTCAGCAGTGCCGGCGGCAACCAAGGCATATCAAAATATGTGGCGTCTAACGCCGGTTTCCTGGCCAATGCCCAGCTCGGTCTGCAATACAAGAAGTTTATGCTGGGTTGGAATGGATTGTACAAAGAGCGGAGTTCTGAAACAGCGCAGGCTATCAACAAAGAACTGGTGTCCAACTATTTGCTAATGAATGCCTTGGCGGAATGGGAATACCCGGATTTGCCTTTGCGGTTTCGACTGCAATGCCAAAATATGGGCAATGTGCGCTATTCAGACATCATGGGAGCTGAAATGCCTCGCCGCTGGTGGATGATCGGCTTGCATTTCAAATTCTGAACATCCTGAACATCCAAAACAAAAGGCCTACCTGATTGACAGATAGGCCTTTCGGTTCAGTGTGTTTCAAACTCAGTTCCCTACCAGCTTGGCGCGCAGGTATTCGCGGTTCATGCGGGCAATATTACTCAGGCTGATTTCCTTGGGGCATTCAGCACTGCAAGCCCCGGTATTGGTGCAGGCGCCAAAGCCTTCATTGTCCATCTGGTCTACCATGGCCACAACACGCTTTTCGCGTTCTGCCTGGCCCTGAGGCAAGAGAGCCAACTGGCTCACCTTGGCGCTTACGAAGAGCATGGCGCTGCTGTTCTTGCAGGCGGCCACACAGGCTCCGCAACCGATGCAGGTAGCAGCGGCAAAGGCTTCGTCGGCAACATCCTTGGGAATGAGAATGGAGTTTGCATCCACCGCATTGCCTGTATTCACCGAAACAAAACCGCCGGCAGCGATAATGCGATCGAATGCACCACGGTCAACCGACAAGTCTTTGATGACAGGAAACGATTGTGCTTTCCAGGGTTCAACCACCACGGTATCGCCATCCTTGAAACTGCGCATGTGCAACTGACAGGTAGTGACACCTTGCTTCGGACCGTGCGGACGGCCGTTGATAAACATGCTGCACATACCGCAGATGCCTTCGCGGCAATCGTGGTCAAAAGCCACAGGATCCTTGCCGTCTTCGATGAGCTGTTCGTTGAGCACATCGAACATCTCCAGAAACGACATGTCGGGATTGGCCTTAACGGCGTATTCTTCAAAACGGCCGGCATCCGATGCATTCTTCTGACGCCAAACCTTCAGATTGATTTTCATTTCTTGGTTTGCCATAACGTTTCTGTTTTACTTATAGCTGCGTTGTGCGATTTTGATGTTTTCGTATTCCAGGGCTTCCTTGTGCAGTTCCCAGTTGTTGCCGGGCTTGTACTCCCAGGCAGATACATAGCGGTATCCGTCATCGTCGCGGAGTGCTTCGCCTTCCTCTGTTTGGTATTCCTCACGGAAATGACCGCCGCAGCTTTCATTGCGCTGCAGGGCGTCGATGCACATGAGTTCGCCGAGTTCGAGGAAGTCTGCCACACGGCCGGCCTTGTCGAGTTCGGGGTTGAATTCAAACTGACTGCCAGGTACGCGCACATTCTTGTAGAAGTCTTCGCGGAGGGCACGGATTTGTTCAATTGCTTGCTTGAGGCCCGCTTCATTGCGCGCCATGCCACATTTGTCCCACATGATCAGACCCAGCTCGCGGTGATAGCTTTCCACCGTGCGCTTGCCGTTGATGGAAAGGAACTGGTTGAGACGGTCTTGCGCTTCCTTTTCGGCTTTTACAAAGGCTTCGTGATCGGTACTTATTGACTTGGTATGGATATCCTTGCTCAGGTATGAACCGATGGTGTAAGGGATCACGAAATAACCGTCGGCCAGGCCTTGCATCAGTGC
>Ga0315901_10001542_pt1 | contig 33413 bp, 32 predicted proteins | sample LakEriMetagenome_10_FD_203761 | JGI IMG/M metagenome (GOLD analysis project Ga0315901, IMG submission 203761) | Freshwater fungal communities from buoy surface, Lake Erie, Ohio, United States - Buoy 2 MA116 | ecosystem: Environmental > Aquatic > Freshwater > Lake | place: USA: Lake Erie, Ohio...
TTGAGCACTTGAATATTTTGTTTGTTTTTTCTTTTTCATTTGCTTCTCCTTATTATCTCAATTACTCCTGCGAGATTTTAGGAAAAGTTATTTAAAAATTTTGGCCCGAATTTTTCAGTACACCGTACCTTAATACATCTAATCTATCCATCCTTTCAGGGGTGGCACTAAATCCAGCATGAACTGAATTCCAACTCTCACTCTCACTTCTACTTTTCAAGCTTCTAAGTGTCTCTGAAAAAGATTCAGCTGGTAAATGATGAACTTCATCATAAATGAACATATCAATCTGTTGATCTTGCTCTTTTAAATATTTAAATAAATCAGTCATCTTATTCGATAAGCTAACAGGTGTTGCGAAAATCACATCGCCACTAAAATCAGCCACTTGATCATAGATTTTACTGGTAGTATATTTGTCACCAAATCTTCTTTTTAATTTTTTTTCAGCATCATCCAAAATTAGTCTATTATTTACAATAAATATAGCTTTTTTCTTTCTTTCTTCAAGCCTTGAAAGATGTTCATCTAATATTGTCCATGCTACTTCTGTCTTACCAGTCCCGGTTGGCATTACAATCAAGCTCGAACCTTTATTCTGAAAGCCTTCCAAACCAGCACTAACAGCTTCTTGCTGAAAAGGTTCTAAATTAAAAGGCAAATTCGAAACAAATCTTCTATTCAAAAGAGGGTCGGCAATAAATAAACTTCTCAATCCATCTTTCAACTTTTCTAAATCACTTTCTTGTAGATTTTTGGGAATATAAAAAGTTTTTTCAATTTTACCTTCAGATTTTTCTACTTCTGGAGGTTGAAAACCATTATCGGAGTAGCTAAAGTTATAAGTTAAAGTTATAGTTTTACCAGTATCGTCTGGATGCGATGAGGATAGTGTTAATTTTGGATTTAAATTTTGAATATCTGAAACAGAAATTTTTAATTTTTCTATCGTTCGAGGATTTCTACCTATTACCGAACTTAATATCTCCTCTATAAACTTATCGTATGAACTAGATTCTCCTGAAAAAACATTTGGTCTTTCAACTACGGCACAAGATACAGTGGGTTGTTGATGTGTTGGAGGGGCATTTTGTTCAGTTTCTACTGGATTAACAGCAGTAACGTTTAATGTGGGTTGAGTATGAGCTTTTTTTAGGTCTAGCGGTTCCATAAGAATAAAATGTTAAATGGCACATATATTTTGATTACTGCTAATGTGAGATTTTAGCTTATCAGTAATCACAATATCGGTTGAATGTGAGTAAAGAGGCTGAGACTCTATGCCTTGATTTACAACCTCCTGGGTCACAGTTTTATCCAGGTGACTCACTACTTGAGCGACTAAATCTTGCAAACCTTGCTTGTAAGCTGGATTAGTATCATAATCCAGGGTTTGGGTAAGTTTATCTAAAAACTTAAAAAAGGCTTCTGAGGTTAAAGCGATAGGAAAGTCGTAAAATACTCTGAATATATTCTTGACCGATTCTGATTTCTGCGGAATCTTTTTTGAGCCTGGTATAAAGCTCAAAGCTTCAGCAATATCTCGCCATGATTTATTTGCCAAGTTGTCAGCAGCACCTCCTTTGCATTTTTTTGCTTTAGCCTTGATGGCTTTTTGGAGTTCTGGGAAGTTAGTAATAAGTCTTTTCAACCCAAATGCTATAGTTTGATTACTCATGCTCTAAATAATAGCGCAATCTTTGGTTGTATGTATAGCTAATTTTGCGCAGGTCGATTAATTTATTTTAATCTATCTGCGCAGAATTTTGGATTTTCTTGGCGAAAACTATTTAACCAAGGCTTTCTAGTGTATGTACAGAATTTTAAAAAAGTATCTATTAAAAATGTTTTTTTGGCTAAAAAAAAAGCCGCATTTGCGGCTTTTTAAGTGAAATTGATCTAAAAAGTAGATAAAAATTATCTCTTAGAGAACTGGAATCTCTTACGAGCTTTTTTACGACCGTACTTCTTAGATTCTTTTACTCTAGAATCACGGGTAAGCATACCAGCTGCTTTTAGTACTTTTCTGTTTGAATCTTTTTGTTCAGCAAGTAATTTAGACACAGCATTTACAACAGCGTCTAATTGACCAGCCTTGCCGCCGCCTCTAACATTGATGATGATATCTTTTTTACCGATATTACCAGTTAGCTCAAGTGGTGCTTGTATCTTTTTGTTAACGATAGGTCTTGGTCCAAAATAAATAACTGGATCAATACCATTAACTGTAACTTTTCCTTCGCCGGGCTTAACCATCACTCTTGCGATAGCGCATTTTCTTTTACCGGTTCTCATTAGATTATCTTTTTTTCTTACTGCCATAAAATTTTCTTTTAACTCCTGTCTATGCCGCTAATTGAGCTGAATGTGGGTGCTCACTACCCGCGTAAATTTTTAACTTAGTGATAAGTTTGTCGCTAAGTCTGTTGTGCGGTAACATACCTTTAACAGCCTTGCGGATAACTTCAGTAGGTCTTCTTTTTAGAAGGTTACCTAAGCTTTCTTGCTTGTGTCCACCGTAGTATTTAGAGTGTCTGTGATAAATTTTGTCAGTTTCTTTTTTACCAGTTACTTTGATTTTTTCAGCGTTAATTATGACTACAAAATCTCCGCAATCTTGATTAGGTGTGAAACAAGCTTTGTCCTTGCCTCTTAGAGCATTGGCCACTTCTGTCGCTAGACGGCCCAAGATTTTACCATCAGCATCAATTATTCTCCACTTGCGGACTTCGTCTGATTTTTTGAAATATTCTGTAGTTTTCTCTGACATAGATAAGGAATTCTAGCAAAATATTTATGCAATTTCCCTCTTCTATATGGTATTTTCATTTTTTGTGATACGAACACATATAATTTTTGAATTTTATAAAGCCGACAGAGATGTCTTGGCTAAGACTGAAAACCTAAAAATGGCTATAGATAAGGCTTTATCGGACCTAAACCTTAGTTTGAGACAAGATAGCTATATACAATTTGAGCCCGAAGGTGTTACAGCCACCGTCGTAGGTGAATTCTTCCATTTTAGTATTCATACCTGGCCAGAGTTTATGAGCTGTGCTGTTGATTTATACACAGCAAAAGACCAGTTTTATGGTCGTGAGATCGCAAACGCCCTAGCGCGCGAGTTTAAAGCCCAGGAATACGACCTTAAAATTTTGACGAGAACACAAAAATAGCTTTTTTGAGAATTATTGTCCGCCGCCCAAAAATTCAAATGGATCGTAATCTAAAAAACGACCTTTAATGCTAAAACTCTCGCTAGTAAATGGATTGCTCCAGCCTTCAATAACTCCGGTCATCATACCGTTTAATACACCCGTACCAGCCCCGGTCACAAACCCAGTCACAGCGCCGGCTGTACCAGCTGCGATATTAGAAGCTGTGCCTTGACCAAAACTGTCATTAAAATCACTTGAAAGCTCTGCGCTCTTACTAATCGAACCTCTCATAAAACCTGATGCTGAGCCGATTCCCATCCCAAGAATAGCTCCTGTTACTTTACAGAGATAACATTTTTTATCGGATTGGCTAAAATTTGTTTCACTTGTTTTGTCGCTAGCTATCGTTCTATAAGGCATATAGACTGGCTTAGGCGCTTGTATTGGGGTTGCTTTAGGCATAGTCATCGGAATCTGCTCTAGATTCGGCTCCATGACTTGATTGCGATATGCTTCTTGCGCTCTAATTCTCTCTGCTTCGATTTGAGCTGATTCCATTGCATCTACTTCGATCATTCTTTGCATTACTCCAGCTTTTGCTGGTAGGTTAATGATGGGTATTGCATTTACTAGAATTACTGAGCTAGCAATTAGTTTAGAGAGAGTATTGTTTTTCATAAAAATATAATTTGAGTTGATATATCTTTTAAGACCACTTTGGAGCTATTTGGTTTCTTAAAAAAATATTTACATAGCTCGCTCCGAGCTATTATCTGGCGTTCAAGCTGGGTTTGTTATTATTTATTTTTATGCCTATCAAAAAAGTTTTAATAGCAAACCGCGGAGAAATAGCCTTAAGAGTAATAAGAGCCTGCAAAGAGTACGGTATTGAAACAGTTGCCGTTTATTCTGAGGCTGATGAGGATAGTATGCACGTTACTATGGCTGATGAAGCTTATTGTATCGGTCCAGCTTTATCATCTAAGAGTTATTTGCATATCCCTTCAATTATTAGTGCCGCTCTTACTTCTGGTGCTGATGCTATTCACCCTGGATATGGTTTTCTTTCAGAAAATGCTCATTTTGTCGATGTTTGTAACGAACATAATATTAAATTTATAGGACCTAGCTCTAATGCCATTCGTAAGATGGGTGATAAAGCAACAGCTCGTGAAACGGTGATGTCTGCTGGTGTTCCGGTAGTACCAGGATCTGATGGTCTTGTTGAAAATTTTAAAGACGCTGTCCAGATCGTGGAAAATAAAATAGGTGGATATCCAGTCATTATAAAAGCGACGGCTGGTGGTGGCGGTCGTGGTATGCGTGTTTGTAATAATAGAGCAGAGCTGGAGAAAAACTTTACTCAAGCTCAAACCGAGGCTCAGAACGCTTTTGGTAACTCTGGGGTTTATATTGAGAAATTCATTACTCGCATGAAACACATAGAAGTGCAGATTTTCGCTGATGCTCACGGTAATGTTGTGCACATGGGTGAGCGTGATTGCAGTGTCCAGCGTCGTCACCAAAAACTTATCGAAGAAGCTCCATCGCCAGTAGTGGATCTAGAACTGCGTGAGCGCATGGGTGCTGATGCTGTAAAAGCCGCAAAGGCAGTGAATTACGAGGGCGCTGGTACTATTGAATTTATTTTTGTACCTGAAACCAAAGAGTACTACTTTATCGAAATGAATACTAGAATCCAAGTCGAGCACTGTGTGACCGAGATGGTGACTGGGTTTGATTTGGTGCTATGGCAATTAAAAGTGGCTAATGGTGAAAAATTTGATTTTACTCAAGATGATATAAAACTACGCGGACATTCCATCGAATGCCGTATCAATGCCGAAGATCCTTCTAAGAATTTTATGCCTTGTCCTGGTCACATAACGGGTTTTATGCCTCCCGGAGGTTTAGGAGTGAGAGTGGATACTCACTGTTACACGGATTATTTCATGCCACCTAATTACGATTCATTAATGGGTAAACTTATTGTTTGGGGCAGAACTAGAAAGCAAGCTATCGCCCGCATGAAAAGATGCTTGGATGAATTTACTATTACTGGAATCCAGTCTACAATTCCTTTTCATAGAGCAGTTATGGATAATGATGTTTTTGAATCAGGTCAAGTCTGCACAGATTTTATCGAAAAACATATGAATAACAAGCCTGTCGAAACCTTAGAAACAGCAGCTTAACTAACAGCTCCCCAAGTAAAAACGGAGCCAAGTGATTGTTTTAAGGCTTCTAGAGGATTAACTGCCTTATTGTTTTTGTCACTGGCAAGTTCATTTTCTCTAATGGACTCGACTAGAAGCTTTCTGCCGACTACGTTTAAGAGCCATGTACCTAATTCTATGGTTTGTTTAGTGTCTTTGCTTTTTGAAAAACCACTAAATAGATTAATTAGAGATGAACAAAGCATGAACACTCCAGAACTAAAATATTTGCTTGCACCTTTTCTTAAAACACCAAAGTTGACTTTACCCAGCTCCATTGCCATCCCCGGAAAATGCCGCATTAAGCTTGATAGTTTATCAAGACCAAGTACATGTTTAAATACAGGAGCTGAAGCTGTTACAAGCCCCATCAGCATTGCTCCAGGACCATCAAAATTAGTGATAGTTTTTAATGGCTTGGTTTTAAGCTCATCAAAAAATTTGCCGACAGATTTACCAAGATCTTGAGCGCTTTCAGAGAAGCTTTTGTATTTTGATTTACTAAAATATTTTTTTGCTTCATTTACAAAATTACCAAGTCCGATGCTAAAGCCTCTATTCATGGTAAGATCGCAGGCATCAGTGGTTAATGCTGGAATAGCTACTTCCAGTGCTTGACTAAGTCCTACGCCTGTATCATTGTCACCATAAGCTTTTAAGGCAGCAAAGCCACCATAGGTCATAAATGTAAACTGTGTCGCTTTTTTTGCGATATTTAGTGTTTTTTGAGCGAGGCCTTTGCTGCCACGTGTTAGAAGCGCTCCTAGAATTGTTAGTAAACTTGCTCCAGTTGCTGTATTAACCGCAATATTTCTAATTCCAGCAAGAGCGTTTTTTTCTTCACTGCGAGACAATTGGTTAAAAGTTAATCTAGAATCGTGTTTCGAGTTTAGATTAGGAGGGTTAAAGATAGATTTGTGATTATGGATGAAGTGTTCTGGCCCAAAACGACTATTGAGTGGCTTACTATTTAGATTAAGTGAGTTCAAATCCAAGCTATATGTCTTTACGTTTAGTATTTCTTTATATTTTAGCTCAAAAAAGAAAAAAAATCTAAAAAACCAGCCCGGGTCAGAAGAAAACTACAATATTTCTGTTCAGCGGATTCCGCCTAAAAATCTCGTTTTTCAGTGAATTCTTAATGTAAAACAGGGGTTTTACTAGGTTCTTTTTTCTTATCTTTTTCGTCTTCGGGTGAATACTTCTCATTTAGAGCCTTAATCATAGATTTAGCCCTAGAACTGCCTAGTTTTGCCGCGATTTGCATGTTATCCCAGGCTTGAGTGATATTACCTAAGTTTTTGTGAGTTAGAGCCAAATTAAAATAATAGTCGTCTTTTAAGGTCGAGTCGTTTATGACTTTTAATTTTTTAGCTTTTTCAAGATAGATAAGTGAAGTTTTGTAATCTTGGCAACCGATGTAATAATTTGAATCTTCAACACAACGCTTCAAAATATAATCTTCAAGTTTGCGAGTTGCTAATTCTTTTTCATTTTTTTTCTTTGGTGATTTGTGGCTTTCGAGTTTTTCTCTGATATAAAAAAGTCCTTCTTCCAAAATTTTCATTTCAGCTTCAAGAGAAGTTCTTTGTTTACTTAGATCAATAAAGTAATCTTCATCAAATTTTATTTTATGGGACTTCGCGATTAGCTTAGCAATTAGCTTAGGCTCCTCATTTACACTAAGGATATCTATGATTTCTTTGAATTGTTCATTATAGCTTTTGGGTACGTATTCAACGTTTTCTATTTGTAATTCAGCTTCTGAGAATCTTTTGGATTTAATTAGCGCATAGAGCATTAACATCTCTAGGTTGAGATCTTTTTTCTTGATTTTTGCGCGAGTTTTTTCCAGAATATCCAAAGCCATAGCAACTTTATGCTCAGCTAGAAAAGCTTTTGCTTTTGAGATTTGAGTGTGCTTAAAAGTAAAAAAATGATAGCTAAAAGCGCTGGCTAATAAAATTAAAGCAAGCGTGGATAAAATAAAAATTCTTTCGTTCTTTGGGTCCATGACCTTTATTAATTTTATCAATAAATAATAAGCTCGTCATTCAAAGAAGATTTCGGTTTTATTATTGCTAATCGTATGTCTTAAAATCCGGTGTCTTGCACTATCAGCGATAAAAATGGTATCTTCAAAGCCGTATTTAGCCTTTATAAGCGCGTATGGCTCAAAAACAGATTGGCAAAAATCACCTTGACAGTTTTCGATATTTATTTCTAGGTCTTTTACCGAATTTTGTAATAAATCGAAAATCTTGATTTTGTTTTCGTAGGTATCTGCCACATAAAGGTTACCTGAGCTATAAGCTAGGCCCTGTGGATAAACCAGATTGGAGCCATTCCAGTCCAATTTTTCAAGTTGATTTTTTCCATAGGCATATACGGAAGCTGATTTACCGTCAGAAACAAAAATAGCTTTTATATTTTTGTTTTTTTGTATATCTTTTGCGTAGAGAAGACCAGTCACGGACGAGAATCTATCCATCTGAGTCTTGATATTTTCCCGATCATATTTTAATAAAAGACCTTTTTGGGTCCCTAGAATAAAGCCATTAGCGAAATTAGCAATAGTGTTATAACCCTTATACTGACGGGCATCCAAGGTTTGAACTACTTGGTTATCAAGATTAATTAATCTAATAAGATCATTACCTTTATCGATTACTATTAGATTTTTGCCATCAAATACTAAATTATGCGGGTATTTAAAGCTTGCATTTCGGAATTTACCATCTTTTTTACCGGGCGCTCCGGAGCCGACTATATCCATTAGCTTGGAGTATTTATCTACTATTTTAATTTGATGGTTAGCTGTATCAGCAATAGCCAGAACTTCCATTTCTTCATTCCAAGCTACACCACAAGGGAAAAATAAATTATATTTTTTGCTGGATTGCTCTTGGATAATGGTTTCGCCGTTTTGGGTGACACTAGTGATTTGACTGTTTTCGTTTCTTCTTTCGATTTTTAGTTTTTCTTTTTCAGTAAAAATTAGAGATTTAACTTGCATGTCAAGTTTTTTCTTTTTTGAGTATTCGTGTATTTTGGATCTTATTAAAGCCATGAAATCGTCTTTTGAAGGCATTTCTTCAAATTCTTGAATGATTTGATTTTTATAATCCAAAACAAAAATCAAAGGGCTAGAAAACACGCTATTAGCATCGGCTATTTTTGAGTTTTCATCATGAACAATCGGAAATTCAAGCCCATATTTCAAGCAAAAATTTCTTAAAGTACTTGCGTTTTTTTCATATTTAAAAATTGGAATATTCACTCCCAGTACTAAAAGCTCGTCGGGATATCGATTAACACTGGTTTTTAGTATTTCCAGCGTCTCTAATTGGGTTTCATCAGCGAAATGAAAAAAATAAACAATTACAAGTTTATTTTTTAGATCATCTATATTAAGTGCCTTTTCGGTATTAAGCCAAGGTAATTTATCAGCATTATCAAGTGTGAATTTTGGAGCGTTATTCAAAAAACTACACGCACTTAAAGCTATGCACAAGATTAAAGGAATAATTTTTTTAGTCATTTTTGCTTAACCTCAGTATCAATACTGTTACAAAATATAATAACAGCAAGGCTGAAGCTAGCATAGTCATAGTAAAGGGGTCTGGTGTGGGCGTGATTATCGCTGAAATAATAAAAGCTCCAATAACCACATAGCGCCATATGGCAAGAAGGTTTGATGAGCTTATTAAATTCATATATCCTAGAGTCAAGATGAAAACCGGAATCAAAAAACAAATTCCAGCAGCAGTGATAATAGAAAGCTCAAGATTAATAAAATGTTCAATTCCGTAGCTTGGCTCAACTACACCAGATCCAAAACCCAAAAGAAAATCTAATAACGAAGGCATGATAAAAACATAAGCAAAAATCATCCCAGTCCAAAATAGTACCGGAGTCAAGTAAACCATGGGAGCCAGGATTTTGATTTCATGCTCTTTTAGACCAGGTTTCATAAAAGCAAAGATTTGATGCAAAATTACCGGCAGAGATATGCAAAAGCCCATAAAAACAGCGATCTTAAGAGATACAGTAAAAAGCTCTCCTGGCTTAAGCTGAAAAAAACTAGAACCGGCAGGAGCTGATAATTCAAAAAAAGCAATTATTTTTGTGGAATAAAAAAAAGCCATTAGAGCGACGCTAGTAAAACTAAAAAAAATTGCTATCACTCTCATTCTTAATTCTGATAAGTGATCAACTAGTTCCAAAGCGTTTGGATTATCGGGTATTAAACTAGTAGATTCTTGCTTGAGGTAATCTTCGCGATTGAGTTTGGGTTCTGGCATTATGATTTACCTAGTGCGAGCGAAACGCACGCTAATTAAATTGTCTCCGTAAAGTAAGCTAATAGAATTACTATCCGAGCTAAAACCCTCAGCTTCATTGGGATTGAAGAAGATTGAAACCCCACCGTCTTTAGAAGCAAAACTATAATTATCACCTTGCTTTTCGAGCTTTACCGAAAAAGACATCCTAAACCCGATATTTAACCTCGAGCTTACTTCTACCCTTACAATCTTGCCTTGAAGCCGATTGAGAAAACTATTAAGCTCTATGTTTTGGTCTCTAGTAAGCATTAGTATTAGTGGTCTTGTCCTGCATGCAGTCTATAGGTTTTACTCCCAGGTAAATTAACCCATAGCCAATGCTGTCGCATATCGCATCCCATGAGGCTTTTATGATATTCGAACTAAGTCCTACTGTGTCCCAGGACATAGACTGATGTAGTTCTTGAGTGTTTATATGCACCTTGGTAATAGAGGCAGTGCCAAGATGGCTATCTAAAATCCTTACTTTGAAATCTGCTAATTGGAATTGGTCGATCTCTGGATAGTAGTCTCTGAGAGCTTTTCGAAGGGCATTGTCTAATGCGTTAGCTGGACCGTTACCAAGGCTAGCTGAATGAAGTTCTTGATTTCCGATTTTTAGTCTAACAGTTGCTTCTGTTTTTTCTCCGTCGACTATGTGTACATTTGTTTCGAGTGATTGGAAATATTGTGGTAAAACCCGTTTGGTGATTGCTTTTTGTGGAACAGCACTTAGGTCGTCAGCAAATTCTGCATCTAAAATTCTGCGCACTAAAATCTCAAAACTAGCTTCAGCATTTTCATAGCTATAACCTTTGCTCTCTAAATCTTTTGTGATAGCGAGTATCTCCTGAGCCGCTTGCCGAGCTGTTTGTTCAGAATTAAACTCAAAACCATTGTTCTTCAACCAATCCAAAATATTACTAGCTCCGGATTGATCAGATACGACTATCTTGGTGTTATTGCCGACTGCATGTGGGTCGATGTGTTCGTAACTGGTTTTGTCTTTTTGGACAGCACTGGCGTGCAATCCACCTTTATGAGTAAACGCACGCTCGCCCACGAAAGGCTGTGAGGGATTGAGATTCATGTTAGCTATATCTGCGACTTTTCGGGCGACTGAGGTTAGCTTGTGAAGGTTTTCTTCAGGGATACAGATGAGTTTTTCTTCATGGTATTTAAGCTGAAGATTCGGAATCATAGAAATAAGATTTGCGTTTCCGCAACGTTCACCGTAGCCATTAATTGTGCCCTGCACTTGAATCGCTCCAGCTCTAATAGCTCTAATACTATTAGCAACAGCGAGCTCGCCGTCATTGTGCGCGTGAATCCCAAACTTAATCTCTGAGCCGAATTGATCGACTAATTTTTTAGTGGTATTGAAAACATCTTCCGGTAAAGAACCTCCGTTAGTATCGCAAAGTATCATGCGATCAGCGCCAGCTTGAATCGCAGTCTTGATGAAGTTATTGGAGTATTCGTTATTGAAGTTATAACCATCAAAAAAATGTTCAGCATCCACAAAAACTTTTCTGCCCTGAGATTTTAGGTAGCTAATGCTTTCATGGAGCATCGCCAAATTCTCTTCTAGACTAGCTTTCATGGTGTTTGCGACTTGCCAAGCTGAGCTTTTGGCGACGATGCAGATGACTTGAGTATCTGCTCTTAATAGAGCGTGTAAAATTGGATCTTCATTTACTTTTGTGTTTGCTTTGCGCGTACTTCCAAAAGCTGTTAGTTGTGTGTTTTTTAAATTTAGAGTTTTTGCTATTTCAAAAAAATCTACGTCTTTAGGGTTTGCGCCAGGCCAGCCACCTTCAACATAGCTAATACCCAAATCATCTAAAATTTCTAAAATTCGTAATTTGTCATTTACGCTAAAAGATATATCGCGCATTTGAGCGCCATCTCGCAGTGTTGTATCGTAAATTTCAATTTTTCTTTGCACTATCCGAATAATTTTAGCTAGAAACCCTTCTCTTTACTCATATACCCAAAAAAAAGCCCCTGATATTCAGGGGCTTTTATGCTTAGAGGTAAATTATTATTTTAAATACCTTATTTGGTGCTTTCTAAGATTTTATATGGTTCAAAATCCAAAAATTCACCACTCAGAGAAGCACTATCAGTAGATAATGGATCATCAATACCAATTACAACCCCATCAACAATTCCTTTTGCCAAGCCAGTTATACCGCCAGCCACATGACCGACAATAAGACCTGTTGGGATGCCAATTAACTTGCCTAAAAGATCGTCTCCCATCTTTTTTGAGAAAGTATCAGCGTATTCAACACCTTTAGACTCAGCTCCGCGCACAAGACCCATGACACCGCCAACTGGCACACCGACAACCGGTCCTACTATTGACATGACGCCTTTTTCCATCGCGAGTACTGGTCTACTTACAGCCGTTGTAAGTATTAAGCCTAATACTAGTATTAGGGCATATGTTTTTTTCATATAGTCTCCTTTATGAATTTGTATTCTAATTAAAAATGACGATCTAGCTATACTGAATGTTCCGCTAAAAACAAAAAAGCCAGTTCTATGAACTGGCTTTTGTTTTCTCCCGATAATTTATAAGATTTATACAGCTGCAGCGTGCTTAACAAAACCATCTGGAATTAGCTGGTAGCCTCCGCCATAGACAGTCTTAATATATCTTTTTTCTGCAACTTCAATGCGAGATCTTAAGTGACGAATGTGAACACGAATGGTATCTACATCATCTTCTGGTGAGTAACCCCAAACTTCTTTTAGAAGAGTGCCTGGGCTTACAGTTTGACCGTGATTTTGCATTAAGCAGTGAAGTACTTCAAACTCAATTGGAGTGAGTCTTAGAATTCTATCTTCAATTTTAACTTCGCGTGATTCTGGCATAAGAGTAATGTCGCCAGCGTGAAGAATTTCTGGGATTGATTGAGATAGAGTGATCGCTCCAGATCTTCTCAATAAAGCTCTAACACGAACAAATAACTCAGCCAAGTCAAAAGGCTTGGTTAAATAATCATCAGCTCCAGAATCAAAACCAGTAACCTTATCTTCTGTTCTGCTAAGCGCGGTTAACATAAGAACCGGGATATCCTTGGTTTTATCGTTTTGACGAAGTCTTTGGCAAGCTGTAAAACCATCCAAATTAGGCATCATTAGGTCTAAAATGATTAAATTAGGAGGGTTCTGAGCGATAAGCGCTAAACCATCAATTGCGTTGTCAGCTGAATCTACTGAATAACCTTGCATTTCTAAATTTGATGTTACAAGTTCCAAAATAGCTGGATCATCGTCAATTACAAATATTCTCTGTTGATTTTCGTTCATAAAGGTAATTATAAACATAAATTATAAAAATTTGCAATACCTAATTTAATATTTTTCAAAATATTTTTTAAGATAATAAGAGGCGAGGGTTTTTACCTATCTTGAGCGTAATTTCTCTTTTGTGTTTTTAACTGTTTTTAAACTTGAAAAAATTCCACTGACTAATCTGCCTACTTTGGAGCTTTTCTTTTCCGTTTTTAGGATTTCTGCGTAGTATTGAGCGATTTGTTCTTTTAGTTTTTCTGGATCTTGAAAATGCTTCAAAGATCCTTGGTAAGCCAGAGACAGACCACCAGTCTCTTCTGAAACAACCAAGCAAAGTGCATCACAAACTTCTGTAAACCCAATCGCCGCGCGGTGTCTAGTACCATACTGCCAATCGAGTTTGGGGTTTTCTGTCATTGGGAGAATGACTCCAGCAGCGTTAATCGTAAAGCCTTTGATAATTACAGCCCCGTCGTGCAGAGGGGATTTGGGGTTAAAAAGTGCGATAAGAAGTTCTTTGCTGAGCTTGCCATTGATGCTAGTTCCAGGGTCGATGTAATATCGATCAACAGTAGCTTTCTCGATAGCAATTAGAGCTCCGACTTTGTTTTTTTGGAGATTTTTTAGGGCCTCTACTATTTCATGAGAGGCATCATTAACGCTTTTTTTGGATTCTGCCATGTGCAGATAGTCTACTAGTGAGAGATTGCCGCCTATCTGCATTAAAACTCGCCTAAACTCTGGAGCAAAAATTACAATTAAGCCAATTAGGATTGTTGGAGAAAAAATTTCTATTACTCTTGTGATGATAGTGAGCTTTAGTGTGTAGCAAAGCAAAATGATAGGGCTAATCAAAATCAAACCCCGTAGAACCCTTTCAGCTTGCGTGCCGCGGAATCTTTTGTAGACTTGAAAAATTAACCAGCCAATAAATGCTAATTGAGCGACTACGCTAATGAAGCTTAAAGGATGTAATTCCAAATCAAAAGCTTTATATAAAAATTCGCCTAAATCGAGATAATTTAATCTTATGTTATTGGAGTTTATTTTTTTAGCCTCCTAATTTAATTATGCCACTTTTAGGATAAAAACTTCGGCACCTGATCAAAACGAATAAGATCCTCAAGAGTTTCGCGTTTGATGATCTCATAAGCCTGCCCGTCTTCAACAAGAACCATGCAGGGCTTTGTGGCGCGATTGTAATTAGAAGCCATGCTGTAGTTATAGGCTCCTGTGGAGTAAACCATCAAAATATCACCAGTATTGATTTGTGGAAGAAGAATATCTCTAATAAGCACATCTCCTGATTCGCAATACTTACCAGCAATTGTGATTTTGGTATCTTTAGCAAGATGAGTCTTACCATCAATATCAGCGCTATAAACGGCTTGGTACATAATTGGTCTAGTGTTATCAGCCATTCCGCCATCTACTGAAGCGTAAGTCCTGATGCCCGGAATATGCTTGATATTGCCCACTTGATAAGCTGTAACTCCTGCGGGCCCCACTAGCGACCTGCCAGGTTCGCTCATAATGCGAGGTAGAGTAAGTCCTAAAGTGGCGCATTGTTCTTTTACGGTTTTACAAATGATTTCTACCCACTGATCGATTTCTGGAGGATCGTCATTTTCAGTGTATTTAATGCCAAGACCGCCACCTACGTTTAGATCGGTAAATTCAAAACCATATTCATCTTTAGCTTTTTTATAAAGCTCGAGTAAAACCTTGGTGCTATCGCGGTGCGGTAAAGTTTCAAAAATTTGTGACCCAATATGAGCGTGCAAACCTTTGATTTCAAGAGCTGGAAACTCGCCCTTGAGAGCTTTAAGAGCGCTAAGTAATTTATCAAATTCATCAAGGTTAAAACCAAATTTGGAATCTAGCTTGCCGGTTTTTATGTAATCATGAGTATGACATTCAATACCAGGAGTCACTCTAGCCATGAGCTTTAGAGCTTGGTTAGGTTTGGATTTCAGAATATTTTTTATTAATTCAAGCTCCAGAAAATTATCAAGCATAATAGTAACGCCATTATCAATAGCCATATTGAGCTCTTCAATACTTTTGTTATTACCATGAAAAATTATTTTAGAACTTGGGAAACCTACTGATAAAGCGGTATGTAGCTCTCCTGCACTGACTACATCTATGCCCCAACCTTCTTGATTAACAATGCTGCAGAGGGCTTTACAGTTCAGTGCTTTACTAGCATAAATAACTAATGAATCACCATAGAATTTCTTGAAAGCCTCACGGTAAGCCTGTGCGCGGGCTTTTATCGTTTCGTAACAAAGAATATATAGCGGTGAGCCGAATTGCTTCACTAAATCTGCTACATAAACACCACCGATTTTTACTTTTCCGCTAGCGTCAGCTTCGTAGCTAATGGGTTTGATTTGATTAAGTTTTTTATCACACATAGTCATAAACCTTATAATAGCACCAGAAAAACGGTATAATTTAACTGCATGAAAATCAGCCTAGCCCAAATTAATCCTATCGTTGGCGATCTGAATTATAATTTCAAAAAAATAATAAAATCTATAGAGCAAGCCATTCAAGAGAATTCTAATTTGGTGGTTTTTCCAGAGCTAGCTTTAATTGGTTATCCTCCTAAAGACTTGCTTCTTAAGACGGATTTATTAAGTTATCAAGATAGATATTTAGAGGAATTAAAGCTTTATACCAATAAAAATTTTGCTGTTTTAATTGGTGGGATAAGTCGTAATCCTGCTTATGGTAAAAAATTGCAGAATTCAGTTTTTTGTTTGGCAGATGGCAAGATTGATCTAGTCGCCAGCAAGACCTTACTGCCCAATTATGATGTTTTTGATGAGACTAGATATTTTGAGCCTGCCAAACAAGCTAGCGTATGGTCTTGGCAAAATTTAAAGTTTGGAATTTCAATCTGCGAGGATATTTGGATTGAAGCTTATCACACTATTTATCAAAAAAATCCTATAGAAGATTTAATCTCACAAAATTGTGATCTAATCATAAATGTCTCAGCGTCTCCGTTTGAGACAGGTAAAGTTGAAACTCGCAGAAAATTAATCGGATCTTTAGCAAGTAAATATCAAGTTCCTATTCTCTATGCTAATCAAATTGGTGCAAATGATCAATTGATTTTTGATGGTAATTCTATGATTTTTGACAAAAACTCTAATCTAGTAAATCAGCTAAAAGCTTTTCAGGAAGATCATTTGACTATTGACTCTGATATATTATTTCAAGAAAAATCTGCAGACATCTTAGCTTCTAGTCAATCTAATAAATATCGTGATTTGGAATCTGCTCTGGTGCTTGGGACTAGAGATTATTTGCATAAGTGCGGATTTAAAAAAGCCGTTTTGGGTTTGTCTGGTGGCGTGGATTCCGCTCTGGTTGCGTATCTAGCGGCTCGAGCCTTGGGACCGGAGAATGTAAGTGCTTATATGTTAGCCTCCAAATTCACATCTCAAGATAGTATTAATGATGCTCAGATACTTGCTAAAAACTTAGGTATTAATTATCAGTCTTTATCTATCGAAACTCTTCACAATCAGCTCAAAAACCTTATAGTACCACTAGAGGGTTTGGCTGATGAAAATGTTCAACCCCGCTTGAGAGCTACGATTCTGATGGCTTTTGCCAATATTAATAATGCCATGCTTTTAGCTACAAGTAATAAATCAGAAATAGCGGTAGGCTACTCGACTCTTTACGGTGATACTTGCGGAGCTATAGCTGTGATTGGTGACTTACTCAAAACAGAAGTTTATGAGTTAGTAGATTTTATAAATTCAAAAGAAGAAATTATTCCTAAGTCCATCATCAAAAAAGCTCCCACAGCGGAATTGAGACCTGATCAAAAAGACTCGGACTCTTTGCCGGAGTATCCCATCTTAGATAGAATCATTGATGCCTATGTATCCAGATTACAAACAGTGCAGGAAATATCTGATCAGGGAATAGATCAAGATCTCGTTAGAAGAGTTTTGAATTTGATTGATGGAGCTGAATACAAGCGCCAGCAATCACCGCCAGTACTTAAGATCGCTGGTAAGGCTTTTGGAGCTGGTCGTCGAATGCCTGTCGCGCAAGGTTTTAGGCATCATACTCGTAAAGTTTTAAGCTCATCTCTTTAGCTTTCGTTTTCTGCTACCACTTCGATTAAAATCCCGTTCGGTAAATGACTCAGTGCTAAACCATCAGATTTAATCTCTAAGCCAAACTGGCCGGGGTTATTAATAATGGTTTTTAGGTTTTGAGGATTGACTAGTTGGCTAATTAATTCTGGGCTGATTATAAGATTCGTGCCTTTGTAGAAATTATCCAGAGCATTTAAATCAACAAATCTCTCAACTTGTTTTTTTGTTATTAACGTAGAAATATAGCTGGGACTGGTTTCTAGGAGCTTGGCTGGTAGAAAAGATGAATTGAGTAATTGAGCCGTATAGGTGATGTCTTTTGCTTCTGGTGCTTGATTTATGACAAATTTTATTGTCTCGCTGAGTTGGTTAGTTTCGGTGGGATTAATGTTTTTAAGGTAGTTATTAAAAATTACTCTAAGTTTTTCTGTGCTGATGGTCTGCCCTTGAGATTTAGCTTTTATCGAGTCGTTGAGATAGTTTTGAAGATCAAGTAGAAACTGATTAGACTCTTTACTGACACGGGTTGAAGCCGCCAGGCTCATGGTATCAAAATTAGATAAACTTTGGACTTTACTATGATAAGTTTGTGAGTTTTGGTAGGATTGACCTAAAAAAACTGAAAAACTAGTAGCCAAAGAAATCAGCAGTAAATTTAAAAACATATTTTATTAATCCTAGCTACAATAATAGCTAGAACCTGGTTTTGTTACTATTAATCTAGTTTAATCTAAACCCCAAAATAAAAAAATGCATGTAAATAAGCCCTTAATTAAACTTGGTCAGATAAATTTTATTAATTGTTTGCCAGTGAATTTACCCTTGCAAATCTATAGAGAGAGTTCTTCTCGCGAGCTGGATTTTAATGTTATTGAGGGAGTTCCCTCAGCTCTAAATCTTGCTTTGAGAGCAAATGAAATAGATATTGCCCCAATTTCAAGTTTTGAATATTTAAGCAATAAAAATCGATACGAGATTGTTCCGGGTCTTTCTATTAGTAGTTTTGAGCAGGCTGATAGTGTGATTTTATTCTTGAAAAAAAATCTAGTGATTAAGGATGTTCAAGAAATATTTTTAACAAATAAAAGCGCAAGCTCCGTCAACTTATTAAAGATTCTGCTAAAAGACTTTTGGGGTTCTAATCTAGAGCTAATAAAATTTAAATTCTTCGATCAGGATCCTGGAGATTGCTCAGCTAAATTATTAATTGGAGACGAGGCTCTTAAGCAAAAAACTTTTAATTCCGAATTTATGGCTATAGATTTAGGAACGGCTTGGTACGAGTATTCTAATTTACCTATGGTATTTGGCTTGTGGACATTTAATAAACAATCACCTTGTTTACTAATGAAAGACTCCATTATTAAATTACTTAATTCTTGTCGTGACCAAGGTCTAGATCAATATTTGCCAGATATTATTGTCGAAGCCTATCGCATCACGGGACTTCCTAAAAAAACTTTAGCTGAGTATTTTAAGAATTTAAGTTATGAGTTTACTGCCGCTCACCAAGCAGGTTTGAGCCACTATGAAGCTAAGCTTAGAGAATTTGATCTAATAAAAGAATTAACATGCAAGTAAATTTTGGCAAGCTTTTTATAGTAGGGTTTGATGATTTTGAATTAGATCAAGCTACGAGCATTAAGCTAAAAGCAATTGATCCGGCTGGAGTAATTCTCTATGACTGTAATATCAAACAAAAAGATCAAGTAAAAAAACTTATAAAAGATCTAAAAGCCTTATTGGGAGAAGATTTGATCGTTAGTGTTGATCAAGAAGGTGGCAAGGTAGAAAGATTGCGCAAGGTCGCCAGCTCTTTGCCTAGTATGCAAGCTTTGGGTCAAGCTAGTTTATTACCAGATAAAAATGATTTTGATCCCCAATTGTTTATTGATTATAGTACTACCTTGGCAAGCTCACTTCATGAGCTTGGCTTTAATATGGTGTTTGCTCCTTGCGTTGATTTAGCCACTAATCCTCTAAATCCGATTATTGGTACTAGAAGCTTGGGATCCAATGAAGATCTGGTTTCTAGGCAAGCTAAGCTGATTATTAAAATCTTACAAGAAGCTAATATTATTGCATGCGCCAAACATTTTCCGGGTCACGGAGATACAAGTAAGGATTCTCATCTTGAGTTACCTTATATAGAATTCAATCCAGAAGTGTATTTTAAGCATCTCAAACCATTTGAAGCAGCGATTTTGGCAGGCGTTAAGACTATTATGATCGCTCACTTGCTTATAAAAAACAATTCTCCAGATCAAAGCTATAAGTTTGATGATGTGCCTACAAGCCTTTCAAAGCGCTTGATTCAGGAGCATTTGCGTACGGAGCTTGGATTTAAAGGAGTTGTTGTTAGTGATGAAATTACCATGAAGGCTTTGAGCTTATATGGTGATTATTCTGAAATTTCTTATAAGATGATACAAGCTGGTAATAATCTTATAATTTGGAATTCTAATCTAGATGATGCTCTTAAATCTGCTCAGTATCTTAACAGTAATTGTGATGAGGATTTGATTAAGAACTATAACGAAAGTCTTAGTTATATAAAAAATCTAAAAATCACGAATGATTTCCAAGAGCCAATATTGATTAATAAAGATCAAAAAATGGTAGATATTTGTAGGCGCGCCCTTAGAAACCCACTAAATATAAAGCTTCCACCTCACCCGGATATTTATATTTTTAATCACCCTAAGCTTGAGCTAGAAATTTTTCAAGAAATTTTCACTCAATCTTCAAATTTTATCCAATACTCTAATTCATTAGATTTAGAGACTTTACAATCTAATCCTAATCCAGTTTTACTTTTTAGTTTTCAATTAGCTAATTATCCTGAGCTTCTAAGCACACTTGAAACACTAAAAAACATCAAAAAAAATCTAATAATTATTTCTGTAGATCAAGAGGATTCTCTTGCTGACATACACTTATATGGTCCTAATAGAGCTCATTTAGAGGCTTTGCGTGATCTTTTTTAGTGAAAGGGACCAAGCTGTTGCCATTTTTCTGAAGTGTCGTAGTAGTCTTGCATCGCGCGATTATAATTAAGCTGTGATGGATCAAATCTAGCAGAGACTTCTTGGGTTGCTCCATCTTTCATGTGGTTTATTTCTTTCATTCCAGAATATAAAGTCCACAAGCCTGCTGCTGGAAAAACAAATTTATTTACTCCGCCTAAAAAAGGTAAAACACTTAAAGGTCCTCCGATGCTCATTTGCTGAGAGATTTGAGCGGCTGTCATCCCACCAAATGTTTGCACTCCAAGTTTTTGTGCTTGAGCAGATTGGACGTTGTATTGTGGTCCATTAAAAAATGGCATAATACCCTGCTGAGCATTGTTGTTCATATTGTCGGTCATTGAATTCATTACATCGCCGAAACGCTGTCCTAGAACGCCTCCGGTCTGGTTACCGTAGCCACCCATCATCGAATTCATGCTATCTTCTAGCATGGCTGATGCTGGATTGGAACCGTATGCGTATGATGAACCTGTTGCGTCGAACATTTATTTACCTCTTTTTATAAATTCCTTGTGATTGTTGAAGTTAGATTTTCTTGCATTTGATCTAAAACTTTAATGATTTTCATTTCTGCTTTTATAGCAGTATTCAGTTGTACTATATCAGCCATATCTTTTACGATTGAGACATTAGAGCTTTCTAGGTATCCCTGTCTGACTTTGGTTTCTCCCACCATGGTGCCGAGTTGAACTTCTTTGATGTCTCCGGCTCGCTCTGTTGCGATATAAATATTTTCTCCGACATCTTTTAAACCATCTACGTTAGCAAAATTAACGACGCTGAGCTTACCAATGATTTGACCTTCTTCGGTTCTTAATGTACCGTCTTCATCCATTTTCACGGTTGCCCCAATTGGAATATAGGTCGCTGATGAATGGACGCCTACGTCAAATGCTGGCTGGGATTCACCATTTAGATAATTATCATATCTTTCAGAAACGAATTCAGCATTGGGATTGCTTGTTACTACTTGGTAACCTTGAGCAGAGACTAATTCACCATTAGGACCTACTGTAAATGAGCCATCGCGCGTATAAGCATTAGTTCCATCGGGAAGTTGGATCTCAAAAAATCCTTTACCTTCAATTGCAAAATCTAATTCTCTACTTGTTAGCTTGGACTGACCGTCTGAATGGTGTCTTCTCTGGTAAGATTTCATGCCATTAAGTGTTTCATGAAAACTTGTGTCTTTCTTTTTGTAGCCGGTGGTAAAAACATTATTTAAATCAATAACCTTATCGCCCAAGACTTGCATATGGCGATTAACTGTTCCCATGCTTCTATAAGTGTATTGATTATACATTAGACGTTCCTTCCATAAGTTTCAATTAAAGCTTTATCTATTCCAAGTTCCATAGAAAGCATTCCCTGAACGGTATCTATGTGTCTTTTCACTTGCATGATTTTTACAATATTTTCTTGTAGATCGACATTTGAAGATTCAAGTTTGCCTTGTAACACAAATGCTCTTTCTCCAGGCATGCGCTTGTTTGAGTAATCAAGAGCAATACGTCCATAAAAATCTCCATTGAGTCTAATGTGACCATCTTTGTTGATTTCACAATCAGCTCCATTTATTAAAGCTTCACCAATTGGTTTTTCTGGATCTTGATCCAAAATTACTAATTCACGATTTTGAGAATCTACAATTTTACCTTCTTGATTAAGATGAAATTGGCCATCTCTAGATCTTTCTGGTCCTTCTGGTCCTTCTACTAAAAAAAATGCAGTTTCGCTAGTTAGTGCAAGATCTAAGTTTTGTTCGGTCGGTAAATAAGCGCCTTGGCTTTCGTCTCTAAAAACATCTTTTAGAGTATCTGAAAATAATACCGAATCGGGGTGTATTGACTTAAATCCAACTGTATGTACGTTTTCAAGATTGGTCTGTATTATGCCAATTCTGCGGACACTACTATTCATAGCGTCATAGAGATTAGTGATATTTTTACTTTGAAACGAAGCCATTGTGGGTATAAAGTACTAGATAGACGTTAATGAATGGTTAAAAAGTCGACTAATATTTCAAAATTAAGTAAGTTTCTGACAAATTCTTTACTAAGTCAGGAAAGTCCTGATTTGGCCTTAAATCTCAATGAATTTCTAGACCTTTTAGTGGAGGAAGAATTATGCAGCGAAGCTGTAATTCTCAGCTTTGATCAAACAAGGCAGTTTTTTAGTAATTCTGCCCAGTTAAATAATCTAAGAGAATACGAATCATTTAAAATTGATGAGTGGGGGTATTTATACCTAAAAGATAAACAAGTCTCCCAGATTGATTTTTGGGAAAATCTTGTTGATCAACTTACGTTATTTATAAATTGTGTAGAACAAAAGCTCGAGAGTAATCTTGTCGCTAACGCTACTTCAGAGATTCGAAAGACTCTTAAGCCTGAAATCGCGCTTGAAAAAATTTATTCAAGTTTTAGAGATTTTGCTAAGATTGAGGATTTTTATTTTTTCAAGAAGTTAATTAATACTGATGATGATTTAGACGATGAGCTTTTTAAGGGATACCAGCTTTTTTATCCGGATCAATCCAAGTCACCAAAAGCCTTACAGCAGATTATTCAGTTTGATGAATTGCTTAGTTTTGAGTATATCGATCCCTGCTTCTACCCTGAAATATTTCGATCGAGAGTTCGCGGACGCGAGTGGGGTGTCTTAGTGATAAGTCGTAAATCGCCTTGGACAAATCACCTAAAAAAAATATTTGAATTATTTTCAGAGCAAATGGCAACAGTATTTAACCAACATGAGCTTCACTCAGAAAGCTTAAATATGGCTCAAAAAGAATTCTTGCTAAACCAAATTACCACTAAGATTCGTGAATCGCTCTCGGTAGATCAAATCATAGATACAGCCGTGCAGGAAGTTGCGCAGGTTATGGGAGCTGAATCGTGTGCTGTTATTACTCTCAATAAAAAGATCAGAGGTACTTTAGGTCATAGAGTGTGGTCTGTGGATGCAAGCCTAAATTCTAAAATGGTTGACTCTCTTTATTCGACTCTGACAACTGATCTAGAACCCAATTGGCTAGATCCTTCGATCGCTGTCAGCGATACTAGCCTAAAAGATGAGCCAGAAATACTTCAGCTTAAAAACAATGGCATTAAATCTTATTTAACTGCTGGCATGTTTAAGGATAGTAATAAAGAATTAGTCGGTGTGATTGCGGTTGGTTTTTTTAATCAGGTTCGTAATTGGTCTCATGATGAACAGCAATTATTAGAAGGGGTCGCTAAGCAATTAGAAATAGCTTTAACTCAAGCTGCAATTTACCAGGAGGCTCAGCAAACTAGGCGGCAAATGGCTCTTTTGCATCGTTTGAGCTGTGATATTAGAGATAGCTTAGATGTTTCTAAAGTGCTTGGGCAAATTGCAAAAGGGATTGGTGAGGTCCTTGGGCTTAATCGATGTTTTGTAAGAAGATTCTCTGATGAACAAAAGATTCTAAAAACGGAAGAAGAGTTTTGTTCAAAGGGTTATCAAGCTACTGCAGATTTGATCTTTAATTTTGAGAAAGAGTGGATTACTAATCTTGCTGAAAGTAAAGAATATAACAAATCTCTTGAAATTTTGAATATCCCCTCAATTGAAGAAAAACTCAAATCTGAAAATCCTTATGTGCTCAAAATAGCTCAGGCAATATCTTTGAGAAGCTATCTTTCTATTCCATTAGTTGCACGCGGAAAAGTACTAGGAACCATTACGGTTCATCAATGTGATCGAGAGAGAAATTTTTTACCTGAAGAAATAGAATTTATTTTAAGAGTTGGCTCTGAAGCGGCTATCGCTCTTGAGCATGCGGCGCTTTTTGATACGATTAATAAATTTAATAAAATAGATCCTGACACTGGTCTGTATAATAAAAAATATTTTAGAGAAATTGCCGAAAAAGAAATTAAGCGCTGTAAGCTTGAAGGCATAGGTATTTCATACATGCTGATAGATGTTGATAATCTAAAAACAATTAATGATGATACTCAAAACGGAGGACATGAAGCTGGTGATGAGGCTATCCAAATCCTTTCAACAGTTCTTGCTAATACTGTAAGGCAGACGCCGATCGATGATTTAAACCATAGAGTCGCTGATATCGTAGGAAGATTTGGCGGGGACGAATTTATGGTACTTCTACCAAATACTAATATCCATGAGGCTTTAAAGGCGGCAGATAGGATTGCACAAAATCTGGCAAAAGCTCGCCATTCTACTTGGCCTCAGCCTTTGACTTGTAGTATAGGAGTCGCTGGAACTCCTCATGATCCTTATGATTACGAAAAATTAAAAACTCGCGCGGATCTTGCGCTATATTTATCCAAGGGTAAGGGTAGAAATGCAATTAGTTCGACTTTGGAAATTTAAGATATGGTAATTGCATCCATTGTTACAGCTCAAGGATCAGCGGCAGTATCGATCATCAAAATCAGTGGTGATGGTAGCTGGTCTATAGCTGAAAAATTAACAAGCAAAAAATTTGCGCATCGCTTAGTCGAGCTTGCCTGGATTACCCATGATAATAAAAAAATTGATCAAGCAATAATACTTCCTTTTAAAGCCCCGAATAGTTATACTGGAGAAGATCTCATCGAGATTCAATTACACGGCGGGCAATGGATTACTGAATATGTCCTAGAGCTTATTCTTGCTCAGGGAGCTCGTTTGGCGCGTCCGGGGGAGTTTACACAGCAAGCAGTTCTTAATCATAAAATCGATTTAAGTCAAGCAGAGGCGATTCTTGATCTTATACACGCTAACACTTCAATCTCTGCTCAAAACGCAATTAAGATCTATCAAGGCGAGCTTGGTAATTCTATAAAATTATTGCGCTTGAAATTATTAAATATACTCGCAGAGGTGACCGCTAGTATTGATTTTCCTGATGAAGTCGGTAATTATGATCCAAGCCTTTTTAGGATTAAAATTCAAGAAGTAATTGATGAAATAGATCATTTACTAGCTGGTGAAAAAGAGGGACATATACTGAGAAATGGCTATAGAATAGCAATTGTAGGTAAGCCCAATGCGGGCAAATCAACTCTTCTAAATACTTTACTAAAAAAAGAAAGAGCAATAGTTACTAATATTGCTGGCACCACTCGAGATATTATCGAAGAGAGTTATAGCTTAAGAGGACTGCCTTTAGTTTTACTAGATACAGCAGGTATTCGTAAAAGTGATGACCTCGTAGAGCAAATCGGCATCCAAAGAAGCTTCTCGGCTTTAGCTGATGCTGATTTGGTTATGAATTTAATTGACTTAAGTACTAAAGAAGAAAGTAATGACTATGATTTAGAGCATGTCAATATCCTGACAGTAGGTACAAAGCTAGATTTGGCTTGCCAAGATAGTTCTAAGACAGATATAAACATTTCCGCCAAAAATAATATTAATATTGAAGAATTAAAAAATATTCTTTTTGAAAAAATCTCAAGTCTATCTAAAACTAAAGATTTAATCAAAATCAATCATCGACAGGGTGATTTATTGCGCCAAGCTAAAAACGCGCTTGAGGATTCATTGGCAGCTACGGCTCTAAGTGAGGATTTTTGGACAATAGACTTGAGAACGGCGATTCATAGTCTTGGAGAAATTACAGGGGAGACCCTAACGGAAGAAATTCTTGATAATATATTTAGTAGGTTTTGTATAGGTAAATGAGAGAATCTAAGCCCGAGTTTAATATAAAGAGTACTGGTAAATGGCGATTTGCAATTATTAGTTGTAAGTGGAATCATCAGTTTAATGATGAAATGAAAAGCTCTGCTCTTGATGCTTTGAAATCTTCAGGTATACCTGAAGAAAATATTAGTTTATTTGAAAGCCCTGGTGCTTTTGAATTGCCTATTTTATGTCTCAAATTAGCAAAAAGTAGAAGATTTGATGCGATTATTTGTTTTGGAACTATTATTCGCGGAGATACTTATCACTTCGAAATTGTAGCAAACGAGTCAGCGCGAGGTATTATGGAAGTCGCTCTGGGAACGGCAGTGCCGATTTTTAATGGAATACTTACTTGTAACAATACCGAGCAAGCTGAAATTCGTGCGGGGAAAAACAAAGAAAACAAAGGTCGCGAAGTTGCTCTTTCTGCTTTAGCCTTACTTGCTGAGTTTGATAAAATTCACTAGTTTTTTACTTCGGACCCATTTAGGGGTTTCGAAAGAACTCTAGCAATTTTGTAAACTCTTCAAAAAGATAATCGCTATCATGCGGTCCAGGACTGGATTCTGGATGGTATTGTACTGAAAAAACCTCAGGTCTGTTTTTTAGACGGATCCCAGCAATAGTATCGTCGTTTATATTCAAGTGAGTGATAGAAATATTATCAGGTAAATTTTCTTTAGATACTGCAAAACCGTGATTATGTGAGGCTATTTCAATTTTGCCATTTTCTAGATTTTTAACTGGTTGGTTAGAGCCTCTATGACCAAATTTTAGTTTATAAGTTTTTGCTTGGTTTGCAAGAGCTAATAGCTGATGACCTAAACAAATTCCAAAAATTGGTTTTTTGAATTTTTGGATTAGAGTTTCGATAGTTTGAATTGCATAATTCACAGCTGATGGATCTCCTGGACCATTGCTCAGGAATACTCCATCTGGATCTTGCTCTAAAACATAATCAGCACTAGTGTTTGCAGGTACCAGAGTAACATCACAGCCATGCTCAATAAGTTTATTGATGATGTTTTGTTTAATTCCAAAATCAAAAGCAATCACTTTATACTTGGCGGTTTTAAGATTACCAGTAAATAATCCTGTAGGTGATTTATAGCTACCAGGATGAATTTCTTTTGCAGTAACCATACTAGCCAAATCTTGTCCCTGCATTGAGGGTTGGGTCGCTAGCGCGCTAAGAAGCTCTTCTTTAGTGGTTTTTAGGCTATCTGGCGCTATCACAGCTTTCATGGCGCCTTTATCGCGGATATGCTTGGTTATAGCTCTGGTATCAAGATCATAAATACCGCAGATGCCTAAGGACTCCAAGAAATCTCCCAGGCTTTGTTTGGCTCTAAAATTACTAAACTCGGGATTATAGTTTTTGACGACCACGCCTTTTGTGTGGACAGAGTTAGACTCGTTGTCCCAAGGATTAGTGCCGTAATTTCCAATTTCAGGATAAGTAAAAGTTATAATTTGACCTGCATAACTAGGATCCGTGATGATTTCCTGGTAACCGGTCATGCCCGTATTAAAAACCAACTCCCCAAAACCTAGATTTTGAGCCCCAAAACTTTTACCTTTAAACTCTCTGCCGTCTTCTAAAACTAATAAAGCCATTAAAAATATAATAATATCATGTTTTTGCTCGGTCTAAAACCTTAATAATGGTCGCCGTATCTATATTTGAGACTATATCTACCCAGCCGATATAAGTTTTAGGAATTATAAATTTCGGCATGCCACCTTCATTTTTTTTATCATATTTAAAGGCTTTAATTATTGCTGAATTATCTAGGGGAGCTGGAATTTGATACTTTAGACCTAAAGATTTCATTAGTTCAATAACCTCTTCAGTTTGCTCAGGTTCCCAAGAGCCAAGATACTCAGATAAATAACAAGAGCAAACAATTCCTATTGCGACAGCCTCACCATGTGAAAAAACTTGGTATTTGGTAACTTCCTCTAGGGCATGAGCAAAAGTGTGTCCTAGATTGAGATGCGCGCGAATATTTTTTTCTGTTTCATCTTCAGAAACTATACCAGCCTTGATTTTAAGGCAGTGGTCAATTACCTGCAACATCACATCAGAATTGCGATCTACAATATCTTCAGCGTTTGCTTTTATAAAATCAAAAAAATCATCCCCAAGTAAAACATCCCAGCGAGCCCCAAGTAGAGCATATTTCACAAGCTCACCTAAGCCGCATCTGTATTCTTTTTCACTAAGAGTTTTTAGGTTATTAACGTCTATATGCACCATGTGTGGTTGATAAAAAGTACCAATTAGATTTTTACCTTCAGGTACATTTATCGCAGTCTTGCCGCCTACTGATGAATCGATCATAGAAAGCAAAGTTGTGGGGACTTGAATATAATTAATGCCTCGATAATAAGTGCTAGCCGCAAAACCAACCAGATCGCCTACTACGCCGCCACCAAGAGCTACTAGAGTATCTTTTCTCTCGAAATTCAGACTTAGCAACCTTTGCATAACTAATTGATAGCTAAAGAAATTTTTTGCTTTTTCTCCATCTTCAACAATCATGGTGTGCACTTCAAAATCTTGCTCAAGTTTTTCTTCGAGGATGGCTAGATAGTGCTTAGCTACAGGCTCTTGAGAGACTATTAAGATTTTTTTGCCTGGTGAAAGTGATGATAGATTTATGCGATTGAGGTCTTTAAAATAGATTTTATAGCAAAAGTTTTCGCGAGGTATGACTACAGCTTGTTCTTGAACTTTTGGTTTTTTGATTCCTAGAGCTTTCATGATTTCGGTGCTTACAATGTTTACTGATTTGCCGGTAGTATCTATTTGATGGTGACTGTCCATATAGGCTGATTCTCTTTGCTGCCATAGATCTTCGAGCTTCTGTTGAGGGTTCTCCTCGTTATTAATAAGTGGACGATTTTTTCTTCTGCGAATTCTGTTGTAAAGGTCTGTAGGACTTGCAACTAAAGCTATTAGAGCTGAGTTGGTTTTAATAACCGCTCTGTTTTCTTCATCGATAATAGCTCCGCCACCAAGTGAGATGACTTGATTTTTTTCTTTTAGAACTGTTTTGATCAATTCTTTTTCTAAAAGTCGAAAATGTTTTTCGCCATGCTCGGCAAAAATATCATTAATACTTTTACCTTCCTGAGCTTCAATTAAGCTATCTGTGTCAATAAATTTTTTTTGAAGTTGTTGAGCGAGGTATTTACCGATGGTAGATTTACCAGAGCCCATTAGTCCGGTAAGAGAGATATTCTGATCATCATTAGAAATATCCTTTATAAACTTTATCGTGGTTTTCTTGCGCATTTGATTATTCTAGTTTTTATAGACTAATTCTATCAAATTATAATTACATTTTTTTATAGACTAAACACTTGATTTTTATGAAAATAATTGCAGTCTTGGGTCTCTTATCCGATAGAAATATTTAGGTGATCAAGGCTTGAGAAAAGTCTTTAATCTACCAAAAAAAGCGAGGAGACGAAATGGAATTAAAAACACAAAAAGCATTATTTACTTTAGGGGTGAATGCCTTTGGGAAAATTGCTGAAATTATAAAAAACACTGATTATCTCCCGCAAAAACCGCTAAATCATTTTAAGCTTCTAAAATTGGTTTTGGACAAAGATCCCAAAACAGATTTTTCTAATTTGGTAAATGAAATCAAAAAAGATAAAGAGCTGGTCAAAAGCCTAATTGGTGCGCTCTCTAGCCAAGAAAAATATAATGTTATAAGTCCTGAAAATTTTATTAACGCTTTAAGTGATTTAGAAAAAACTTTTTTACAGAACCTAATTCAAGTAAATGTTGCTAAAAAATATAGTCAGATCTTAAAACTATCTTCTAGCAAGATGATGCAAGAAGATTGGAAGCTTTGCTTAAAATCCTCTGTTATAGCTGTATCCATTGCTAAATGGGTTGAATTATCAGATTTAGAAATGGCTTTTATGGGTTCTTTACTCAGTGAGGTACCTTCTCTCGTTATGAATATCAATGATAGTAATACGATGCAATACGTAGAAGAAAAAATGGCCAATGGTATGCCAAAAAGAAATGCAGAGGTCTTGGCGTTTGGATTTGATCATGCTGAACTGGGTTCAAAACTTTTTAGATACTATGGTATGCCCAGTGAAATTATAGATCTAATTCAAATGGATCTAGAATCTGAAAAAGTAAAATCAAAAAATAAAATGCTTGTTGATGTGATTAATTTTGCGAAGTATATCGCTGAGAGTTTTTCTGATAAAACCCAAAGCCCAAGCTCAATTTGGAGTGGCTCACAAAAATATATCCATGATTTAGGCTTGAATATAAACCCAGAGGATTGGGGAAATAAGATAAGTCTACTTTTTGTAAAATCACTTGAATTCGAAATGTCAGTTATGAGCTAAAATACTCTCATGAGCACATTTACAAAAGAAACTGTTTTGCACGATATTAAGTTTGGGACAGATGGTTGGCGAGCTTTAATCGCTAAGGAATTCACTTACAAAAATTTAGAAATCTTTGCAAAAGGTCTTAGTGGCTATATTTTAGAGACCTACGGTCTTGGTAAGCCTTTGATGATCGGGCATGATGCACGTTTTTTGGCTGATAAATTTGCTAGGTTTACTGCTGATATAGTGCGCAGTTACGGCATTGAAGTGCACTTCATAAAATCACCGGTCCCAACACCAGTGATTGCCTATGAAGCTTTTAAAAAGCCGACTTGCGGAGCGATTACATTTACAGCTAGTCATAACCCTCCCGAGTATATGGGCATAAAATATATCCCTGAATACGGCGGACCAGCGAGTAAAACTATAACCGAAAATCTTCTCTCTAAAATTAATGAAGCTGCTGTCGAGCCTCTAAAACCTAATCAAGAATTGGCTCCGTGCCTTGAGATAGATCCAAGGCAAGATTACTTTTCTAAGTTGCGCAGCTTGGTTGATTTTCAAGCTATAAAAAAGGCTAATCAAAAAAAAGCTACTAAATTAATTTATGATCCTCTGTTTGGATGCGGTTTAGATTATACTAATGTCCTTTTAAAAGAAGCAGGTTTTGATCTTACTTGCCTGCATGATTGGCGCGATCCGACTTTTGGAGGTTCGCTTCCAGATCCAAGCGAAAAGAGGCTTACAGAGCTTCGCTCTAGTATCGCTGAATCCCGAGCTGATTTGGGAGCGGCAAATGACGGTGATGCTGATAGATTCGCTTTTATAGACGATCAAGGAGAGTTTTATCCAGCTAATAAATCACTTCCAATTATCGCTAAATATCTTATTGAAGTTAGAGGATTAAAAGGTACTATCGCAAGAACCCTGGCTACGACTCATTTACTAGATGATATCGCCGCAAAAGCTGGACTTAAACATGTGGAAACACCAGTAGGTTTTAAGTGGCTTTGTGAAATTATGCGCAAAGAAGATACTTTGATCTGCGCCGAGGAGTCTGGTGGGATGAGCATCTTAGGTCATATTCCAGAAAAAGATGGAATACTAGCTATCTTGCTGATGTCTGAAGTGCTAGCTGTAACTGGTAAAAAACTATCCACACTTTGGAAAGAAGTCCAGGATTGGGCCGGCAAAGAATATTTTTATGATCGCCTGGATTTGCATATAGAAGATAAAGAAGGTTTTATGGCTAAATTCCAAGATGGAAGCTTGGATAATATTGCAGGACTAAAGGTGAGCCACATAGACCGCACAGAAGGCGCCAAGGTATACCTTGATGGGGGAGCTTGGTTTTTGGCGCGTCCTAGTGGCACGGAAGCCATGTGTAGAGTGTATTTCGAGGGCAATGACAAAAAACAACTAACAAAAATCGTAAGTGCCGTAAGTGCTATGATTTAATTATGTTGCTAACAGCCAACCCTATCCTCAATAAAGCCCTTACAGGCGTAAGAATCTCTGATGATGAGGCTTTAAGCTTATTTAATTCTGCTAGCTCGCTGGATTTGGCATTTACAGCTAACGAGATTCGTCGCCGCCACCATTCCGATAAAAGCCCCACTACCTATGTAGTTCAGCGAAACATAAACTATTCAAACGTATGTACTGCGCACTGTTCTTTTTGTGCTTTTTATACTCCGCCTGGTGAAACAGCCTCAGCAAAAGGATCCGAAGGTTCAAGATTCCCGCAAGCTTATGTGCTTGATTACGAAACTCAAATTAAGCCTAAAATTCAGGAGCTAGCTGATATTAATGGTACAGAAATTTTGCTTCAAGGCGGTCACAATCCCAGTCTAGGACTGGATTATTACCAGCAGTTGTTCTCGCAAATAAAAAAAGATTTTCCCGGTATGACACTGCACGCCCTCAGTCCTGCTGAAATAGTTCATATTACCGAAAAAACTATAACTCCGCCTGCTGATTATGGTGACGGTACTATTAGATCTAAAATTCTGGAACCTAATCACGATCAAATCGCCGAGACTATTACCGCGCTTAAAAAAGCTGGTATGGATTCTTTACCTGGGGCAGGAGCTGAGATTCTTACAGAAAGAGTTCGCAAAATTATTGCTCCTCTAAAAATCACTACTCAAGTTTGGCTTGATGTGATGAAAATTGCTCACAGATTGGGTTTAAGGTCTTCAGCTACTATGATGTACGGGCATGTGGAGACATATGAAGACAGAGTAGAACATTTTAGAGTCTTGCGCGATCTGCAAGATCAGACTGAGGGCTTTACTGCGTTTGTATCTTGGAATTTCCAAAAAGGGGATACTCCATTAAGTAAAATTATGACTGCAATGCAAAACCAAGGTAAGTTACCTTACTATAATCTGGAATCCTCTGGTGATGAGTATTTGAGGACTACAACTATCGCTAGAATTTATCTCGATAATTTTAAAAACTTCCAATCTAGCTGGGTGACTCAAGGGCATCAGCTGGGGCAAGTTTCTTTGGCTTTTGGTGCTAATGATTTGGGCGGTAATATGATGGAAGAGAATGTCGTCTCTGCGGCAGGAACCACTCATAGAGCGGGAGTCGATGAGATGAGATTTTATATTCAGTCAGCTGGCAAGGAACCTCGCCAGAGAAACACAGCCTACGAACTGATTAGCTGAGTGTATTCCTTAACCAAAAAAAGTATTTTTGACCTCTTTTTAATTCATCATAGTCTAGCTAATATTTGAATCATGCACAAACGCAATAACGAGAGTGCAAGACTAATGCTCAACACTTCATATTCATTCAGTCCGGTATGGCATTAGCACCTAAACCTGAACCAAGAGATAGCTATTAAGCTACCCTCTAAACCAACCCGCAAAGCCCTGCTTTTGGCTGTCTCTTGTGTTTTTCAGGTCTTACTAAAATAAAAAGGAGCCCCATGTTAAAAATAGAAATATCAAAACTTGATAAGCCAAAACCCAGTGACAATCTGATTTTTCCCAATATCAAATTCAAGGGACAAGCTCTAAACGAAAAACAAATCCGAATTTTAGAGCTCATCGGAGAAGGTCATAGTAATACTGAAATTAGCCGCATTTTACAAGTCTCTGATCGCAGTGTCGATGGTTATATCTACGATATTCGCAACTTGATCTCAAAAGAGCTTGGCTACAGGCTCGGAGAGCGCCAGCTAGTGCTTTTTGCTAAAGAAATG
>Ga0315901_10001546_pt1 | contig 33332 bp, 16 predicted proteins | sample LakEriMetagenome_10_FD_203761 | JGI IMG/M metagenome (GOLD analysis project Ga0315901, IMG submission 203761) | Freshwater fungal communities from buoy surface, Lake Erie, Ohio, United States - Buoy 2 MA116 | ecosystem: Environmental > Aquatic > Freshwater > Lake | place: USA: Lake Erie, Ohio...
AAGAGTCCGGCCCACCAGCCGTTCTGCCACACCCAGTAGCCCTCCTCGGGCAGCTGCAGGTCGTCGGGCTGGATGCTCCGCATGAACGCCTGCATCGCCCAGACCTCGCCCCAGTCGAGCACCTCGAGGGGAACATCCGTAACCTCAGGCGGAATCTTTCCACCTTTGAAGTGCTGGCCGAGTCCGGTATGCCCCCACGAGAGCAATGGCGAGCGACCGCGCCCGGGATACGGGCCTTGCGAAACCCGCTGGATGCCTTCTTTCCGGTAGACACCGAGGAAGTATTTTTCGCTGACATTCAACTCGCCGGCTGCGACCTGATAGTTCGGTTGATAGCCAAGACGGAAACCCTCCTTGCCCTTTTGGGTTAGATCCCAATATGGATACTGTAACCCAGCAAAGCAGCCACCTTTGTCCCCGCGCAGGAAGAGATTGATCGGACAGTGCCAGATCGTCTGATCATCATGGAAATGGATTTCCTGAAACGCCGTCGTCTTTGTATCCTCCAAAACGACTGACTTGAGGAAATACGGCTTCCCGTCGGCGGCCTTGATTTCCAGCCACTTTTCGACGAAACGATCCTGCAAGCCGAGCGTGTAATGGAGTTTTACCTCCAGGCCGCCATCGGCAAAGCGCAACATCGCTTTGCCGTCCTTCACGTCTGCTTTCAGTGCCTTGATGGATCGAATGGTGCCGGTCGCGGTCGTCACCTCAAAACCGATTCCGGAAAATGCGTTGGTGATGTTCAATTCCTTGTCGCGGATCGAGCGCACCGCGCCGTTCGTGCGGTCTATCTCGACTGATACGTGGTGGTTTTCCAGTTTCAGTGATGACTCTCCACGATCCTGTGCGCGGGCTTGTAACAAAAACAAACTTAACCATAAGGTTGCCGTGAGCGAGAAAATTGATGCGGAATGCTGTTTCATGATCTGTTATAGAATGAGTTATTACTTGCGGGATGGATTTTGCACCAAACGGTTGGCGAGTGCGCATAGGTGGAAGGTTCCGATGGCACCATCGACCGGATTGATAGTGATGGTTTGGTTGCTGGAGGTGGCGACGAATCGGTAGACGATACGGATGCCGTTACCCTCGCCGAAGGCATCCTGGTCAATCTCGCATGAATCACCATTGGCGGCGAAAGTCTGGGTTCTGCCGGATGCTTCATATCCGTAGCTGAAGAGGGAGGTTTCGTAGGTTTTACCTCTTGTTAGATTTTTCAGGGTTATTTTAAGGGGATTGCCATCGTAGAGGAAATCGGAGCCCAGCGCGAGGCTGTCACCGGTGATGGCGTGCTGGCCTCCGTTGAACATGGCCGAGGCGCCATCGATTGAGAAATTTTGACCGAAATGGGTCGATGCTTCGAAGTCCACACCGTTGATCTTGATGGCACCACCACCCAAATTCACAGCCACGGTGTAGGGTGAGCTGCTGGAGATTCCCGAATCGTCATCATTTGTCCATGGAGTAAAGGTAAAGGATGAACGGACCACGGATACGGAATATGTCTTCGCAGGTCGCTTGTTTGATGCATCCGTTTTGACTACATAGGAAACCGGACGCTGGCGTGCGCGTAGGGCAGGGAAGGGAGGTGCATGGTTGGGCTGGTTACAAGTTGCACCGTAATCAAGCTTGTAGGTTGGGGCGAGTGAGGCGATCTGCGCATCCGTGGTGTCGGGTGGAACATACACGATGATTTCTCCTTTTGTATCACTCAATGAACGGATGGTGGTGCTGCTTCCTGGTAGGTTGACTTGAAAGGAGGTGATGTCGGGGATCTCGTCATAGGTGATCTTGAACCTGCTGCCAGTCAATTCGGCAAGCGGAGCCTTGCTGCTACTGGTGGGCCAGTCCATGATATTAGCTCGGATCGCCCAGACGAGTTGATGGGTTCCATCCTGCTGATGGTCGATTGCGGGCTGACCCATCATGCCCAGTTTTACGTCACCCCAGACCCAGGTTTTCACTGTCGGCCAGGCTTCTATTTCCTCGACGTTGAGAACCGCTCTTGGCGGAGTGAACCGCACCAGGTAAAATCGGTCGACATCCATGCCGTAGAGCCCGGCTTTGTCCCCCCAATACTGCGGGTAGGTAAGGCCCCAGTGCGAGCACCAGGTTCGATCGACCTCCGAGGCGAACAAGGTCTTGGGAATCTGAACCGTGAGCGTGTCAGTATCGTGAGAGACTTCAGAAACGATGTGGTTGGCGGGTTCGACTTTCGGCGCGGTGGGCACATGGATCCTGAGAGCGGGGTCGCCTAACAGAATCCAATTCCACCGCTGGTCATCGGCTCCGTTCCACGACTGGGTATCCACACCGGCCATATAGCCACGCCCGAGGGTTTGTCCCTCGAGCAGGGCATTGAACATGGCACTGCTCCGCATTTTTCCTGGGCCTGGCTCGACACGGGTTGATCCCGCGAAAGCCACGGCTCCGAGTTTGACCAACTGGTTGACCACTAGCGCGCCCGATCCGCGATCCGTGGTTTTCCAGCCGGTGACTTCGTCATGGGATTCGTTAAGGGTCTCAAAATCAATCGCAGCAGTGGCACATCCATTCGATAGGATGACGGCGGGCGCTAGGATATTACGTGAATCGACTCCGAAGGCTCCGCCGACGTCATGATAGCTCGAATGGTCGTTGTGGCTGATGAGGGAAGCCTCCACGGGTTGTACGGAATTGAGTCTGCCGATAAAGTCCGTGGAGAGAAAACCATAGTTGGCTGCCAAGGCATTGCGATCCGCTGAGTTCCACTGCCCGCCCACATTGGCGATGGTCTTTTCCCATGCTGCGTCTAACAGATGTTCATAAGTGGAACTGCGACTGGTCAGTAGTGATGCGTCGTAGTGGTCATAGGCCATGATGCGGCCGATGGCGATGTCCGGGAAGACGTCGGAATCAACATTCGAATAATCGAGGTCGGCCGGTGATGCGTTGTAATTTTGCGCCGACTCGTTGGGTCCCCGGTAGCCGAGCGGAATGCTGGTGGCATTACCCACCAGTGCGAGATAGTCGGGATGCCGGCCGATGGTTTCATAAAGCTTCTGTAGCTCCGCCTTGATCGCGGGGTAGCCGCTATAGTGGAACATCTCCACGGAATTGGGCACCGGTTCATAGCTTGTGATGGGCACCACGATGCCGTTTCTGCGCGCGGCAATCATAGGCGCGGCCAATGAGAGCTTGGCTCCTGAAATGAGGTTGAGATCCTTCGGGTTGGTCGCGGCAAAGTAGTCCACCTTGATTTTTTTTGCTGTCAGGTAGTTGACGACGGTCTCGGGTTTGGTCAGCACGCGTTTGGCCATGGCGGGCTTGGTGCCTGCTGCGTTGACATAGACCACCTCGGTCGCGCCGAGCTGGCGGATGGCATTGCGGACCAGTTTTTCTTTTCCAGATTCAGGAGAATGATAGATCAGCGGCGCGTCAAGGGCTGCGGCGAGTGAGGAGGCCTGCAGGACATTGGGGTAGTTTGTGGCATCAACCGTATCGCTGACCAACACCACGGTGGAGGACGACTTCCAGTGGCTAGTAGCCATGGCCACGGACAATTCGAGCGGGCTGGACGCGCTGATCGAGGTGTTTACAAAATTCGGAACTTTGGCGTCGAAATTGACGGTATGAATCTGCGTGGGGCGGTAACGCCGCAGAAAATCCTGAAGGTAGATGTTGGTCGTGAGATCTGACTCGTTGGCGATGGTGATGATTGCCGGAGCGCCCTTGTTGATGTGTCGGGAAACGGGGATTAGGCTGAGGTAATCATAGTCGGAATTTGCCAGTCCAGTTTTCCCAGTCTTTATAACGAACAAGCGGAAGGCCTCTGCGTCGGCCACTACCTTGACGGTGTAGTCTTTTTTGGTGGTGCCGTCTTCAGCTGTGATACGATATTGTACGGTTTTTTTTAGGCTCAGCGGCGCAGCAGGCGCTACGCAGTTCGCACCTGTCGATAGAGTTAGCCGCGGTGTGAGCGCTGCCAATTTGGCATCCGAGGTATCAGCTGGCACGCTTACCACCACGGTGCCCGTGGTGGGACTTGTTGAGCGAATGGCCACGCGGCTTCCGGGTAGATCGATATTGAATGAGGTGATCTCGCAGGCCTTGCTCGGCGGAGCCTTGGTGATCGTCACGGCATAATTCCGGGTGACATCACCATCGGTGACCGTATACATGACGGGCAAGGAGCTGAAGTCTGGTTTGGGCGTGTTGCCACTTGCGGGTGTGCCTTTGCCGGAGGTCACGATGTAGGTAGGTGCCAGCGCTGCCAGATTCGTCGAGTAGGGTACGGTCCATGCAATTTTGGTGATACCCCCTTCGGGTTTTCCGATGGTCGCCGTACTGCCATCGACATTGCTCCCGAAGCTGAGAATGGTCGCGGGTGTAACTTTTCGGTTCGAGAGCGCGGATAGGTGGAAGGTTCCATCTCCAGCAGGAGTGATGGAGAACTCCTTGGTGGAGGCAGTGGCGACAAATTCATGGGTAATCCGGATGCCACTGCCCGCCCCGTAGTGGTTCTGATCCACTTCGAGTGAACTGCCCTCGGAGGCAAAAGTCTGGATGCGGGTCGTGCCCGCGGGATCATAACCGAAGGAGAAGAATGTGGTCTGATAGGTGGATCCTGGGGTGAGATTTATGAGGGTAACCGTGCGGGGCTTGCCACCGTAAATGAAGCCATTGGCTAGGGTGTTGCTGTTGCCCGTCACATTTGCTCCCGAAGACGCGCCCACAAGCTCGCCCGTGATGGAGAAGTTTGGTCCAGAGGCTGCATCACCTTGGAATGTTACGCCGTTGACTGAGACCGCTTCTCCGGATGTATTGACGGCAACGTGATACTCAAGGGAGCTGGTGATGCCCGAATCCGCATCGTCATTCCATGGCGCGTGGCTCCAAGTCTGCGCGCGCGCGTCCATGGGATATAAGATCATGAGCAGTAACAAACAAGCGGATGAATTTCTGGCATTTCGGCGCATAGCAACGCCGATCACGCCAAGAAGACAAAGCGCCGCACCCGACCATCGCAGGATCGATGCGATACCGGCATGATGGTCATAGCGCGCCGACATCTCCGGGGTGGGATCTTGGTAGGGAATACCGGCGAAGATTACATCGTAGAGGAATCCTCCGATCACCGTCAGAATTCCAAACAGAATGAAAATCCAAGGTAGGCATCGGCTGAAGAAGCGGGATGAACCGCCAGTGTCTTGTGTTTTTATGGTCATAAGGTTCTTGGTTTAATGGGGGGGTGGTTTGGATTGTTAGAAGATGTATTCTTGAAATTTTTCAGATCATTAAGGGGGTATGTTTCAGGGGGTAATGTCCAAAAATGCCTCAGGCTAGGGTGTTACTTTCCAGCCACCTCCTGATATCCGGACTGAAGCGGGCTTAACGTCTTTGGAGCCGCTGAGAGGCGAGATTTTGAGGGTTAATACATACTGTTGCCTCGGTTTTCCCGTAAATTTGGTTTGGGGAGTCCAGATAATCCGTTCCGTATCGCCGACGGTTCCTCCCCACGTCCATTCTGAGAGTGGCGCAGTTTCTTCAAAGATGATCTCCCCCTCAACGGTCTTCAAAAGCAAGTGGACGCTTGCACGGTTGAAGTCTTTCTTGACCGTATCATCGCCGGGGTGGAGGGGTGGGAGATCACGGATCTCGAATGCCGCTCCAAGGCTTACTTCAGGCAAATTGCCCAGTGTAAAGCTGTATGTTTTCTTTTTGGAGAAATCGATTTCACCGAGGTTCAGGATGAACCTGTCCGCGGCGGCACTTTTTCCCTTGTCGACCATCTGGCCATCGCCCTGATAGGTCTTCACATCGTAGCCCGCCTTGATATCCACTGGTGGATCCATGGGAAATGTGACGTTCCCGTCATAGTTGATCCGCACCATCACCTGCTGCATGGTAGCGGGATCGGGCTTGTTCGTCTGTGGATCGATCGTTGAACGGATGAACATCACCTCCCATGAGCCCTGCGCGGCTCCAGCGACTGGGCCGCCTTTCAGCATGGTGTATGTGTGCTTGCCGTCGTCCTTCTTCCAACCGAACTTTTTCGCCGCCGCGTTCCATGCGATCTCGGGAATCGCCAACTGCTCGCCGATGGCAGAATAGAACTGGTCAGGATCGTCGTATTCGCTCTTCGGCTTCACGCCGGTGATCTTTCTCTGGTATTTCTTTTCGAAGAACGCGATGTCCTCTTCCACCTGTTCCGCAGCCTTGTCATCCGGCTTTGTGATGAGCGGTTCTTCCGCTGCTTGGGCCTGTGCGCTGGCACAACCCAGAATCGCAGCAATTGCAATGCAAGTCAGAGCAAGGGCTCCACGGACTGCTTGATTTGGATTCATGGTGTTGATTTTTTTATGATTCATTGGTCTTGGTTTCATGGGGGGGTGGTTTGGATTGTTAGAGAATGGGTTGTAGGGTCTGGAGGGCGTGGCTCAGGAGATTTTATGGGGCGGGCGCTTAGGCGGGATGTTGCGGTAAGTTTTGCGTTTGCCAGCCAGGTAAACCACCAGCGCGGTCACTAGGAACGCTGAGCCTAACAGCCACTGCCAGACAGGGAGGCCTGATTGCTGCACGGCCACTGGGGGTTGGGCTGTCACTTGAGCAGGTCTCTTCGGGATTCGGCTTAGGCCCGCCTTCGGCAAGTCGCCCTTCGTGCTGCGGGCGGCTTGCGAGCTTGTGGAAATGGCATTCAGGCGGTCGATGTTCAGGCCTTTGCCATCCCATTTCGCTAGTGCTTTCAAGGCCTCGGGCGTCAGCTTAGTCAGGCCGTTGAGATACAGGTAGTTAACCTGGGACTCCGCGAGTGCCTTGGCGGTCTCGGCGTCTAAAGCGGTCAGGCCGTCGAGGGATAGTTTCAAGCCATCAAACGCGGCGAGTGTCTGAGCCGTGGCGGCGTCAAGCGTGGTCAGACCGTCGAGATTCAGCGTTTCACCGGTGAACTCAGCGATATCGGTGAACTCAGCGAGCGCCTTGGCGGTCTCGGCGTCGATCGAGGTCAGGCCGTTGAGAGACAAGCCGACACCCTTGAGCTCAGCGAGCGCCTTGGCGGTCTCGGCGTCGAGCGAGGTCAGGCTGTCGAGAGACAGGTAGCTAATCTGGGACTCCGCGAGTGCCTTGGCGGTCTCTGCGTCGAGCGAGGTTAGGCCGGCGAGATATAGGGTTCCTCCCTCGAACTCCGCGAGCACCTTGGCGGTCTCGGCGTCGAGCGAGGTCAGGCCGTTGAGATGTAATAAGCCACCTTTGAACTCCGCGAGCACCTTGGCGGTCTCGGCGTCGAGCGAGGTTAGGCCGTTGAGATACAGGTGGTGACCTTTGAACTCCGCGAGCACCTTGGCGGTCTCGGCGTCGAGCGAGGTCAGACCATTGAGGCGGAGAAATGACTCGAACTCCGCGAGCGATTGTGCGGTCTCGGCGTTGAGTGAGGTCAGGCCGGAGAGATCCAGGTTGCGACCCTTGAACTCCGCGAGCGCCGCTGCGGTCTCGGCGTTGAGCGAGGTCAGGCCGTGGAGATCCAGGATGCGACCCTTGAACTCCGCAAGCGCCTTGGCGGCCTCGGCGTCGAGCGAGGTCAGTCCATGGAGAAGCATTCCCCGACCTTTGAACTCTGCGATCGCCGTTGCGTTCTCTGCATTGAGCGAGGTCAGACCGCCGAGGGACAGGGCATCACCCCTGAGCTCCGCGAGCTCCTTGGCCGTGGAGGCGTCGAGCGAATTCAGACCGTCGAGGGACAGGCATTCTCCCTTGAACTCCGCGAGCGCCTTGGCGGCCTCGGGCGTGAGTGAGGTCAGGCCGTTGAGCGACAGTTCGCCCTCCTCGATCTTTGCGAGCGCTTTCACGCCCTCGGCGTCGAGTGTCGTCAGGCCGTCGAGATACAGGTCCCCTTTATACTGAGCTAATACACTGGCCGTGGCGGCGTCGAGCGCAGCCAGGCCGTTGAGAAACAGTATTCCTTCATTTTCATGCCGCAGGATCAGACGCTGCGCCAATTTGGGTGTGAGTTCCTGGATTTCATTCGTGTCGGTTGGCAAGGATATTGGAGTTGGGCTGGGACGGTGGGGGCGCTGTGGTTGCTCGCGTATGCGATCTTCGGCGGATGGGTGGGGCGCTTGGGTAGTTCTGTGGGCTCCGTTAGACTCCGAAGCAGACGCATTCTCCGGTTTGGCAGATGGAGAATTATTTCCGCTGTTCCACCATACCAACACGGCGGCGGTGAGCAGGATCAGGATGGCGATGATGATCGATTTTCTTGGTTTCATGGGGGGTGGTTTAGATTGTTTGAGAATGGGTTGTAGGGTCTGGAGGGCGTGGCTCAGGAGATTTTATGGGGCGGGCGCTTAGGCGGGATGTTGCGGTAAGTTTTGCGTTTGCCAGCCAGGTAAACCACCAGCGCGGTCACTAGGAACGCTGAGCCTAACAGCCACTGCCAGACAGGGAGGCCTGATTGCGGCTCGGCCACTGGGGCTTGGGCTGTCACTTGAGCAGGTCTCTTCGGCATCTGGCTTGGGCCCGCCTTCGGCAAGTCGCTCTTCATGCCGCGGGCGGCTTGCGAGCTTCTGGCAATGGCATTCAGGCGGTCGATATTCAGGCCTTTGCCCTCGACGGAGAGATTCACGAAGCGACCCTTGAACTCCGCTAGCGCTTTGGCGGCCCCGGCGTCGAGCGAGGTCAGGCTGGAGAGAACCAGGCGGTTACCCTGGAACTCCGCGAGCGCCGCTGCGGCCTCGGCGTCGAGCGAGGTTAGGCCGGAGAGATGCAGGCCTTCGCCCTTGAACTCCGCGAGCGCCTTGGCGGTCTCGGCGTCGAGCGAGGTCAGGCCGTCGAGATCCAGGTCTTCACCCTTGAACTCCGCGAGCGCCTTGGCGGTCTCGGCGTCGAGCGAGGTCAGGTCGCGGAGATCCAGGTCTTCACCCTTGAACTCCGCGAGCGCCTTGGCGGTCTCGGCGTCGAGCGAGGTCAGGCTGTCGAGAGACAGGTAGTTACCCTGGAACTCCGCGAGCGCCTTGGCGGTCCCGACGTCGAGCGAGGTTAGGCCGGCGAGATATAGGGTTCCTCCCTCGAACTCCGCCAGCGCCTTGGCGGTCTCGGCGTCGAGCGAGGTCAGGCCGGCGAGGCAAAACTGGTCACCTTTGAACTCCGCGAGCGATTGTGCGGTCTCGGCGTCGAGCGAGGTCAGGCCGTCGAGATTCAAGTAGCTACCCTTGAACTCCGCCAGCACCTTGGCGGTCTCGGCGTCGAGCGAGGTCAGGCCGTCGAGGCAAAACTGGTCACCCTTGAACTCCGCCAGCACCTTGGCGGTCTCGGCGTCGAGCGAGGTCAGGCCGTCGAGGCAAAACAGGTCACCCTTGAGTCGCGCGAGCGATTGTGCGGTCTCGGCGTCGAGTGAGGTCAGGCCGGAGAGATTCAGTCTGTCAACATTGAGCTCCACGAGTGCCTTGGCGGCCTCGGCGTCGAGTGAGGTCAGGCCGGAGAGATTCAGGTCACGCCTGAATTCCGCGAGCACCTTGGCGATCTCGGCGTCGAGTGAGGTCAGGCCGGAGAGATTCAGGTGGCGACCCTTGAACTCCGCGAGTGCCGCTGCAGTCTCGGCGTCGAGCGAGGTCATGCCGGCGAGAGACAGTTGAGACTGTTCGTTACCCTTGAACTTCGCGAGCGCTTTGGCGGTCTCAGCGTCGAGTGAGGTCAGGCCGTCGAGCGACAGGTCCCCTTTATACTGAGCTAATACACTGGCCGTGACGGCGTCGAGTGAGGTCAGGCCGTCGAGAATCAGCGTTTCACCCGTGCACTCAGCGAGCACCTTGGCCGTGGAGGCGTCGAGTGAGGTCAGGCCATCGAGGAACAAGGCGCGCCCCCTGAAATTCTTAAGCGTTGAGGCAAGCTCGGTCGACAGCGAGGTCAGGCCATTGAGGTGGAGATGTCCCTCGAACCCCGCGAGCACCGCTGCGGTCTCGGCATCGAGTGAGGTCAGGCCATTCAGGGATAGCTTGCCTTTTTCCTTATATCGCCGCACCAGCTCCCTCGCATCTTTTGGCGTGAGTTTCCGGATTTCATTGGTGTCGGTTGGCAAGGATATTGGAGTTGGGCTGGGACGGTTGGGGCGCTGTGGTTGCTCGCGTATGCGATCTTCGGCGGATGGGTGGGGCGCTTGGGTAGTTCTGTGGGCTCCGTTAGACTCCGAAGCAGACGCATTCTCCGGTTTGGCAGATGGAGAATTATTTCCGCTGTTCCACCATACCAACACGGCGGCGGTGAGCAGGATCAGGATGGCGATGATGATCGATTTTCTTGGTTTCATGGGGGGTGGTTTGGATTGTTTGAGAATGGGTTGTAGGGTTGTAGCTGGACTCACTCACTGGGCTTGCGTGGATGCAACAATCCCACTCGGTCGAATGATGTTAGGACCATTTCCTTTCAATGCCTCGAGCATCGTGGCGGCCTCGGGCGTGACCGTGGTCAGGCCGCTGAGGTGGAGCGACCTGCACTTGAAGCCCGCAAGTTTGGTGACGGCATCGGCATCAAGGGTGGTAAGGCCGAGCCAAAGATGAGGCCCCTTGAACTCTGCAAGCACCGTGGCGATTTCGGGTGTGAGCGTGGTAATGCTCTTGAGGGACAAATCAACTCCTCCGTAGGCCGCAAGCCCCTTGGCACTCTCTTCCGAAAGCGTGGTCAGGCCGTTGAGATCAAGCGCGAGACCTCTGAACTGCGCGATCTCTCTGGCGCTCTCATCCGTGAGCGTGGTCAGGTGGTTGATGGCCAGCTTCCCGCGTCCCATCTCCTGATCGTCTTTCCCAAACCATTTTGTGCCGCATTGGCCGGTGGCGTCATTCGTGTTTTTCGGTGCCGGCTCCCCGCGCTTGGCGAGGATTCTGGCGGCCTCGGGCGAGAGGGTAGTCAGACCGAGATGAAGGTGTTCACCCTTGAACCCGGCAAGCGCCGCGGCGCTTTCTTCCGAGAGCGTGGTCATGCCATTGAGCATCAGCGCGACGCCCTTGAACTCCGCGAGCACCGCTGCGGTCTCGGCGTTGAGCGAGGTCAGTCCATTCAAAGATAGCTCGCCTTCTTTCTTATGCAGCCGCACCAGCTCCCTCGCTTCTTTTGGCGTGAGGTTCCGGATTTCATTGGTGTCGGTTGGCAAGGATATTGGAGTTGGGCTGGGACGGTGGGGACGGTTGGGGCGCTGTGGTTGCTCGCGTATGCGATCTTCGCCGGATGGGTGGGGCGCTTGGGTAGTTCTGTGGGCTCCGTTAGGCTCCGAAGCAGACGCATTCTCCGGTTTGGCAGATGGAGAATTATTTCCGCTGTTCCACCATACCAACACGGCGGCGGCGAGTAGGAACACGATGGCGATGATGATCGATTTTCTTGGTTTCATGGGGGTTGGTTTGGATTGTTAGAGAATGGGTTGCAGGGTCTGGAGGGCGTGGCTCAGGCTGGTGCTGTTTTGTTGATTGCGGGTGTTGCTTGGGGGAACGTGTCCGGCTCTCATTAATAGGCCGACTGGACGATTTTCTCGATTACGGCGGAAATTCTCGCTTTGGCGGAGGCCTCTGCCTCTTTGTCCCCGGGCTTGGCGCTTAGCCATCCATCGATTTCGAGGACTGTGTTTGCGGGTTTGATGCCGGCGGGCGCGGTGAGCTTGGGGGCCATCGTTTTGTTAGGGATGGTGTAGTAGAGGTGCGGCTCGAGGGAGGAGAAACCGTCCAATTTTGGGCAGGCGAACTTTTCTTTCCAGCTGTTGGCCAGCACGGTGAATTGCTCTCCGAAATTGGCACCCTGGTCCTTTGTGAACATTCCCTCGCCAGTCAGGAAGACGATGCCCTTGTAGCTGCCTGGCCAGAATGGGCAGGTGAGCACGTTGTAGGACTGCCCGGCGGTTGTGGAGATCACGCGGCCAAAGGTTGGATAGGTTCCCCAGGCGATGCCGTCCGGCACCCGCTTCTCCGCGATCAGTTTCGGGATGTAGTCGCTCCAGTATTTCTTCCAATCGGCGAGGTAGCGCCGGACATCCGCGTCATAAATCGGATTGCCGGGCTGCGCGGCGGACAATTCCTTGTGGTCCTCCATCAGGCTGGGCGCCTTGGCGAGGGATTCCGCATCGATCCAGTTCTTCAGTTCCGGCTCGGGCAGATCTTTGCCGCTGGAGCTTTGCATGAAGATGATCCCCACCGGCTTGCCGGTCTTGGCGGCGATGCGTTGGCCCAGCATTCCAGCCAAGCCGCCCTTCGCCGGTTCCCAGCGGGAAGCATAACCACTGTCAAGTGTTGTGGATGTCGCGACGCTGTAGCGGGAGGGACGCGGAGCCCTATCGCGGCTGGCCTTGCGGGTCATGACTCGCACCATGTCGTTGGTGGGTGCGTTGGGGTCGGCCGCGATCGCCATGGGTGGTGCCGCCACATACCAGACATCGCCGACGATCATGTTGGTGCAGACGCGCTCGTGAACAAGTTCGCCGTCGATGGTGAACGTGACCTTGAGAGTCTTGGGCTCGGTGCCGGCCTTCATCGGCGGCACGGTAACCTGCCACTCCTTCATACCCGGTGTGACCGGGATGGTTTTTTCAATCCCGGCGAAGCTGAACTTGATCTCGGCCTTGCCTTTCTCCTCGTAGCCTGGCCAGACATGCACCGCCGAGCCCCAGATTGTGATCGGTATGTCCGCCTGCAACACGGCGTTGTCCCGGAACTGCTGAGCGAGCAACGGCATCTTGCGGTATTCATATAGGTTGCCGACTGTCGACGGGTCGATCTTCACGCCTTGCACTTTGATCGGTTTGTCCGGCCAGGCTTGCAGCTCCGCATTCAGGGCTTTGCTGGCAACCAACTTGTTGTCGAAATAGATGAACGGCGAGAGCGGCAGCATCGCCTTGTTGTAAACATTCGGCAGGCCACCGACGCCATTGCAAGCGTAGGCGACGCCGTGTGGTTCGGGGACGCCCGCCGCGGTTAGCTCTAATTTCTCGCCGGCGATCTTCATCTGCGCGCGGTGCCAAACGCGGTCCTTGTCGGCCAGATAGAAGAGCGTCACCTTGTCCTCGCCATTCTCAATCACCGCCGGCCCGTCGAGCGTCTTGCCCGGGGTCAGCTGACCCACCAACAGGCCGCCATGGGCATGGTCAAGAGTCACGACCAGTTTATCGCCCTTGACTTCGTAGGACTTGTACATCGGCCCGTCGGCGACGATGTTTTTGCCATACTGGTTCTTGAGTGCGTGCAGGGCGAGGCGTTTGCCCGGCACCGCCTTGTCGCGGTAGTGGATGCCACCGGTGATATCGATCTGTGAGGCCATGCCGGTGTTGGGGATATCGCGCGCCAGCCAGAAGCCGAGGCGCATTTCGCCCATGTCGTTGAGGGTCAGGCCATCGTTGGCGCCCGGCGCATAGAGTTGGTGGAAATAGACCGGGAAGTCGCCCTGCTCCCACACCTCGCGCCAGCCGCGGATGAGCGAATGCATCCGGTGGTAGTAGTGCACGCCCTCGAACATGCTCGAATAGCACTGGTTCCAGATCGCGCCGCGGATGGCATAAGGAACCACTGGGTTCATCCGGCCGTTGAACATCCAGGACGCGTCACGATTGTCGGCCATGTTGCCGGGCGTCTGGGTCGAGATGGGCTCGGCTGGCTTGCCCGCCTTCACCAGTTCGGCATTGCGGGCGATTGTCTCTTCCGTGTCCTGATAGAATTTCGCCCAGGCCGCCTTGTGCTCAGTGGTCGAGGGATCGCTCTCGAGCAGCGACTTGTGAATTGCTTGGGTCTGCTCGTCCTTGCCGTCCTTGAAACCGCAACGCGGGGTCCAGGCGCGGATGCTGGTCATGCTGAACGAGCAGTTCAGGATCCCGATAGGAACGCCGAGTTCTTTGTACAAATCGTAGGCGAAGGCGGTGGCGATGGCGCTGCAGGAGCCGAGGTCGCCATCCTTCCACTCGCCCGTGGCGTGTTCGACGGGAAACAGCGAGGAATAGACGCTGGTTACCTCGAACTCGCGGATCACCGGTGGCTTCTCCTTGCCCTCCTTCACGCGTTCCGCAATCCCTTTAAGGATCTGTTCCACATCGCATGCAGCGGCCTTCCACTGCATGTTCGATTGGCCGGAAGCCATCCAGACCTCGCCGACGAGAATATTTTTAAGGACGACCTTCTTGCCCGCGCTGTCGCTGATGAGCATCTCCGCCGGCTCGGCGTTCGCCTTCAGCGGTTTGAGCTTGAGCAGCCATTTCCCGTCCGCGTCGGCCTTGGTCGTTTCCTTTTGCCCAGCGAACTCCACGGTAAGGGTCGTGCCCGGCTGGCTCCAGCCCCAGACGGGCAAGTGCATTTCGCGCTGCAGGACCGCGTGGTCGCAGAACGGTGCGCCGAGTTCGATTTCCGGTGCGGGTTTGGCGGCAGGTTTTTCCTCCGCCGCCGATGCCGGGGCGGGTGAGAGCAGCAGGGCTGTCGTTAGCGCGAAGAGAGTGAGGGTGGTCTTTTTCATGTTTTGTCGGGAGACTGGTGTATGGAAACGAGGAATAACGATAGTTAGCGGTCGAGTTCGAGCGGATCGAAGGTGGGGATAGGGGCGGTATCCGGCTTGTGGACCTTGAGTAGCACCTTGCCCGCCCGGGCTTGGAGGGCTTTCCAACCCACATAGTTGTCATCCACGCTCATGTGCGCGGCGGCGCCGCCGCGTAATTTGGTGACTTCGATATATTCGATGACATCCTGCAGGGCCTTGGCGGCGATGGCGGCATCGGCTTTGGAAAGCTTGTCCAAGCCTTCGGCTGCGGAGATCAGGCTCGTGGCGGCGCCAGAGACGCCCTTTTGAAGGCAGAACATGAGGGCGCGCAGGGCACGGGGGTCATGGACGTGGCCGAGGTAGGCGATGAGGTGGTTGTCGAGCGTGAGTTTGAGTATAGCTTCGGCAAAATCCATGCGTGCCGCGGGGGCTACGTCGCCGTAGCCCTTGGGCCCGATCACCAAACGGCGCGCGGACTGTGCACCCACGACCTTGGCGGCGGAGGGATGGGTGGCGGCAATCTCGAGTAGCACCTTGTCGGCCTCGCGGCTGGGCGAGTAGGAAAGGGCGAGGACGACCCGCTCCAACTCGGCCAGTTTCTTGGTCTGGCCAGCCATTTTGAGGGCAGCAATGGCCTGGGGGTCGCCGATTCGCGCAAGCAAATAATAGAGGGTGGGTCGAAGGGCATCGGTGCTGTTTGGCAGCATTGCAATCACGGCGTCGCGTACCCTTGCCCCGTGGGCGGTATCGTCAGGCCGGGAGAGGAGCGCGTCTTCACAACCGCGCAGGTCCTCCGGTTCGCTGGCTTGTTCGAGATGGGCTAGGATTTCCGGTAGCGCCTTGTCGCCGCCGAGCGCGAAGGCTGTGGTGATGGCCGCCCCGCGAACCTGCGCCTGAGTGTGCTTGAGCGCCTTTTTGGCCAGATCCAGGCCGGCCCCCGCCTTGGCATCGGCAAAGACGTGGAGTATGCCTGCCGCCGTTGGGGCGTCGGTGGTCTTTGCAAAAAGTTCCGTTAGGCGTTTGGCTCCGGTGCCCGACACCAGTGAAATAGCCAGTTTGCGGCTATGGTCGCGCAGTCGCCAGTGCTGGTGGCCAAGATAAGGAGCCAGGTATTCAAGGGCATCGGGCCCGAGTGTTTCGGCGAGGTAATCCATGGCGGCCATCATGGCGAAGTAGTTCTTGCGCGCCGGGTCTTTTAACTCGTCCCTGCAGAGCTTGAGTTTGGCGCCGGAGCCATCGGCGGCGGCGAGTTTCTGTTGGAACATGGCGCGCGCGTCATCGGCGATGCTCGGCAGGTTGAATGGAGTCTTGTCGGCCTCGATGAGGGCGAGCAGCTTGTCGAGGTCGGTGAGGACCACCTTGTTTTGCGCGTCCCTAGATTGGATCTGGAGGGCGGGGTCGTCGGTTAAGAGGAGTTTGATGGGTTCGATGAAACCGCGGAAGGCGGCGGGCTGCTTTCTGACCGCATCCGGATCGATTAGCGGGCGCTTGAAGCCGGCGTCTGGGCGCTGATCACGGGGCAGGGCGGCCTTGCGGCGAAGCAGATCGCCGGCCGCTAGGATCGCCTCGCTGTAACCAAATTTCGCCAGAAGCGCCCGGGCCGGCGCGGAGCGGTTGGCGAACATTTGGTCCATGAGCTGTTCCTCCTCGGCAGCGAAGGTGAGCGGGCCGGCCAGCCGGATGACGGTGTCCTTGTTCCAGACGCCGAGCCTTGAGCTCACGAACCCGGGGCCACTCACAGGGTCGAGTTCAATGAGTTTTTCCAGGGCTTCCTGCACCAGTTTCCCGTTGAGGCCCGACTCGAAGGGCGAGTTGGCAAGTTTGGTGTTTTTGGTAAACAGAGCGGTCTGAGTGGCATTGCGCACGCTGTTTGGCGGGGCGGACTGGGGATCGTTCACGGTCGCCTTGAGCATCGCGAGCTGGGTTTCCTCGCTGTCGGTGGACTTGGAAATCACATTCACCGCGGTGATGCGCACGAAATCCTTGGGATCCTCCAGCAGCTTGGTGATCTTGGAGAGGTTTTCGAGCACGGTATCGGGACCGCAGGCGGATAGTCCGCGCAGGGCGCCGTCGCGGAATCGTGGGTCCTCGTTTTCCAAGAGCTTCACCAACCGCACGGCGATGTCTTTTTCACCGGCTTTGAAGCGTTTGCCGAGTTCTTCTGCGACCAGGCGGCGCATCTTCGGCTTGAAAATGTCGAGCAGATCGAAGAGTTCGTCGGTGGTGCGTTTTTGCCAAGTGGTGCCGGCCTTCGCATCGAGCCACGGATCATTGAACTGCGGTTGGGCGCTGGCCAGCAATTGGCCCATTTCGCGCTTGTTGGGCCAGAAGGATTGGTCGGGATCCTTGCCGGTGATGAGAGTCTGCTTGAGGGGTGCGGACTGGTGGAGAACCTCGGTGGCGGTGGGGTCGTGCAGGGTCGGGTATTCGTTGCTGGTGGGCGATACGTAGACGAAGCTGCCGTCATGGAGGCGGCAGAGCGTGCGTCGCCAACGCATGTTGCGCTCGGCCAGCGCGCGCACTTCCGGTCCGCAGAGGCTGGCGGCCCAGGCCGACCAGTTTCCGTGGTAGTCGTGGGCGTGGCCGGCGCGGGCGGTGAACGAGGCGTGGGTGGACATCATGGCGAAATATTTGGCCGAGTAGTTGTCGCCCAACAATTTCATCGCGAAGGCGACGCCGGAGTTCTTGCCGTTGCTATCGTCGGTATCGGCCGCGGGGTGGTCGCCGTAGGGGATGCCACCCTGATCGACGTAGGAGCCGAAGAAGCGGCGGGCGCGGACGATGGCGGCATCGATTTCCGGGTGCTCAACCCCGAGTTTTTTGGCCAGAGCTACCAGCATGAAACAGCGGTTGCCGGCAGCATTGAGCGCGCCGTAGCCGGGGTTCATGCCGTGGAGTTGGCCGCCATTGAAAGACGGGTAGGCAAAGGTGTGGCCCCATGAGCCTCCGCCGCTCTGACCCATGGCCGTTTGGATGGCGAAGGTCCGCAAAGCAGGCAAGACATAATCATCACCGGTGGCCTCGTAATAAAGCGCGCAGTTGAGACCGGTGAAACCCATATGCCATGAGCGATAGCCACCTCCTTTGGGAAGCGTGACCGGTCCCTGTTCTTTGGGCGGTTGCCATTCGCGGCAGTTCTCGCTGCGCACCCAGTCGTGCACCAGTTTGCGGTGTTCGGGTTTGCCGGAGGCAATCAGCGCGAGCGCCTCGAGGCTGCCGCCCTTGCCGGGTTTGCCGGTTTTCGGATCGGGCTTGAAGCGTGCCTCGAGAACCTTCCATGCGTCATCGAGGATTTGTTTGGTCTTCGGGCAATCATAGGGAGCGGTGTCGCTGTAGGCGGGCATCACACGCACTGTGAGATCGATTTCGAGCGTGGTTGGGTCGATTGGAAACTCGTCGAAGTTCATCTTCTGGACTTCCTCCTTGCGCTCGGCTTCCGGTTTCCAGTCGTAGAGCGAGTTGTCGCTGAGGACCTGGTTGAAGAGTTTTTCCACATCGACGTTGACGATATCCTTCTTGCCGTGACGGGCAGCGAAGTTTTTGTCGCGCCAGACCATGAACGAGATATTGCCTGCGTTTTCGGTTTTTTCGGCATCGATGATCGCATTGCCGATCAACTGGCCGAGGTGTCCGCCGGCGGTGAATTTTTTCCCGTTCATGCCGATGATCACATCGCCCCAAAGGAATTTGCCTTCGGCCGGTGAGCCCTTGAGGGTGCCTTGCACCTGGATCTGGTCGCCCGGGAAGCCGCCAGACATGAATCCGGTGATGCCGGTGGGGCCGAGATACCAGAGTTGCGGCACACCCCTGCCCTGCGGGATTTTCTCGCCCTTGGTCAGGTCGGGTAGTTTGGCGGGGCGCGTGGGGGCCTGAACAATTTCGCCCTGTTTGGCCAGTGCTTCGGCCTCGGCGGCGGAGTGTGTGCGTTCCTCCGCCATGACCGGAACAAGAAGCAGTCCCAGCAGCAGCGCGCAGGGTTTGATCGTGATACTCATAACTTTCATGCTCGTTGTTTGTTTTTCTGCCCAATGTTCATCGGTTCTGGTTCCTCATCAAAATTGTGATTGTCTTGTCGCCTCAGTTGGCCAGCGGCGGGAGTTTCTGTTCCTCGAGCCATAATGTAAGATGGCCGCGTGGCGGGATTTCCGCGCCCTTCTTGCTGAATTGGAGGAAACTGGTGGCGGCGAGGGTCACCTTGCCACCTTTGAATTCAGGGCGCAGGTCTGCGTGCACATGACCGCCGCGCGGTTGGGCACCGGCGCGGTTGGGCACGCCGGTTTTGGACTCGGCCGCCAGCTTGCCGTTGACGTAGATGGCGTAGCCTTCGCCGGTCATCACATGGTTGCTGCCGCCAAGCACCAGGCGGTAGCGGTGACCGTCCTTGAACGCGGGAATATTAAAGGTGCCGCGGATCAGCAGGACTTCCTTTTCCCACAGAGTGCGCGGAGCCAGACTGCATAGGCAGTGGAGCGCTTTGCAATCGGGCGAGAGTGGCGACAACTTGCCGTCGAGTTGCCCGAATGGGGGTAGCCCCTGCTTCCAGCCGCTTTTGGCGGCATCAAAGTCCGCCTCAAACCAGTTCTCCATGCCGGTGGGATAGGTCACCTTGCGATACCTGGCCTTGGTCTTGTCCAGGGTCTCCGGTGGATCAAAACTCAAATAGCTCCATGAGCTGTTGTTCAGATCCGGGCCGAAGGGTTTCCACTCATAGTCGGCGCTGCCCGCCGCGGCATGGATGGCAACCAGGTTATCCAGCGGATCCCGCAGAAACTGCGATGCCGTTGCGGGTTTCTCAAACTTGACGGCCGCTTCGACCGCCTTGCTATTGGCAGGGTTGGTCATGAAGTCGACCAGCACTCCATCGAGGAGCATCGGCTTGAGGGCGGCCAGGGAAGCCGCCTTTTCGGCATCGGTCGGCGCCGCTCTGCGGGCCGCAGCTAGGGCGGCGGCTTTCTGTTTGCGGTCGGAGAGTGGAATAGTTTCCGCCTTGCCGCCCTGCAGTCCCACCATCGCGCGACCCATGGCCTCGCCCACCAGTAGGTAGGTTTCAGCATTGCGGTTGTAGTGGTAATCCTCGCCCCAGGGGGATTCCTCCACCTCGCGCCAGAAATCCAGAATGTCCACCGAGGCCACCGTGCCGGCAAATTCCGGATGCTGTTTGGGATCGCCCACCGCGAGTTGCGCCTCACGGACGTCCTTCCATGGTCCCTCGATAATCCGGTAGCCGTTGAAGCCGACCGTGGCCACCACGACCGGCATTTTGGGCGCTTTGAACTCCTTGCGCAGGTCGTTGATGAGGTTCACCAGATGTTTTTCGTATTCTTCCTTGGTGGAATCCTTGTCCTTGTGGCCTTGGAACCAGCCGAAGCCGGCGATCTCATAGCTCTGGCCCGCATAACCGGGCACGATCTTATCGATCTGCTCGAGCGACTTGTGGACGCCTTCAACCATCAGGCGGTATTCGAGGCCTTCCCACTGAGCCGCCCCTTCCCGGTCGGTCTTGCCGCTTGAGGGCGGACGGAAATCCCAGTTCAGAGAGCGATTGCCTTCCGCGGTTTTGATCAGCAGTACCGCCTCGTCGTGAAAGGTGCCCATGACATGGCCGAAGCCGAGCTCGGGCCCGATCGTCTTGCCGTTGTTCGAGATGGCGGAAAGCGGCGAGACGGTGATGGGCGGATTATTACGGGCCTGCCGGTATAACACATCGTTGCGCACGCTCCATTTGCCGGCATCGTCGAGTAGGTAAGGGAACTTCTTGTCCTTTTTGGTCAGGATCTCAAGGTCCCCCTTTGGCTCTAAGTCCGTTTGCTGCAACCAGAATGCTGCCGAGCCACCCTTGAAATAAGTGATTGAGACGGGGTAACGCTTGCCGGCTTCCAGTGTCACCTTCGCAATCACCGGCTTGCCGCCGATGTCCTTGCGATAGACTTCTTTGCCCTCAAGGGTGACCACATTGCAGGAGCTATCTTCAAAGCCCGCGTGAACCGTATAGTTCCCGCTGGCCGGGACATCGATGAAGGCGCTGACCACGACGGTGTGCAGGCCGTCCATGGCGGGCAGTTTTTCCGTAACGGTTCCAAGGGTCACCGTTGCGGTCTTGGCAGGGGTCAGCTTGGTATAATCCGCCTTGGAATCGTAGGCTCCTTGGAAAAGGGCTGCCTTCGCGCCTTTGTCCGCGTTGGGATCGGCCGACTGATAGACCCCGTGCACGCCGAGCCCGGCCCCGCCGATCGGCATGACCCCAGGCAGGATCGCTGGATCCGCGCCGAGGAAGAGACTCGGATACAGTGGTCGCGCGCCGGTGATGTTGCCCATGCCCACCATGTTCGACTGTCCGGCTAGGATATACACCTTGACCGGCTTCTTGGTGTCACCCGCTTGGCCGTCGGGCTTGGGCAGGTTCAACGGGACATCACTTGCCCTTGCCTGCACCATTCCCAGGGCTGCTGCGGTCATTGCCATCAATATTCTTCTCGGTTTCATTTCTGTTAGTTCTCGAATTTATCGGATTGCCACTGTTTCTTTGAGCTTATAGACAAGCCGCTGGCTTGAGTATTTCCTGTCCGATGAGCTCGGCAAAATGAGCGGCGCTACCGGGACGGGCGCGGAAGAAAAGTTCCGGTTCGACTCCCTCGCACTCGGAGACAAGCCCGCCGGAGTTGGTTTCGATCACATCGATGCGCAGGTAAAGAGGCATGCGGCACTCGGCTCCATGACGCACGGCGAATGCCTGTGGAACGGCGGCGGCGGTCCGATCGCCCAACTGGCGCACCACGGCAGGCGGCTCGGCGAACCTCAGTGAGCCGCCACGCTCGGCATGCACCAATATCTGGCCGCGGGCAGGACACTTGTGGACAGCGTGGCTGAATTCACCGCGGAAATAGACGAGCGACCATTCGCCGTTGGTCTGGATTTCGGGAAGAAACGGTTGCACCAATTGTGCCCCAGACTGACAACGCTGCACGAACTCCTGCTGGAATGAGTGCGCCGTCGGAAGATCCGGGAGGAATTCCAAGCCCGCCCCTGCGGCCGAAACGGCCGGCTTGACGATGATGCCGGAATGATTTTTGGCAAAAGCTTCCAAATCGAACACTTCGCCAACCGAGACCAAACGAGTGGGAACGATCGGCACGCCGACAGCCTCCAAATCGAGTAGATAGCGCTTGTCCATCAGCCAAAGCATGACCTGAAGATCGTTCTCAATCGGTAGACCGGTTCCAGCTAGTTTCTCCAGCCAGGAGAGAAAATTCCGGCGTTGCTCATCGCTATCCATGTAATCCCAGGGCGAGCGGACAATCAGCCGATCATAGAGGGATGTGAGCTCCGAGGTGTCCGCTCCCCAGATGACGGCTGATACATGGTGGCCGAGCCGTCGGAGTTCATCGACTAGCAATTGGTCGTCGGGCGTGAAGGGCACTTCCACTGGGACGAACTCCGGTTCTGCGGTGGTCGGAAAATAGTCCGTAAGCTTTTCGGCACAGCAGGTGATGATTCCGATGCGTAGTGTTGCGTTTACGGTCTTTTGGATGGTTTTGACATCTGTGGTTTTTCCCTCACTCGGGGGTTGAATGGGCAAAGAGGGCGCTTGTCCTGCTCTCCTTTTCGCCATCAGCCGAAACGGCAGGTAACCGGCTGCGAATACCGACGCACCGAGCGCACCAGAAGAACTACTATAGAACGGGAGGATCAGAAAAGCGATTGCCTGTGTCGAAGATACATGTTCGTCCGTGTATAGCGGCCGCAGAGTGGTCCAGGATCCCCAGAGATACATCGCTAGGATTCCGATCAGTCCACCAATAAAAACGGGGAGCACAAAATCCTTAGCTTTCGTTTTGGAAAGGATGACCAAGATGATTGCCAGCCCTATATATGGTATCAGACGGAAAGCCGTGAAAAACAGATAATCAAAAATCGAGTAGTCTTTGAAAGCTTCCGTAAAACCGGCAGCGGTGCTGTAGCCACCGACTTTCACGGCCAGAGCCCAATTCACGACATTCTCATCGATGAGCAAAGCCACTAGCAGCAGCACAGCCACATACCAATAGTTGAATATGGTTTTCATCTTCTTCTCCTCTGATGTTCGCTTGCTGTTTGTCATGTTTATCTAATGATTTCTTTCTGAAATTATTTCCTCTTCATCACCACCAGCGGTGATTTCCAGCTGACGGGGTTCTTTTCGCTGAAGCCGCCGGCTTCGAGGAAGAGATGATCGCCTTTCACTGTCATTTTTAAGATCTGCAGGGGCGTGTAGACACCTGATCCAAGATCTAACAGAGTATCGCCGGTCCACATCCGGAGTCCGTCATCGGTCTTGCCGCCTTCCTTGAAAGTGATCTCTTTGAATGGCGCCTTGTTCGCGTCCACCGGTTTGGCGGGGTCAAAGACATCGACAGAGGGTACCATGGCCACAGTCGTCCATGTGCCTAACAGGGCAGGGTTTGCGACAAACTTGCCGTCCCATTTGAATTTCCCGGCCTCGGGGTCTTCGGTCTTGCGGTTAGGGTCCTGGAGTGACTGCCAGTCGGCCGAAACCAGGGAGATGTTCGCGGCCCATGTGCGCACCTGATCATCGCTGAAGGGCGGCATCTTCATCTCCTCGAACCAGATGTTGATGTTGTTCTGCTTGTCTTTTCTGGCGCTTAGGAAGGCGATGGCAGCAACTTCCATCTTGCCGCCGTTCTTGAATTCGTCGAACCACTCGCTGGTGATGAACGCACCCTTGGGCTGGCCACCCGAGTTACGACCGAACGCGCCCTTGACTTCCGCCATCTGGCGGCCGTTGACATAGACGGTCCAGCCCTCGCCAGTGCCGACGTGCGAAGTGCCGCCGACCACCAAGCGATAGCGGTGACCCGGTTTCATGGGTGGTAAGTCGAAGCTGCGGCGCATGAGCAGCACTTCCTTGTCCCATAGGGTGCCCGGCGCGTCGCCGCAGGCGCAGGGCGAGCTCTTGCAGATACCGGCCTGGAGTTTTCCGCTCACATTGACAAAAGGTGCGCGACCCTTCTTCCAACCCGCTTTCGCTGGATCGAAGTCCTTCGCAAACCATTGGGTCATTTCCGCGGGCACGGTCACCGGCCGGAAGCGCCCCGCGCTGTCCCATAATTTTTTCTCCGGTGGATCAAAGGTAAAGTATGCCCACTCGCCTTGGAGTCGGTCGGGCCCAAAGGTATGCCAAGAGTAGTCGGTGGTGTCACCAGCCCGGCGATAGAGATCGGCCAACTGGTCCATCACATCCACCCGTCCACCGGGATGATTGGCGGCTTTCATTTCGGCCTTGGCCAATGCGCTGAGCGTTTTCCAATTCTTGCCGACGTGTTCAGGAACGAGGTTATTGAGGATGGCCGGTTTGAGGGCTCCCGTTACCTTGGGGCCGAGTTGCTCCGGTGGAGCGCCTAGGAAAAGATCTCGGTGCGGCAGACTTTGTTCGGGAAATCTTTCTTTTCCTAACGTATACAAGACTTCGAGTCCGCCAGGTAGGCTCGCGAGGTTTGCGGCCAGCTCTTTCTCCAGGCAGTCTACCGGGCTGTTGCCGATCACGCGGTTCGACAGATCCAATCCGCCGGGTGCCGACAGTTTTTTCGGAAACTCTGCATAAGCCTGCCCGAGCACCTTGGCCCCCAAGGCCTGCACCTCCGGCTTCGCGCCGTTGAGCTTTGCGGTGATGGCACGGACCGGCCCCATGATATCGGCTACCCGGTTGGTGGTGGCTACCTCGCCGATGAGCGGCAGCAGTTTCTGATAGAAACGCTCGTCGGTCGCCAGGCCGGTGAGCGCCGTCAGGGCGGCCTTCTGCAGCCACCATTCCTCGTGTTGCGCCCAATGGCAGAGCCGGTCGATATGCGGCACGAGCAACTCCGGATTGGCCATTCCAAGGCGATTCAGCGCGTGAATCACCACCCACCAGGATTCGTTCGGGTCGTTGATCATTCCGATCAAGAGCGCCGCCACCTCGTCGGTGAGAAGCGCGGGAGAACTCACCGCCATCAGGCCCGCCTGACGCGCCCGCGGGTCCTTGTCCTTGAGCAGCTCGAGGATCAACGGTCCTTTGGCCCGTTGGCCGATCATTTGCGCCGCCATCTCACGCACCCCTTGGTCGGGATGGCGCGCATACATCAGCAAGGTTTCATCGGTCGCGTTGGGGTCGTTGACCTTGCGCAGGATCGGCCACGAGGCATCCGTGGCCAGTCTCTCGCTGTCCCAATCCTGGACCTTGCCGTTTTTGTCGGGAGCCGGTGTCATCGAGAAGAACGCCTCGTCCGCTTCCGTGCCCCACGGGCGTTTGGGCAACTGATACGGTTTGGCAAACTTCGATGCCGGAGCGCCGGTGATGCGCAAAGTTTTCCGCGGGATGGTATAAGCGAGCGTGATCCCGATGCCCCAGCTGTTGGGATCGTCGTAGCCACCTCCGCCATGGTAATTACCCACAATCCCCATGGAGCCGTCGTAGTGGCGGGACAACTCATAGAACCACTGCCGGTTGTCCATGAACTCGCGGAATTTCAACGGCTTCTTGTCGGCCATGAGCCCCATTGAGGCCCCGCGCCAGATCTCGCCGATACCGCCGCCGGTGTGACCATGAAACATCCACGAGGTCGAATAAAAACTCCGGACCGCGGAGATGTCGCGCGCCTTGGCATAGACCGACTTCTCGCCCTCGGGTGTGAGCGAGGCGGCCGCGGCCATGAAGAAGGCCATCTTGCCGACCTTGCCGTTATCGACAAATCCGCTGTCCGGCATGTTGTTGCCATAGGCCACGTTGCCATGTCCGGCCAGGCGGTAGAATTGTTTGAACGACTCCTGCAAGGTGTATTCATCGACCTGTGCGCCGCATTCCTTGGCCAGCAGCAGGAAGGCCGCGGCCGGAATACTAGCCGCATTCAGATGGCCATAGCTGTAATTCACCCCGCCCCGCTGGTTCCAGCCGCCGTTGTACATGTTGCGCTTGAGGTAGTCCGCATGCTTCTCGATGAGAGGAATGACCGCTGCATCGCCGGTGCGGAGGTAATACTCGCAAAGCCCGATCCCGCTATAGCCAGAGTGCCAGGGGATGCTGTCGATCTGCTTGGCATCCTTCTGCTTGGCCACCTCCGCCTGAACCCAACCGCGGACGACTTCGAGGTCCTTCTCCTCGCCGGTCGAAAGCAGGAAGAGTTGGCCGAGCCCCATCCCATTGGCACCGGTCCGCTTTAGAAACTCCGCCTGATCCCGCACGATCTTATCCGACTTCGGGCAGTTGAGCGGCCAGGTCTTGCTGTAGGAGCCCAACACCGGGATTTTCACGATGACCTCCTCGGCCGTTTTGGCGTCGGCTGTCTCCTTGAGCATGAACTTAATCACGCCATCGGTCGCCTCGGCCTTGGTGATGATGGCACCGAGCTGGATGCGCGGGTCGATGTCCTTCAACACCTCCCCATTGATGGACTCGATCATTTGCCCGACTTTGATTTTCCCCGTGGCCTCGGCAGGCGAGCCCTTGTCCACCCGGCTCACCTGCATCTGAAACGGCGGCAGCAGTAGATTGATGCCGATACCCACCGGTCCAAAATGCTCGATGGGCGTGCGCGCTGCAGTCTCTATGGGGAAGGTGCTGAAGGGCGGGAAGTCCTTGTAGAACTTGCTTTCAAACTTGGACGATGTCACATCCGCGCAGTGGCCGGGTGTGGTGAAAAGCACGGTCTGCGTGAGACTGAGGGATAAGAGAGCAAGCGCCCTACGGGTGTTGGGAATGATCATATTCGGTGGAGATTTTGGATGTGTAACAGTTGCAAAAACGAGTCACAGTTAGTCAATACTCAAGTGAATCTCAGATCTTTCTGCTAAGAGAGATATTTCTTTTTTTGTATATACATGATTTTCATGTAGGTTTTTTATCCTGATCTCGGGTGGGCGCATGACATTCCGCTCATTGGTCCTCCCAACTGCATTTGAGATTGAGGATGGGATCGCAAGTGCGAGTCATAGCGGTATTTGAAGAAAAAACGAATGGCGTCAACTTGCCAGATGCCATGAGAGTTTGGATGGCGTGTGCATCGAGGCGGAGTCATCAGGCATTGGAGGGGGCACTATTTTCGCTTAGGCGTGCCCGATATTGGCGGGGCGTGGTGCCACAAAGCCGCGCAAATACGGCATGAAAGCGGCAGACCGACCCGAAGCCGCTGTCCATGGCGACATCAATGATCTTGAGGTTGGTGGTGGCGAGCAGGCGCTGCGCGTAGGCCACTCGCTGCTGGGCGATGTATTCAAGCAGGGTCATTCCGCTTAGTCGGCGAAACATTCCCATCAGGTATTTTGGGTGTAGCCCCATCGCCTCCGCAATTTCGCTTACCGAGATCGGCTCGCGACAACGCTCCGCCACCAGCGCGACGATGCGCCCGAACTGCTGGGCCTGCCCCTGCAGCAGCATGACTTCGCTCAACCCGGCACGCTTCTCAGGCGATGCTGGTGCTTCGGCGGCGAATTGCCTCAGTCGTGCCTCCACTTCCAGTAATACCACCCGGCGCAGTTGCTCATCGCCCCGCTGCATCAGGTTGACCCAATGCTTGATCAGCAGGCCGTCCGAAATTCCCCCACTTCGCGGGGGGCAGATCATCACTTCGCCGTGCAGCAGCCGTTGTGTGAAATCCGTCGGCAGATCCCAATCCAGAAACCAAGCGGTGGGAATGTGGATAACCGACGAGCTCACGCCCTCGGACACGGCGATGGGACCGTGTGGCTGAGTGCCCCAAAAGATCACAAAATGCTCTGGAGGAATCCGAACCGTCCTTGTTCCAAACACGGCAGTGATTTCCCCGTCGTGAGGACAGCCGATCTCTAGCTCATCATGCTGATGAAGCTGCACAAAAGGCACTTCCGGACCGCTCAGGCAGGAAAAACCAAAAGGCTTGAAGGCGCTTGTTGGTCTCCGGTTTGATACCCTGCTGCTCTCAGAATAGTTACTTTTTGACATAAAAAATCCCAACGGGCGAGAAGAAATATCATCAAAGCATGCTAATGTCACCAGATATATGTGCCGTGAGCTGTCAAACTAGGCTGACCGTTTCTCCATCAACCAGTATTAATCTCCATTTCCCCGCCACCGGCCCACCCAATGGCTCTTGTAGGGACCTTCCACAGAAAGCAAACTTCTAGAAGCAAAGCATTTTTATTAAATGAATCCAATCAAAAGAACCATACGGCTCCTAACTCTCACGGCAACGTTGCTGATCACGCTCTCTGCGATCCACGCTGGGGAAAACCTCGAGCCGCAGACACCAAACCCGCCGAATGGAGATGCAGCCAATCTCAAACCCATTCCTTTCGAAGATCAGACTCCTGATGGATGGCTGAAGGCTCGCGCCGAGTTGTCGTTCCGCCGCCTGCAGGAACCCTACTTCCAGTGGGACCATGTCTCCCGCGTCAATTTCGAAGCATTCCCCGGCGACGCGATCGGCAGAACCATCAATGGACTAACGCTGCTGTCGCAGGCGCTAAACCAGCCTGAGCCGGCCAGTCTGAAGGAAATCATGCGCCGCGTTCCGACATTGGCCAACCCCGACGGCTATCTCGGGCCGAAGTTGCCGGAGTCGCGGGCCAACGAGGATACCATGGCCGGGCATAACGGGTATACTTATGGTCTGATGGAATATGCGCTGTGGACCAAGGACCCGGCGACCAAAGAGACGCTCAGGCGCATGGTGGCGAACCTCTTTGTTCCCGCCCGCGCCGCCATCGCGGGCTATCGTGAAACCTCGGAGACCAAAGTCGATTGGCATCTCTCCGGCGGCGATGTTGGTCAGTTCTTCACGACGCTGGATGGAATGACACGCGCCTATGCTTTGGTGCCGTCGCCGGAATTCAAGGCGACGATCGAGACCGCGATCGAGCGGTATCGCACGCTGGATCTGGTCGGCCTTAGCGCCCAAACCCATGCCATGCTCTCGGCCGCCACCGGCATTTTGCGCTGGTATGAGATGCATCACCGCCCCGAGGACCTCGCGTTTGCCGAGGCTCTCTACAAGCAGTATCGCGCGTTGGCCATGACCGAAACTTTCGAGAACTACAATTGGTTCAACAAACCCCAATGGACCGAGGCCTGCGGGGTCATCGATTCATTCATTCTCACGGTTAACCTCTGGCGACTGACCGGGCGACCCGACTATCTGGAAGACGCCCACTTGATCCTGTTCAATGGTTTGCTGCCCGGCCAACTGCACAACGGCGGATTCGGCACGGGGCCTTGCGTGGGTCACGCCACGGGCCAGTGCCGGATCAAAGGACACAATGAAGCGCCATTTTGTTGCTCCATGCGGGGCGGAGAGGCGTTGGCCCGTGCGATTCAATACAGTTACTTCCAAGACAAGGACACGGTGGTCTTGCCCTTTTATTCGAATGGCACGGCGACACTGCGTTTTGCGGAGGGGACATGCAAAGTTCGCCAGCAGACCGGCTATCCGCACAAGGGTCAGGCGCGGCTGGAAGTCCTCGAGAGTGAGGTGAACAAGCAAAAGAAATGGTGCTTCTTCGTGCCTTCGTGGGCCGTGAAGGACAGTTTTGAGATCCGCGTGAATGGCAAGAAAGCGGAGCCGCGTCTGACTAATTCCTTTGCCGAAATCGAGCTCGCGCTTGTGGCCGGAACCATCATCGAGGTGGTCTTCCAACAGGAGCGCGGACCGCGTCCGGCCGTGCAATCCAGCCAGGCGCCCGGTGCCAGCCAGTATTTCAGTGGCCCGCTGTTATTGGGTTCGGCAACGGACCATGCCGCCGAGCCGCTCGTGCCGATTCTTGATCTGCTGGGGCCGGGCGACCGCGGCGGCGAACCCTACGTCTACTTCCCAAACGGGAAGCCGCAGCCCGCCGTGAACGCGGATGCCGCCCGGAGAGCACCGAACTTGGCAGACACGGCGCAGGTGTTTCGTCGTGATCTGCCGCCCGACCGGGTGCCTGCCGAGGTCGGCAAACTATTTGCCACGCTCAAACAGGATAGAAATCTGGCGATATGCGGTTTTGTCTGGCCCAGTCCGCAGCAAGTGCGGCAGGTCGTTCTCCAGTGGCCGGAATCAGGGGCGATGCCAAAACCCGAAGCGATCGAGTTGCGCTGGTCGGCTGCTGGCGAGGCACACACGGCGGCACAGCCGGGAATCATCGGCAACGGCCGCCAGTGGGTCTACACACTGGGCAAGGCACCGGAAGGCGCCACAGTTGATGGCTTCGTCATTGCGGCAAAGCGCGCCGAGGGGATACCGCAGGCCCTCGCCGTCCCCAGCATCGAAATCCCTGGCAAGCCATGAGTCTCACTCCTCACAAGCCGAGGTTGGCGCAAGCCGAGCATCGCGGTAGGCGCGCGGTTTTCCGGACAAAAGGAATCTTGCATTCATTCATTACAGGGTTTTCTATCGAAACATTCCAGGGTGTATGTGGCATGCGTTGTTCCGCCCTGATTTTATCCGTGCTGCTGGTGCTGACGGTGCCCCTCTGGGCGGCTCCGGAGAAGGCACCGGGCAAGCTGGTGGTGCTGACCTTTGATGATTCGGTGGCGAGTCAGGCGACCTTTGTGGCGCCGCTGCTGAAGAGTCTGGGCTTCGGCGCCACCTTTTTCATCACCGAAGGTTTCGATTTTGCCACCAATAAGACCCAATACATGACCTGGGAGCAGATCAAGCAACTGCACGGGCAGGGCTTTGAGATCGGCAATCACACGCGGCACCACACGAGTGTGAACGCACAAAGCGTGGCGGAGTTGACGGCGGACATCGCCTACATCGAAGACCAGTGTGAGAAGAATGGGATTCCGCGGCCGGTGACCTTCTGTTATCCCGGGCATGCCACCAGCCGGGAGGCGGTGAAGGTGCTCAAGGAGCGCGGCTACAAGTGTGCCCGGGCCGGGGGGAGCAGGGTATTTGAACCGGGCAAGGATGACCCTTTGTTGACGCCCCAGGCCTTTTCTTCCTATCCCGGGATGACCATCGAGGAACTCAAGGTCGCCGTCGCCAATGCCCGGGAAGGGCGCATCGCGGTGTTGACCTTTCACGGCGTCCCCGATGTGCAGCATCCGACGGCGTCCACGGACCAGGAGACCTTCAAGGCCTATATGAACTACCTGAAGGCGGAAGGCTGCACCGTCGTCGCCCTCCGTGACATCATTAAATACCTGCCGTAAGAGACTGGCATTTGAGGACTCGGGCGATTGGCGGAGAGGGTATTCGGAAAAAGGGAAAGCCGGTGGATCAGGCTCATTGCCTGATTATTTCCGTGTCTCGGACCACCGAGTGGCATGCCTTGCATAGTATTGACCAGAAAAGCTCCCAATGGGGTCTTTAATAAAAAGCAATGCATCATGCGCTCATCCGAGGTCAGGATAAAAAACCTACATGAAAATCATGTAGGTACAAAAAAAGAAAAGGGTTGTGGTAGTGAAAATTTCAGACAGTCGTCTCAATGTTAGAAATAACCCCCCCATGAAAACCGCAATACGCATCACCACTATCGCCGCCTTCATTTGCTGCCTTAACAGCTGCATCGCCTACGGTAACAAAATTGGATTCAACACCACCGGCAGGCAATTGATCGAACTCAAGGAAGCGCTCGATAAAGGAGCAATTAGCCAGAAAGAATACAAGACCCAGCGCGAGAGGATTCTCAGCGCTGAGCCCCGGTGAGGCACATCCGGTCATTCTGCATGCACGCCAATCTCTAACTATTACAACTATACTGTAATGAAACACTCAATTCTCTCCGGACTTTTTATACTCGTTCTGGGCTTTGGCATTGGCTGGCTGGTGAAACCAGCGCCACTTCCCAAGCCTGCCACCGCAGTCGCCGTAACAGGACCACGCAAATCCACCGCAGTCATCGCTCCAAGCGCACTCACCGAGACCTCGGACACTGCGCGGAAGATGAAACGAGAGTCAGGCGTAAGTGCGGCAACGGACATGCCTGCCGAGGATCAAACGGCTATTTTGCAGGCAACGGAAATACTCAAGGAGATGTTCAGTCTGCGGCGCGTCAAGTTCGAACAACACATCGAACTTCTATCGGAAAGCCTGAATCTATCCCCCGCTCAAAAAGCCAAAATCATCACCTGGCTGGATGACAGTGTGAAAAAATTCGAAGACATCAAAGTCGATATTTCTGATCCCAATAGCATGTCTGAGATAGAGAAGGAGATTTGGAAGCATTTCACGAATAAGGCGCTCGAAGATCAGCTCGCTTCATTTCTGACCAACGATCAGAAAGCCGCGCTCGCCGATTTCAAGGAGCGCGAGTTCCGTGATCAGGTGGATGCTTTCGCTCTGAAAAGTCTGTCGCATTTGCAAGGCATCATCCAGTTGGAAGACCACCAGCGCGATGAGGTTTACAAACTCCTGAGCACGGGTGCTGAGGCCAGCGTGCGCGAGGAATCCGAGAATTATGACATGGCGAAGTTATTGAATGAAGGCTTGGGCATTGAAGTGAACCCGGATCCTTATGACCTGAGAATCATGCAGGCGATCGCCAATTTCACAGAACTGCCTGAGGCGCCCAGCGATCGAGAACATTGGGTAAAAAATTTAGGTGAAACAATCGAGAAGCGTATCGACGCCAAAGTGGAACAGTTGCGCCCGGCGCTCAATGATAGGCAGCTTGAACAGTATCGCACTGAACTCGAAGGTTTTGGGAATATATGGATTCGAAATTTTGAGAATATGAAGGTTGTTGGTGAATGAGCGCTCTCTCAAATGGTGATCCAAGATAGAGCTTTGAGATCGGCTATTGAAGAAAGATAGGCCATGAATCGAATCAGATTTAGTATCATGTTGGCGGGTATGCTACTGACGGTAGCGCAGGTGCAGGCGGTTGATAATACCGGCACGGGCGGCACGATCATGTACACAGATGCCAACGGGTTGAATCCCGCCAACACACCGTACCTCGGCGGCTATGTCGTCCATACGTTCACCAACAGCGGCACGTTCACCCCCGTATCCAGCGGCAGTGTCGATGTGCTGGTGGTCGGCGGTGGCGGCGGAGGTGGCCAGCGGTATGCCGGCGGCGGCGGGGCCGGCGGATTGATCCTGACGAACGCATATCCGGTAAAGGAGGACACCAGCTATCCAGTCATCGTGGGCGCGGGTGGTGCAGGGGCCTTCTCGATTGATGATGAATTTAAGGCAGGCACTCCTGGTTCCAATTCTGTTTTCGGGGCCATCACCGCCATGGGTGGCGGCGGTGGGCGGACCTATTCCGGTATCTATAATGGCGCGGGCGGCAGTGGCGGCGGCGGAGCGGGTGGCGGCTCCAATTCGGCCGGTGGCACGGGCATTTCCGGGCAGGGTCGCGATGGCGGTTCCGGGAACACCGGCAGCTTGAACGGCGGCGGCGGCGGTGGCGAAGGGGGCTACCCGATATTTTGATGGCCCGCTGCTGTTGGGTTCGGCAACGGAAAATGCCGACGAGTCGCTCTTGCCGATTCTTGATCTGATGGGGCCGGGCGGTCGTAGCGGGGAACCCTATGTCTACTTTCCAAACGGAAAGCTGCAGCCCGCCGTGAACGCGGATGCCGCTCGGAAAGCACCGAACCTAGCGGATACGGCGCAGGTGTTTCGTCGTGATCTGCCAGCTGACCAAGTGTCTGCCGAGATTGACAAGCTATTTGCCACGGTCAAGCGTAAGCGTCCTACGAAGCCCCTCTAGTCATAAACGTCGTAAGTCGCCAGCCTACGACTTTTATGACTATGACCAAAGAATTATCTACCTCTGCAGAGGTTATCGCTGTCTGCCTCTGCTCCGTCGGGGGTGACATCCTCAAGACCGATGTGCTTGGACGCATTACCGTTGGAAGCGCTCAGCGCGAAGCCATCCTTGATGCCTTTGAAGCGAGTGGCATGACGGGCCAAGCATTT
>Ga0315901_10001547_pt1 | contig 33325 bp, 36 predicted proteins | sample LakEriMetagenome_10_FD_203761 | JGI IMG/M metagenome (GOLD analysis project Ga0315901, IMG submission 203761) | Freshwater fungal communities from buoy surface, Lake Erie, Ohio, United States - Buoy 2 MA116 | ecosystem: Environmental > Aquatic > Freshwater > Lake | place: USA: Lake Erie, Ohio...
TTCGCCTCGCGCCAGATGCAGCAGACGGGCCAGGCCCTGTCCCAGGCCGGGCAGGCCGTGGGCGCGATCTACCGCGCCGAGGTCGAGAAGCTCAACGAGACCCGGGTAAACGACGCGCTGAACCGCGCGCAGGCTGCGGCGCAGCAAGACCAAACCGAATGGAGCCAGCTGCGCGGCGAAGCGGCCATCGCTGTTGGCGAGAACCGCGAGCCGGTCGACCAGGTATACGCGCCGCGCTTCGAGCGCCGGGTCAACGACATCGCCGACGAGCTGCAGCTCACCCCCGAGCAGCGCGAGCAGTACCAGGCCCGCGTCGCCCCCCTCGCCCTGCGGGTGCGAGGTAGCCTGACCGAGCACTTCGTCCGAGAGAACGAGACCTACCAGGAGCAAGTATACACGAGCGGCGTCGCCACCGCGCAGGAAGTGATCCGCGCGAACCCCGGCGACCTGGAGCTGGTGCGTCTCAACACCCAGCGCATTGCCGAACTGACCGACGCCGAGAGCCGCCGCCGCGGGTTGCCTGCCGCCGCCGCCGTGATCGCCAGCCGCACCAACGTCGGCAAGGCGCTGGCCGATGTCGTCACAGACCTGGCCGACGAAGACGTCGACGCCGCGCAAGCCTTCTTCGACGCGAACTATGAGGACATGACCGCCGAACAGCGCGACAACGCGCGCACGGTCCTGCGCCCCGCCCTCGAAGCGCGCACCGCAGAGCAGGTCGCCGATATGTTCGGCCCCCGCCTGGGCGGCACCGTCGCGGCCCCCGGCGGCGCGTCCAGCTTCGACCAGTCGATGGTGTCTATCTGGCAGTCCGAAGGCACGGCCCTGGTGGCCGACGACAACGGTGCTGGCCGCGCCCGTTTCGGCATCACGGAACGCTCGCACCCGGCCGCCTGGGCCGACGGCGAGGTGACCCGAGAAGAGGCCAACGCGATCTACAAGCGCGACTACTGGGACGCCATCGGCGCAGACGATCTGCCCGCGGGTATGGCGCACATGGCCTTCGACACCGCGGTCAACATGGGCGCGGGCCGCGCCCGCCAGCTGTTGGACCAAGCTGGTGGCGACGTGACCAAGTTCGCCCAGCTTCGCCGCGACGAATACCGCCGGATCGCAGCGGAAGACGCAGACGGGTCAAGCCGTCAGTACCTGGCCGGGTGGTTGGAACGCACCGACAAGGTCGAGATGGAAGCCCGGGGCCAAGCACCGGCGGGCCCGGCTCGCGCGCCGACGATGTCCGTGTCGCAAGCCGTCGCAGCTGCACGCGCGGCGCTGCCCCCGGGCGCGCCGCCGTCCCTGGTTCGCGCCACAGAGGCCGAGGTCCGCCGCCGTTACACCGAGTTCGACCAGGCCGAAGCCGAGGGCTTCGAGGAAGCCGACGCCGAGGCGTTCCGCCACATTGAAGCCAACCGCAGCATGCCCGGGGCCAACATCATCGCGCGCCTCAAACCCGGGCGGCTGCAAACGATCCGCAACTATTTCGAGGCGGTCACGGCCCCGCCGGTGGTGCGGACTGACCCAGACCTGGAGCTGGCCCTGGCGTCAGACCTCTCGTGGCTCGACATGACGCACGAAGAGTTTATCGGCAGGTACGGTGCCCGTCTGTCGGCCAGCGACCGCGTCCAGTACGCCTCCCAGCTGACCCGCGCCGCCACGGCAGCGGGCAACCAGGTTCGCGAGCAAGCGCAAAGCGCCCGGGTCGTGCCTGCCCAAGTGTTCGGCCAAGCGGTCAACGACGCCCTCGACATACGGGGCATCGACCGCACCAACCTGCCCGACGCCGACAGGCAAGAGCGGGCCATGTTCGTGTCGTCGCTGCGCTCGGCCGTCCTGCAAGCGCAGGTCGCGAAGGGCTCCCAACTCACCGAACCGGAGGTTCGCCGTTTGGTCACGGAGCGTCTGGAGGCCCTGACTTGGGAGCGGCCCGGCGGCCTGTTCGGCGGCAGACCCACTAATGTGGTGTCCGTCGGCTACGACGAGATGAACTCGGCCAGTGTGCAGGCCGCACGGGAACGCCTGCGCAGCTACGGCAACAACAGTCCGACCGAAGACCAAATCTACGAAAACTATCTGCTGTACACAGTCAACAGGGTGCGATAGCGCATGGCCTTGCAAGATGAAGACCCGGTTGAGGTCACCCGCCGCAGGCTGATGCAATCGCTGCGCACAGGCGCGCCGCAGAACCCCGACCAACTGGCGCAGGACCGGGCCGACGCCGCGCGGCGTGGCGTTTCGGTCCAGGCCCTGCGCGCGGCCCGCGACCAAGGCTTGACGCTCCCGAACGAGAACTGGCACGCGCTGCCGGAACGCGCCCCCGCCACCAGCAACTTTCTGTCCGATCCGCGCAACGCCGCCGTCGCCCACGACGACATCGAGAACCTGTCGGGCGTTGAGCGCATCGTCGGCCGGGGCTTCTATTCGCCCGAAGAGGCGCGCCAGCGCATGGCCCAGACGGCTGCGCGCAACGCGCGCGATCAAGGCCAGTCCGCAGCCCGCACACCTTTCGGCCGTTTCATCGAGCGCCAAGGCCCGGCGGGCCGCGCCGTCGCCAACACCTTCAGGGGTATCGGCGAGGCTGGCATCCGGCTGGGCGGCATGGCTTCTCGGCTGGACCAGACCCTCTTCGGCGACGCCGAGGATTTTATGCGCAGGCAGTACGACCGCGCAGGCATCCCGATCTACGACTTCCGTCCCGATGACCAGGGCCGTTTCTCGCTCCAAAGGGTCCAGGCGGCTGCCGACGGCACCACCCGCACCAACGAGTTCACCCGGTCGCTGGAGACCCCGGCGCTCGGCTACGAGGCGGGCACGACCTGGGAAGAGGTCAAGGCGCGCCCGATCCAGAATGTGATCCCCTTCGCCATCGAGAGCGGGCTCGTGTCCATACCGGACATGGCCGCCGCGGTAATCTCCGCGCCCGCCTATGCCGCGCTGCGCACGGCTGACATCGGCCAGAGCCGAGCCGAAAACGACGGCCGCGAAGACGCCACGGTCGGCGATCTGTTTGCCGCTTTGCCCGCCGCCACTGCGTCCGCGCTGCTCGAAAGGCTCGGGGCGCAAGGCATCCTGGGCCTCGGGGACGAGCTGCTGCAAGGCGGCGTGCGTGGCGTCGCCAGCGCGGCAGGCAGAGCAGGCGTGCAGGAAGGCATCACCGAGGCGCTGCAGGGTGGCGTCGAGTACGCGGGCACCAACCTCGGCACGCAGGCGGGTTTCGACCCCGTCACGGCGCTCGACCAGATGGCCGCGGGCGCGGTCGCGGGCACGCCGTTCGGTGCCACCGTGCGCGCGGCTACGGCTACAGGCGAGATCGTTACGGGCCGTTTGGCCGAACGCCAGGCCGAGGCCGCCGCCGCAGAGCAAGCCGCCCAGACCTTCCAAGACCTGACCGACCTGTCCGCCGCGTCGCGTCTGCGCGAGCGCGAACCGCAGACCTTCCAGCAGTTCGTCGAGCAGGCGACCGAGAACGGCCCCGCCGAGAACATCTACGTCGACGCGCAGACCTTCGCCCAGAGCCTGAACGACGCCGGTGTGTCCCTCGAAGAGGTGACCGCCGCGATCCCGTCGCTGGCCGACCAGCTGCCCAACGCCATCGCCACCGGCGGCGACGTGCGCATCACCACCGGCGAGTTCGCAGCGCACCTCGCCACGACCGACGCCACGGCGGCTCTGCTGCCCCACATGCGCACAGACCCGTTCGCTATGAGCCAGGCCCAGGCCAAGGAGTTCATGGCCACGCGCGGCGAGGCGCTGCAAGCCGAGGTCGAGGCCGCGGTCACCCAGGCCACCGCCACCGAGGAGCTGCGCGCCGGTCGCGAGCGTCTGCGGACCCGTATCACCGAAGAGCTGAACGCCGCCGGTCGCTTCACCAAGGACGTGAACGCCGCCTACGCATCGCTGACCGCCGCCTTCTACGACGTCATGGCCGCGCGCACCGGCATGACGGCCGAGCAGCTGGCTGAGAAGTATCAGCTGCGCTACGCCGCCGAGCTGCCCACGAGCACCGGCCGCCGGGTCATGGAGCAGGAAGACACGGTCGACCTGATCCACTACAGCGACAGCGCGGACCTGATGTCGTCGGACCCCAAGAAGTGGGGCGCGAGCCGCGCGACGCAGAACAGCGAACGCGAGCGCCGCAACGCTGGCGCGCCGGGCCGCACCTATTTCGGCGTGCGCGGTGTCTACTCGGGCGAGCCCGCCACCGGCATCGTGCGCCGCCCGTTCCAGTACCAGGCCCGCATCCCGGCCGCCAAGCTCTACGACTTCGACGCCGACCCGCAGAACCTGAAGCCCACCGAGGGCACGCCGCAGGAGATCGCCACCGCCTACGAGAAGGCGATCCAGGCCGCGGGTTTCAGCGGCTACCGCAGCGACGCAGTGGTGCCGGGCGCGGTGGCCGTGTTCGACGCGGTCGAGCTGACACCGGCCAGCGCCTCCACGTTCGCCCAGAGCGCCTCTCTGCGCGACGGCCGCGAGACGCTGCAGAAGTACGGGCTGAACCCGAACAAACGATACAGCACCCGCCAGGTCGCTGCTGCGCTCGAGGCCCGGCAGCGGGCCAAGTACGGGTCGATCTCGGCCAAGGACCGGAGCCCCGAAGCCGCGAAGAAGATCGCGAAGTGGATGGCCGAGGAGGTGCAGTTCGAGCTGCAGAACCCGGAGCAATCCGGTGTGGGCTGGTACTCGACCAAGTTCCAGGCCGCGCTCGACATCTTCGCGCAAGAGTTCCCAGAGCTGGCCACGGACAAGGACGCCCGCGACACCTTCACCGCGCTGATCGCCATCACGTCCGACGGCCAGAAGGTCGTGCCGAACTTCCAGCAGGCCGCTGGCATCTACCGGGCCTTCAAGACCGACGGCCGTTTCGTCGCCGACCGAGGCACCCAGCGCCAGGCCAGCGTCGACCAGAACCTGGCCAAGGTGCAGGAGCTGCACGACACGCTCGGCCCGGCAGGCATGCGCGAGACGCTGCTGCAAGAGCTGACGGTGTCGGACCTGAAGAAGAAGGCCGCGGCGCTCGGTGTTGAGTTCTCCACCAGCTACAAGGCCGACGTCAAGCTGCCGCTGGCCGCCGTCATCTTCGGCCCGAAGCTCGGGGCCTTCTACGCCAACCTGATGGGCGCGGACGGCTACCTGACGATGGACCGCTGGTGGTCGCGCACCTTCAACCGCTACCGAGGCACCCTGCTGCAGAAGCCGACCGCGCAGGGCATGGCCCGCTTCCGCGAGCTGCTGGGCCAACCGAACCTGTCGGACGACGAGACCCTGGCCGCGGCGGTCGGGCCTCGCAACGCCTACGCGGCGCGCGGCTACAAGAACCCCTCCGAGATCGAGGCCGCAGCGAACACGCTTTACAAGGCCGCCTTCGAGAACATCGAGGACAAGCCCTTCAACGCCTCCGACCGCAGTTTCATGCTGGACACGGTCGCCCAGGCGCGGGCTACGCTCAAGCGCCAAGGCGTTGAGATCAGTGTGGCGGACATTCAGGCCGTCCTGTGGTACTATGAGAAGCGCCTGTACGGAGAGCTGGGCGCTCGTCAAACAGCGGATGTGAGTTATGAAGAAGCAGCCCAACGTGTCGTCGCTGAAGGAACCGCGGATGTTGGAGCCCTCGGACCCGATCTGGGAGGCGACTGGGAAGCTGCCGCTGAACAGTCTGATCCCGGCGCTCTCGCCTACAACCAAGGCCCCGTCGCCCGCAGCGTAGACGCCTACTTCTCCCTGGAGAACATCGGCTCGCTGCTGGAGAAAGACGACTGGACGATCCTCACGGCAGAGAACCCGATGGGCCAGCAGGCCACGCCGGAGGAGAACGCCAAGGCCCAGGCCAAGCTGGTCGCTGACCTCGACGCGCTGGGCGTCGACTACCAGCCGTCGATTGGCCGCTACGGCCAGATCGAGAACTCGTTCGTGGTCGTCGGGATCACCGAGAAGCAAGCCCGCGATCTGGGCGCGAAGTACGATCAGGACAGCGTGCTGACCCGCAAGGGTCTGATCTACCAGGACGGGCGGGTCGACGCCGCCGTCGGCCTCACGGTCCACGACACCCGCCCCGAGGACTACTTCACCGAGGTGCCCGGCACCGGCGCGCTGTTCACGGTGGACCTGGACTTCGGCGAACAGACCGAAACCTTCAACCAGTCCGACCCCTTCTACTCGGCGCTCGAACGCGCTGTGGCTGGCAGCCCCCTGACCAAAGCGCCAGCGGCGCAGTGGATGGCGACGCTCTCCAAGACGCCCGGCGTCAAGAAGGAAGAGATCGAGATCACGGGGCTGAACGACTGGCTTGATGCGCTGGCCGATCCAGACCCGCTCGCGCAGACTTTCGCGCTCGAAGCTGGCCAGGTCGATGCAAAGGGCAACGTCTCGAAGGAGACGGTGCTCGCCTTCGTGCAGTCCGGCGGGGTGCGGCTGGAGGAGACGGTTCTTGGTGAGCCTGATCCCGACGCGGACGCCGAGATCGACCGGCTGGTCGAGAAAAGCCAGCAGCGCGTGCGCGAGGAGGCTATGGCCAACCCCGCTTATGGCGCAACCGAGAGCCGCGATGGAAGCGGCTGGACGATATACAACCGCGCCAACTACATAGAGTGGAGCGAGCGGTTCCAAACCGAGGCCGAGGCCGAGGCGTTTGCGGAGCGGGCGAACCGCCTCCAGCTCGAAGAACGTCTCGCCGAGAACGAGGGCTATGCCCGCCGGACCTACGTCGAGGACGCAAGGAACAGGAACCCGCTCGGCACCCGGTTTACCGACTACACCATCAAGGGCGCGGTCCCCGGATCGCAGCGCGAGTTTCTCGTGCGCCTGCCCGTCTTCAAGGGTAACACATTCGACAGCTCGGAACATCACTTCGAGGGCATAAACGACATCATTGGACACTTCCGCGCGTCCGAACACGCCGCCGCGAACGGTAAGAAAACGATGGTGCTGGACGAGGTCCAGTCGACCCACCACGCGATGGGCGAGGCCGACGGCTACGCGATCTCTGCCGACCCGGCGACGCTGGCTGCGCTTCAGGAAGCCTACAACGCCGCGTTGGAGGCGCAGCGCGCCTCGTGGCCGCCGACGGTGGACGCCGCGCTCCGGGCGCTTGGGCAGCATCTGGAGCGGTATCGGGGGAACCCCGGCGTCGAGGAGGCGACCCAGCGCACCCTCGACGATCTCAATGACCGCAACAACCGCAACCCGTCGTCGGCCGCGATCTACGCCTACAACGTCCTGAACGCCCACAGCTCGCTGCTCGACGACGAGGCGCGCGTGGCGATGAACGCCTATAGCAATGCCCGCCTGCGCACCACCGAGGCGGCGGGCGCGTTGCTCGCGGCCCAAGGCCAAGGCGTTGCCGACGCCCCTTGGAAGAAGAGCTGGGACGCCCTGCTGATGAAGCGGGCTATCCGCTACGCTGTGGACAACGGCTTCGAGCAGATCGCCTGGATCAACGGCAACCAGCAGAACGGCGGGCTGACCGGCGGCGACGGCTCGTGGTTCTACGAGCGCAACCTGGTCAACGTGACCAACGACATCGTCAAGAAGTTCGGCACCAAGGTCGGCAAGGTGGATATGATCCGCAACGAGCCGGGCTCGCCTCGTCGCGACCTGATGGAGTTCGTCGCGGAAGTCGACGCCCGAGGAGAAAACTCGGGCTACGGCACCCTCGCGGAGTTCCAACGCCCCGCCAACAAGCTCGGCATCCAGAACGGCTTCGAGATCACGCCGCAACTGGCCGAGGCTGCCCGCAAGGGCTTCGCCCTGTTCCAACCGAACCGTGGCCAGATCGCCTTCGGCCAGGACATCACCCAGACCCCGTCGGTCATCAGCCTGCTGCGCGCCGCCGACCTCTCGACCTTCATCCACGAAACCGGGCACTTCTTCCTCGAAGCCACGGCCGACATGGCCAACGCCACCGACGCCCCGGCCGACATCGTCGCCGACATGGCCACCGTCCTGAACTGGATGCGGCCGGGCATGACGCTCGCCGACTGGAACGTCATGTCGCTCGAAGAGCGCAGGCCCTTCCACGAGAAGTGGGCGCGCGGCTTCGAGGCCTACCACTTCGGGGGGCGCAGCCCCAGCCTCGCCCTGCGCGACGTGTTCCGCCGCTTCTCGGCCTGGCTCAAGAACGTCTACAAATCCCTGACCGCCCTCGACGTCGAGCTGACCGACGAGGTCCGTCAGGTCATGGACCGGATGCTGGCCACCGAGGCCGAGATCACCGAGATGGAACAGGCCCGTGGCCTGACGCCAGCCTTCACCAACAAGCCCGAGTTCGCCAGCGACGACGAGTGGGAAGAGTACCAGCGGCTGGCAGGCGACGCCACGGCCGAAGCCATCGAGCAGCTCGAGCAGCGCAGCGCGCGTGACATGCGCTGGGCCTCCGGTGCCAAGGACCGCTACCTGCGGTCGCTGCAGCGCGAAGGCGAAGAGCAGCGCAAGGCTGTCCGCGCCGAGGTCACCGCCGAAGTCATGGCCGAGCCCGTCAACCGGGCCCGCGCTTTCCTGCGCCGCGGCCTGGGCGAGAACGGCGAGCCGGTCGAAGGTGCAGCGAAGCTGGACCTGGCCACCCTCAAGTCGCTCTACGGCGACGAGGGCACCTGGACCGGCCTGCGCCGTGGCGGCAAGTACGGGGAGGTCAGCACCGACGGCCTGCACCCCGACGCCGTCGCCAGCATGTTCGGCTACACCAACGGCCAGGCCCTGATCGAAGACATGGTCAACGGCGAAGACAGCGCCGACAAGATCAAGGGCCTGACCGACCAGCGCATGCTCGAGCGTTACGGCGACCTGTCCGACGCGCAGTCCATCGAGCGCGCCGCCAACGAGGCCGTCGCCAACGAGGCCCGGGCCAAGTTCGTCGCCGCCGAGATGGCGATGGCCGACAAGGCCATCGGCAAGAAGTCGATCCTGAACAGCGCCGCCAAGGAGTTCGCGGCCTCGGTCGTCAACCGGCTCGAGCTGAAGCGTCTGCGCCCGGCGCAGTACCTCGCCGCCCAAGGCCGCGCCGCCAAGGCCGCCGAGAAGGCGCTCAAGGGCGACGACCTGCCCGGCTTCGCCACGGCCAAACGCAACCAGCTCGTCAACCTGCACACCGGCCGCGCAGTCCAGCAGGCGCAGAAAGACGTCGAGAAGACGATGCGGTTGTTCACGCGGATCGTGAGCGCCAAGGACGACAGCATCTCGAAGTCGCGCAACATGGACCTGGTCAACGCCGCACGCGCGGTGCTGTCCTCCTACGGCGTCGGCCGCGTCAAGAACGACCCGGCGGGCTACATGCGCGCCCTGTCGCAGTACGACCCGACGCTCTACGCCGACATCGAGCCCTTCGTGAACGGTGCCAGGGGCGACGCCAAGCCCATCGTCGACCTGACCTACGAACAGTTCACCGCGCTGCGCGACACCGTCAACCAGCTCTGGGCTCTGTCGCGCCGCACCAAACAGATCGAGATCGACGGCAAGCTCATGGACCGCGAAGTGGTCACCACCGAGCTGGGCCTGCGCCTCGACGAGATCGGCATCCCCGCCCAGGCTGGCGTCGACCGCGCGCCGACGGATCGCGACAACCGCGTCCGTGACCTGCTCGGCGCTCGCGCCGCGCTGCGCCGCGTGGAGAGCTGGGCCCGGGGTACGGACGGTGCGAACTCGGGGCCGTTCCGCAAATATATCTGGAACCCGATCTCGGTCGCCGCCGACGCCTACCGCGCCGAGAGCGGCGTCTACATCCGCCGCTTCCGCGAGCTGCTCGACGGCATGCGCGACGAGCTGAAGCCGGTCGACATCAAGGCCCCCGAGATCGGCTACACCTTCGGCGGCAAGTCCGAACTGTTCCATGCCCTGCTGCACACCGGCAACGGCTCGAACAAGTCCAAGCTCCTGCTCGGCAGGAACTGGGGCAAGAAGAACGCTGACGGCTCGCTCGACGACACCCGCTGGCAGTCGTTCGTCGACCGCCTGCACACCGAGGGCGTGCTGACCCAGAAGGACTGGACCTTTGTCCAAGCCGTGTGGGACTTGCTCGAAGAGACCAAGCCCGGCGCGCAGAAAGCTCACCGCGCAATCTACGGCCGGTACTTCGACGAGGTCAGCGCCGACCCGGTCGACACCCCTTTCGGCCAGCTGCGCGGCGGCTACGTCCCTGCGATGACGGACGGCTTCCTGGTTCAGGACGCCGCTCTGCGCGCCGAGCAGGAGGCCATCGAAGGCGGCGACAGCGCCATGTTCCCGGCGGCCTCGAACGGCTTCACCAAGTCGCGCGTCGAGGACTACACCCGCGAGCTGGCGTTGGACCTGCGCCTGCTGCCGATGCACATCGACAAGGTGCTGAAGTTCACGCACCTGGGCCCGCCCGTCCGCGACGTCGCCCGCATCCTGAAAGACCGGGGCTTCTCCCAGAAGCTGCAGGCCTACGACCCGACGGCCCAGACCGACCTGCTGCTGCCTTGGCTGCAGCGCGCCGCCAAGCAGCTGGTCGAGACCCCGTCCAAGGGCCGCGCCGGTAAGGCAGCCGACCGCTTCTTCAGCGCCGTGCGCAGCCGCGTCGGCATGCAACTGATGTTCGCCAACGTCGTGAACACGGCGCAGCAGGTCACCGGCTTCTCGAACGTGCTGCTGCGTGTCGACGCCCCGATCCTGGGCGACGCTCTGTGGCGCTACGTCCGCGACCCCAAGGGCGTCGCCGAAGCCGCCGCCAGCCAGTCGGTCTTCCTGGCCAACCGCATGTCCTCGGACATCTTCGAGGCGCGCCAGACCATCGCGCAACTCACCAAGCTGGACCCGTCGAAGACGGACGAGGCCGTGGCCTTCCTGCAGCGCAACGCCTACTTCATGCAGTCGGCGCTGCAGAACGTCATGGACGTCATCAGCTGGACCGCGGCCTTCAACCAGGCCTCGGGAAAGGGCGAGAGCGACCGCGACGCCGCGCGCTTCGCCGACAGCGTGATCCGCGAGACCCAGGGCACGATGGCCCCGGAGGATGTCTCGCGCTTCGAGACGGGCCCGGCGTTCATCCGCGTCTTCACGCAGTTCGCTGGCTACTTCAACATGATGGCGAACCTGAACGCCACCGAGGTGCAGCTGGTCGCCCGTGACGCCGGTCTCAAGAAGGGCATGGGCCGCCTGTTCTACGTCTACCTGATGGGCTTCGCGGTCCCCGCCCTGCTCGGCGACGCCATCGCCAAGGCGCTGCGCGGCGGGTGGGAAGACGAAGAGGGCGACGGCTATCTCGACGACCTGTTCGCTTGGTTCTTCTCGTCGCAGGCCAAGTTCGCTCTGGCCGCCGTGCCGGTCGTGGGCCAGGCCGCCAACGCCGCGCTGGGCGCGTTCACGAAGCTGCCCTACGACGACCGCATCTCGATGTCGCCCGCGGTGTCGGTGATCGAGAGCGGCCTGGGCACCCCGGCCGAGGTCTACCAGAGCTTGGTCGACGGCGAGAGCTTCAACCGCGCCGACACGCGCGACGCCCTGAACCTGCTCGGCGTCCTGACCGGCACGCCCATCGGCGCGCTGGCCAAGCCCCTGGGCTACGGCGTCGGCGTCGCGCAAGGCGACATCGAGCCGACCGGCCCGCTGGACGCAGCGCGCGGCGTCATCACCGGAGCGCCCTCGCCAGAGAGCAGGATGCAGTGACCTTTTCGGTATGTCTAAGGCCCGGCCTCGCCTCTAGGATCGCGCCCGTCCTTCGGAGCTTTTAATCTTGGCCATATCCTCGAGCACCCGCAAGGCCGGGCCGTTTCTCGGCAATGACGCGACGACGGTTTTCCCGTTCGCGTTCAAGGTCTTCACCGCCGCCGATCTGCGCGTCGTCCGCACCAACGCCCTCGGGATCGAGAGCGACCTGGTGCTCGACACCGACTACACGGTCGCGCTCAACTCGAACCAAAACAACGATCCCGGCGGCACGGTGACGCGCACCACGGCTCTGCCGACCGGCGAGAGGCTGACAATCACCTCCGATGTTGAGGCGCTCCAACCCCTGGTGCTGACGAACAACGGCGGCTTCTACCCAAGCGTCATCAACGACGCCTTCGACAAGATCACCATCATCGCGCAGCAGCTGATCGAACAGGTCGGCCGCTCGTTGAAGCTGCCGATCAGCTCTTCCGCCAGCCCCACCCTCCCCGACCCTGTGGCCAATCAGCTCATCGCGTGGAACAGTGGCGCGACCGGGTTTACCAACTTCGACCCCACGGACCTCGCCACCGTCGCCGCCTACGCCGACGCCTACATCGACTTGTTCACAGGCAACGGAACGCAGACCAACTTCACTTTGACCCACGGCCCGGCCGTGCTGGCCAACTTGTCTGTGTCGATCAGCGGCGTGGTCCAGGTCGGCGGCGAAGACTTTACTTGGGTCGGCACCACGCTCACCTTCGCGGTCGCGCCCCCGACCGGCACGCGCATCCAGGTGCGCTACACCCGCGCCATTCCGATCATAGACGTGGCCGCCGTGGAGCTGGCCCGCGATCTGGCGCAAGGCTACGCCTCCGACGCCGCCGGTGTCTCCGGCGTCAACGTGCCCTCCTACGCCTCGCGCGCATCTCTCGCCGGGGCCACGGTCGCGGCGGCCATCAAGCAAATCGCCACGCGGGGTTATGCCGCCGAGAGCGACGGTGGCGGCGCAACCTACGCCCGCACATCCTACGCGACGATTGTTTCCGCGGGCTACCCAGCGGCGTCCTACCAACGCTCGACCGACCGCATTATGCCAGACGGCTCCACGGACGCCACCAACGGCGGTTATTGGTTGATCGTAGAGCCGGTCACGCGCCCCGAAATGTTCGGGCCAATGACCACGACGACCGAGACGACGGCCGCGATGAAGGCTGCGGTCCACTTCATGGCGTTGACCAAGCGGCCCTTGGTTCTGCGCGGCTCGTACGACGTTAACGGAGAAATCGCCCCGAACATTACGATGGCAAACGCGGCCTACAATCTCCGGTTTGAAGGTGATGTGACGATCACCTACGACGCGTCGGCGGCGGCGACCGAATACTTCCTCGGCGTGTTCAGCACGGCGGCGACCAAGAACTACATCGGCCAGACAGGCGGCTCCCTGACCATCGTGGCCAACAGTAAAATACAGCGCGCCCTCTCGCTCGGTTGTGCCTCCGGCTCGTCGGCGATTGCCGGTGAGTGCCATGTGCGGGGTGTGCGGGTCACGAACGTCTACGGGCCCGCTGGGTCCAACGGGGTCGCCTACGCCATCGACATCTCGGGCCCATTCGCCCGGTACTCCCTGGACGATCTGGCGACGGACGGGGCGACGCGCGACGCCAGCCTGGACGCAACGGGCGATTGCAAAGGTCTGCGGGTTTCGCAGGCGCGCGTGGCTGTCGAGGTCACAAACTCGTCCTTCCTCAACGTCCAGAACGCCCTCCAAGATGCAGACGGAGCCGCGATCTTCGGCCCGCTGGGCGGAGGCGGGGTGCCCGTCGGGCCGCTCGCTCGCTTTGTCAACTGCACCTTCACAGGCAACAGGGGCCGCAGCTGCAAGACCCAGACGCGGCGTACGGAAGCCATCAACTGCGTGTTCGACCGGGGTGGCGTCGGAACAATCTCGGGCGGTCTGGAGATCGACGCGCAGTGCGGCGAGCTTTACGTTGAAAACTGCCGCATCAACATCGACGTGGCGGTTGGGGCCAGCTACTCCGTATTCGCTTCGCAGCTGACCAACCCTGACACCGCGCGCTTCACCACCATCCGCGACGTCGAGGTCCGCACGACGGTCGATTTCCCGAGGTTCTTCCTCACAGTCCTGGGTGCCAACTCGCCCAGCTCGACAGTCCTCATCGACAACGTCCGCGTCCTCGGCGTAGACGGTTTGGTGACGACGGCTCTGTCCCGGTCTTTTGTCGAGTTCCAGGCCGACCAAGTCAAGCTGGCGAGCACCAAACTCTCGATCACCGTGGCAAACTGTACTGTCCAGACCAACCTGATGCTGATCGGGTACACAGGCCACGACGGCACGGACCTTTCAGCAAAGCTCGCCATCCACGCCTACAACAACAAAAACACGCTGACGGTTGTCAGCAACAACCGAGTGTTCAACCAGTTGTCGGGCACGACGATTGCCAAGCTGACCGACTATACGTTCCGCGAGAACGAAAACTTCTACACGCATTTCGTAAACTGGGACATCAGCTTCGCGACGATCAAGCCGGGCAACGATTTCGTGGTGGAGCTGGCGGGGGCGACGGTTACTAGCGGCCCGAGCGGTCTGCCGGTGACGGGCTACGCGCGCATCGTCACGGGCACGGGGGAGCAGACGTTATGGAACGAGCTGCCGCGCGAAATCATCGTGGAAAACTACGGCCGCCACTTCTACACGCAAACCGGCACTTGGGTCGAGCTGGCCGACCGCGCCATGCTGGAAGGCACCGCGACCTTCGACGCCGCCTCTCTCGCCCTCGGTGGGTCTGGCGCGATCCAAACGCTGACCGTGACGGGCGCGGCTTTGGGCGACCTGACCCAAGCCTCTTTGTCCGTCGACCTGGCCGGTGTCGTCATCCACTCGTGGGTGAGCGCCGCCAACACCGTGAAGTATTTCGCCCACAACCTCGGGGGAGCCGACCCGGTTGATCTTGCGTCGGCCACCGCAAAAATACGGGTAGTCAAGTAGATGACCCTCCACTCTGACGCCCGCAAACTGAACTGGGCCATGATCGGCGTCATACTGACGCTTGGCCTCCAGATCGCCGTGCTCATCTTTTGGGGCGGCGGCATCAACCAGCGCGTGGCCAGCCTCGAGCGCATCGTCGGCCCTCTCGCCGACGGGACGCTGGCGCGCCTGGACGAGCGCACCCAGGCCATGAAGGAACAGCTAGACCGGATCGAGAAGAAGGAGGGAGAATGACCGACAACCAAGACCCCCTCCCCGAACCCTCGTTCCACTGGCGTCGCTGGGTCACCATCGGCTACGTCGTGTCGACCACGATCCTGCTGGTCGGCATCATCTGGAAGCTCAGCGAGGGTGGGCCGCTGCGCGACGTGGCCCTGGCCCTGATCGGTTCGCAGGCCTTCTTCGCCCTCCTCTACATGGGCGGCGCGTCGGCCGCCGACCTCGCCCGCATCGTCGCAAGCTGGAAAAAGCCATGAGCAACGTCTTCGGTTCCCGGTCCCTCTCCCGCCTGAAAGGCGTTCACCCTGACCTGGTCAAGGTCGCCCACCTGGCCCTGTCCTACAGCCCCCTCGACTTCATGATCACCGAGGGTCTGCGGACCCGCGCCCGGCAGCAGGAGCTGTTCAACGAAGGTGCGTCCAAGACCCTGAACAGCCGCCACATCACGGGCCATGCGGTCGATGTCGCGGCCCTGGTCGGCGGCAAAGTGCGCTGGGACTGGCCCCTCTACCCGCGCATCGCGGAGGCTTTCAAGCGGGCGTCCAAGGAACTGAACGTGCCGATCATCTGGGGCGGCGACTGGAAGAGCCTGCGCGACGGTCCCCACTTCGAGCTGGACCGGAGGCGCTACCCATGAAGAACCCCTTCCCCCTCCGCACCTGGCTGATCCTGGCGGCCGTTGTCGTCGCCGTGCTGTCCCTGCTCTCGTGGCGCGGGGCATGCACCTCTGCGGACCAGGCCAAGGACCAAGCCACCATCGCCGACGCGCGCACCGCGACGGCAAGCGAGACCTTTGAGATCACCGTCAACAACGCGGCGGCCGACGCCGCCACCCGGACCCAGGTACAGGAGGCCCAAGATGCGGTACGCCAAGCTGATCCTGCTGACCGCGAGCGCGTTGCTCGCTACCAGCTGTGCAAGCTCCAGGGTATCAGCGCCTGCTGAAGGCTGCTCGGTCTTCGGCGAGGCCATCTTGGGCAACGTCGTCGGCCACGCTACCCTCGCCGACAGCGGCGTGCCGCTGGACGACTGGCGCAACTACGCCCTCGACGAGACCGGCCGCCTCACGCAGTCGGAGCGCGACAAGAAGGACGGCCTCGCCGTCATCAAGCTGTGCGAGGCGCGAGACCAGCGTGCCTACCGTGCCGTCAACGCCCCTTGGTATGCCTTCTGGGCCCGCTGAAAGAACGAGACCATGACCACCTTCGTCCCTCAGTCCCTGCTCGCCGAGGACTACCCGACCGCCGCTGAAGTCCTGGCGCTGGCCAACATCATCTGCCCCATCGGAACGGTGATCGACTACGCAGGCACCGCCGAACCGGCTGTCGTGCAGGGCGTGACGTGGGTCTTCCCTTACGGGCAAGCGGTCAGCCGCTCGACCTACGCCACGCTGTTTGCCCGCCTCGGGACCACTTACGGTTCGGGGGACAGCACGACGACCTTCAACCTGCCCGACTACCGGGGCCGACCAGGCGCTGGCCGGGACGACATGGGGGGCACCTCGGCCAACCGCCTGACCGCCGCGGTGTCGGGTATCGACGGTGACGTGCTCGGCGCTTCGGGCGGTGACGAGCGGCTGCACGCACACACGCACACGGTCACCGACCCGGGCCACACCCACCTAATCTCGCCGCCCTCGTCGAGCGACGTCACCAGTTCGGGCTCGACCGCGACAGGTGCCGGCGGCGGTGAAACCGTCACGTCGTACAACAGCGGCTCGGCCACCACGGGTATCACCCTGGCCGACACGGGCGCAGGCGCGAGCCAGAACGTGCAGCCGACGATCATCGTGAACAAACTGATCCGGGTGCTCTAAAGCAAAAAGCTCCGGCCGCTGGGAAGGACAAGTAACCAGCGGCCGGAGCTTTGGGCGTGACACGCGCTTGATCGCGCGCCACTCATCCCACGGCCCCGTCTCCCGGGAGGCTGTGAGGTCAGCGGCTAACCTAACACAGATCGGTGCTAGATCAAACCCAAAGCTGACAGATAGAGATCGAGGATCGCCTCTTCCTCTTGGCGCTTGGCCTTGTCCATCTTGCTGATGCGAAGCACCTTGCGCAGGGTCTTCACGTCATAGCCCTCGCCCTTGGCCTCGGCGAAGACCTCCTTCATGTCGGCCATCACGGCGGCCTTGTCCTCGTCGAGACGCTCGAGGCGCTCAATGATGCCGCGCAGGCGGCCCTGCGCGTTGTCGTTCAGCACGTCGGGGCTGGCGTCGAAGTATGCGTCGTCGGTCATGTGTTCCTCTTCATGGCGTCGAGCATGATCTGCTGGACGCTCCTCTTGGTGTTGAGCCGCTCTAGTTTCAGTTCGTCCACAGTCCCCGCGGCGACAAGGTAGTGGACGAATACGCGCCGGTTCTTTCCGGCCTGCTGTTGGCGCATGGGGCCCACGCGCTCGATGATCTGGTCGTGCTCTTCGAGGTTCCAATCGAGCGAGAAGAACGCCAGCTCGTGGCTGTGCTCCTGCAGCCCGTCTACCCCGTGGCCCAGAGAGGCCGGGTGCGCAAACCAAACTCGGCCCTCGCCTGCCTTAGCGCGGCGCAAGCCAACTGGCGTCGACAGGTCGATGCCGTTGGGGAAGGTGCGCTGGAGCCGTTCGAGATCGTGCCGCCAGTTGTAGGCGACAAGCACGGGAGCACCGGCCGCTTCCTCGATGATGCTCCCCAGGGCCACCAGCTTGACGTCATGAACCTCATGCCACTTCCTTTCTTCCTCGTTGTCGTAAACCGCGCCCGACGCCAGCTGCCCGCATTTGCCCGTGCGCGCCGCGGCGTTCGCCGCCTCGATGCCGACCGCCTTGATCTCGGTCCACATCTTGCGCTCCATCTCGCGGTACTGCGCCCGGGCCTTAGCTGGCAGCTCGACGTAAATCACGTTCTTGACGTGATCCTCCACGTCGACCTCGGTGGTCAGGCAGATGTCGCGGATCGCCGTCTCGATCTGCTCCTGCGCGAAGGGCAGCGGGTCGATGCTGAAGCCGTCGAACGACTTCTGGAACCACCGCTCCTTGAAGCTCTCGAACGTGCGGCCCAGACGCTGGCCAGCGTCGAGAAACCAGCCCTGGCCCCAGAGGTCTTGCAGCCCGTTCGGCGACGGCGTGCCCGTCAGGTTGATCCAGCGCGGCGTGCGGTGGGCGACGCGCCCTAGGGCCCTGGCCCTGGTCGAGCCGCCGCCCTGGTAATAGGTCTTGCCGGTGGTCGGGTGCGTGCGGAAGCCGCCACGGAAGCTCTTCAGCTTGGTGCTCTCGTCGGCGATCACCATGCCGAAGGGCCAGTCGCCGTCGAGCTTCTCGAGCAGCCACGGCAGGTTCTCGTAGTTGATCGTGGCCAGAGGCGAGCCGCCCCTTCGCACACGGCCGAGAGCTGCCAGCCGTTCGGCAGGCGTGCCGAGGATCGTGTCGACCTGCCACCCCGCGCAGAAGTCCCACTTCTTGACCTCGTCGGGCCAGGTGTGCTCGGCCACCCGCTTCGGCGCGATGACCAGCGCCGGTCGCGTGACCTCGCCGCAGAGGTGGAGCAGGTCGAGGGCGGCCAACGTGGCCGAGGTCTTGCCCGTGCCCATCCCCGCCCACTGACCGGCGCGCACGACCTCGCAGGCGTGGTCGATCATAGCCGGTTGCCAGGGCCTGGGGACGTACTCACGGGACAAGGCGCAGGCCCCAAGGATCGGGGAACTGGTTATTCAGCACGCCTGGCTCACCTGCCCGGCGCAACGCGCCGATGACCGAGTTGCGGGTGCGGCCCAGTATCCCGGCGATGTACGCCGCGCTGCGACCGGCACGCCGGTGGCGTATGGCCCGGGCCAACTCTGCGGCGGTCCAGGTTTTGTGGGCGATGCTGCCGCCCGTCGGCTTCGGGGCGCGGCGCTCTCGGATTTGGTGGTAAGGGTTCACTGTGTCCTCTCCTCAATGTAATCGTCGACTGCCTCGATGCTGTCGAGGGTGAAGACCGCGCAGCCCAGGCTGCGCAGCTTGGCGTGCTCCCGCTCCTGATGCGGATCGGGCTTCTTGCCGGGGGCCTTCAGCTCGACGAAATGAACCTTCGCGGCGATGAGCGGAACGCCGTACTGCTGGGGGCCTTGAGGCCAGATCACCAACCGATCCGGCGCGCCGCGGTGCCCCGGCCAGACCATCTTCCTGACCAGCGCCCCGGCGGCTGTCGCCTTCTTGCGCAGGTGCATCTCGACTGTGCTCTCACGCATCAGATGTGCTTCCATGTTCGCCGGGTGCGGATGCCCCAGACGTGCGCAGGGTGGACGTTGTAAAGCGTGGCCACCGTGATGTGGTCGAGTTTTAGGGCGCGAATGTTACGCACGTCGTTCTCGGTCAGCTTCGCCATGCCGTGGCGCGAACCTCTCGGTCTGACGTCGTTCACGATGCTATCTGCCGCATTGTCCTTGTGCGTTCCGTAGCAGAGATTGGCCAGTCGGTTATCGCCCTTCCGGTCGTTCAAGTGGCGCGCGACCTGCCCGTCAGGTTTTGGGCCGACGAAGGTAGCGAGCACCAGATCGTGGATCGTATGCTGCTGGCGTTTGCCTTCTCCCGCCAAGGTGACGACGTGGTAGCCGTTGCCCTTGACGGCTGGTTGGAGAATGCGCCCGCGCCGGATCGCCTCCCCGAGCCCGCCCTTCCCGGCAGCGACGTATCGGTCCTTCGAGCGCACTCGGCCACGGTCGCTGACCTCGTAATAGTCACCTTCCCAGCCTTCGATCTTGCGCCACTGTTCTCTCATTTTTGGTATCTAGCGCCTTCCCAACCAGCCGCTGCCAGAGGCAGGCCTTGTGCCCACGGGGGGACCGTGGTCATTATTGAGGAGAGACGATCAACCGTAAACTGGTCACTGTCAATAGGCTCCGTGACCAGCTCGTCGTGACAAGTTAAAATAATAGGGAACCCGGCCGCCTCGGCCTCGGCCATGTTGTGCGCCAGCACGTCGCGAGCCCCGCCCTGCGTGGCGTTCTCGATCAGCTTGCCGCCGTAGGTGTGCAGCCGCTCCCATTTCCGGGTGTACTGGTTGACACCCATGTACGTCAGCTTGCCCTCCTCGACGGCGACGCCGGGGTAGCAGAGGCAACGGCCAGAGGGGAGGCGCATGCGCAGCCAGCTGCCGTCGCGTTGGAAGACGAGCTTGCCACCGGCCGCCTCGACCCGCAGGCCCGGTTGCTCTGCGGCGCGGATCGCGGCGCGCTCGGTCTCGTACCACAGCTCGACGATGTGCTTGTTCTTCTTGCGCCAGGCCTTCACGATCTCGAGCGCCCGGGCGTCGGACATCTCCAGCCCGTAGATGCGGGCCATCGCCTGGAACGCGCCGACGGCACCTTGGTAACCGCAGGCCAGCTCGGGCACCTTGCCCTGCGCCTGGCGTTGGTCGGCCGTGACCTGGTCGATAGGTATGTTCAGCACCTCGGACGCGCCGACGTAGTAGAGGTCGGGGCCGGTGCCTGCGTCGTAGTCCCTGAACGCGCGGAGCTTCCACTCTTCGCCTGCCAGCCAGGCCAGGAACCGGCCTTCGATGTTGGCCAGGTCGGAGGACACCATCTTCTTGCCGGGCCCGACGGTCAGCGCGCCGCGCGTGCAGTTGGCGGCGGTGTTCATGACGTTGTCGTAGACCAGGTCCGCGCAGTCCGCGAGGAAGGCTTCGATGGCGTCGAGGATGGCCTGTTGCTTCAGCGTCGGGCGCATCAGGTTCTGGGGCTGGAAGAGGCGGCCAGCCCAGCGGCCGGTGCGCGCAGCGCCACAGAACTGCAGCGTGCCGCGCAGCCGCCCGTCGCTCGACGTCCCCCGCAGGAGCGTCTTGTACTTGGCGGTCGACGACACCGTGGCCATGAGCCTGATGCGGAGCAGGTGTTTAACCGGCTCTGGCAGGTTCTCGTCGGCCAGTCGCCGCTCGAGCGTGCCCTTCTGCATGTCGGGCAGGTCGACGCCGAACTCGCCGAGCAGGTACTTCAGGAAGGCGTCGCGCTGGGTGGTGCTCTCGAGCCCCTGCCCCGTCTCCGGGTCGAAGCCGGTCAGCTCCTGGGTCTTCGCCTTCAGCCCCTTCTTGGCCAGGTCCGTGGCGCGCACGGCGGCCTCTGCCAGGGCCAGGTCGACGGCCACGCCCCTGTCGTTGATCTTCTGGTCGAGCACCCACAGGTCACGCTCGCGCTGGTTCCCGGGGTAGTTCCACTTGGGCAGGCGCTTGCGCACCTCGCGCATCGACAGGATGTCGGACCCCGCGTAGTCGAGGAACCGCTGCCACTCAACGGGGTGGGTCTCGCGCGTCGCGCGCCTGACCTTGGAACTCTGGGGCCTGGGTTTGCAGAAGAGCTGGACCAGCTGCTTGCCCGCCTTGTCCTTGGCAAGGTCGGTCGGCACGCCCAACACCGAGCACAGCTTGTCGAGGGAGCCGGGAAGGCCGTGGGCGAGGGCCTGGACCATCGTGTCCACGACCTTCTCGACCGGCATCTCGTAGCCCCATGCGTGGCGCAGGACGGTGCGGTCGAAGGCAGAGTTCTGCCAGACCTGCTCGTCGGCGGCGTCGGCGGCGGCCAGGGCCACCTTGACCTTGTCCTCCCAGCCGGGCCTGGTGCAGTCGATGACCTCGACTGGGCCTTCGTCAATAGCCCAGGCCAGGACCGTGATCTCGACCTTCTCTGCGTAGCGGTGCAGGCCGTGGGCGAGGGGCGTTTCGCAGTAGGTTTCCGTATCGCCAAAAAAGGTGGTCAACGGTTCTTCCCTCTGCGGCTGCGCAGCCGCGTCCAGGTCCAGCCGAAGGCTCCCTTGACCGTGCCGTCGGCCGCGTTCTTCACGGCGTTGCGCCACACGTCACGGCTCTCGCCGGTCATGCAACGCGCCGCCTCGGAGATGGTCATGAAGTAGAGCACGTCCTCACCACGGCGGCCTTCGACGTAGGCGCTGGCGGCGGGGATGTCGATGTAATAGCTGCGGGGCACCACGATGTCGGGGGTCTTGGACTGCGGGCCCCGGGGCTTCGGTTCGCTGTCGGGGCGATCCTCGGAGCCTTCGATCCGGTAGCGGTTGTCCTTCTGGGCCAGCGCCAGTCGCAGCGCCTCGGCGCGGGCCAGCCTGTCGGGGTGCGGATCGCCCGTGGCCTCGGGAGGGAGGGGCGTGCCGGGCTTGATGCCGGTGCGGGCCCGAAAGCCGTAGCTGTCCGAGTGTCGGGAGCGGGGGGCGGGGTTGTGCGACGCGCGGTCGAACACCGGCACCTCGCCCTGGAAGGAGGGCTCCGTGCCCTGGCTGATTTCGTTGATGTGACGCTCCTTGAAAAAGGAGCGCGGGGCAGAGGGTTTCTGTTGCACGTCTCTTGTCCTTCTAGCAGATCGGGGGTGGCCCGGGAGGACCACCCCTTCTCCTGTTAGACCCCGGCCTGGGACGGGTTGTCAAGCCGCTTGGCGAGGGCTTCGGCGTAGTTGGCGGCCAGTCCCACGACTTGGTGGAACGTGAGACGGCTGTTGATCGTGTCGTTGGCGAGGATGCCCGCCAGCGCGTGGCCCGCGAGGTAGCCGACGTTGTCTCTGTGCTGGCGCTCCAGGCACTCTTCGGAGTGTTCGCTTTCCATCAGGCGAGGTCTCCCGCGTCAACACCGTCGGCGATGTCGTCGAAGTCGTCGGCCGAGGCCGGTGCGCCGCCCGAGAAGGCGTCGCCGTCGCTGTGGAACTGCAGGCCCTTGAGCTGGGCACGGATGCCGCGGCCCCACTTGTTGTCCTGCGCCCAGAACTCGACCTGGATGATCGCCTTGCAGCCCGAGTAGGGGCGGCCGTCGGACTGAACCAGGGGGGTCTTGTCCCGGTCGATCAGCAGCGGGCGGGTCGACGACTTGGCCGTGACGTAGAACATGTCCTCGAAGCCGTCGTAGGCACCGCCGTCCTTGTTCTTGTAGGGCTCCTTGACGAAGCCGACCTCCGGCTTCTTGCCGGTCTTGACCAGGTTGTCGAAGACCTGTTGGGCCTTGGCCCCCCACTTCTCCTTGGCCACGGCCAGCATGGCCTCGTCGAGCTTCTTAACCGTGGCCTTGTCGGCCGGGTCGACGATGAACTTGCCGTTGAACGCCGGGTCGCCGCCGTCGATGGCCGTGGCCTCGAAGACGTTGATGAAGGCGCAGCGGGCGAGGAAGTTGACTTTCATATTCGTATCTCTCTTCAGCATTTCAGGATGGGATTTAGCGATGGTCTCGTAGGCACGATCTATAGCTATGCGCCGGATCAAAGACCCAGGCAAGCCGGTATTTGCCGCCTCTTTCAGAAGAGCCTCGGCCGCGGCGGGCAGCTTTCCAATCAGCCGAGACATGGGGTTAGCGCACCGGCCAGAGGGTGTCGACGATGTCGAGCATCAGCTTGTAGCAGCCGTAGAGGGCCAGTGCGGTGAGGACGAAGTCGAACCAGGTCACGCCAGCGGCTCCTCGATGAGGGCAAAGTCGTCGGCCGTAGCCGCGACGGTGAGAGCGGGGCGTTTGTCGGAGGCCGGGGCCACCGAGGGTTTGCCCTGGCTCTGCGCGTATTGCTCCTGCAGCTTCTTCCACTGGCGAGGGCCAATGGTGCCTGCCTTGGCGAGCTTCTCGGCCGTGGTGGGGGAGATGAGTTTCAGCTCGAACATCTCCTCGACCTTGAGCCGCATGGAGCGCAGCTGCAGCTCTGCCTCTTCGGGGTTGATCCACTTCCTGTGGCCGCGTTTGCCTTCGACCAGCTTGAAGCCCGGCACCTCGACACCCGCGACGAGGCGGCGCTCGGTCTCGGCGCGGACGGCGAGGCAGAACATCTCCATCAGGTCGACCTTGGCCAGCGCCTCCGCGAGCACGTCGCCCGGCACTTCGGCCAGGGCGGCGGGTAGGGTCTCGGTGGTCAGGTCGACGAAGTCGTCGGCGCTGGCGGCGGTGGTCACCACGGCGGTGGTCTCGGCGGCCAGCGCCGGGCAGACGGCCTTGGCCTTGCACCACTGGCACTGGCTCGCGCCCGGGTTCAGCTCGGGCTTGCGGCCACCGTTGAGCTGGTAGACGGCATGTGCTGCTCCGATCCGCGCCTCGGAGGCGAACTCGAGCAGGTCTTCGACGTTGATCTCGTAGGTGCTCGGCTCCATCGAGACCTTGGGCTGGTAGATCGTCAGCACCACGCGCTTGATGTCGTAGGCCAGCGAGGCCAGGTCCAGAGCGCCCAGGCCGTAGAGCATGAGCTGTTTGTTGTCCTCGGCGGCGACGTAGTTGCGGCCGTATTTGAGGTCGATGACGTGGAGGGTGGTGCCGACGATCACGATGGTGTCGGCTGTGCCGTAGGCGTCGGGCTGGGCGAGGATGGGGGACAGGTCGACGACCTGCTCCACCATCAGCTCGCCGCCCAGGCCACGGACGTAGTCGCAGTAGCCCTGGACGCCGAGGACCATGTCCTCGTCGACCTCGAACTTGCGCCCGCTCTCCTCGATCTCGATCAGCCGACCGGCGTAGGCAGAGGCGTCCTGGCCAGAGGTCAGGCACCATTCCATCAGCTGGTGGGCGGCGGTGCCCTCATCGGCGTAGACCGAGGAGGTGTCGGGGAAGGGCTCTTCCATCTTGAGGGAGCCGGGGCAGGCCATCCAGCGGTGAGCGCCGGACGGCGACAGGCGGGCGTGGGCCTTGCTGGCGGTGGTGTCGTTCATGTTTCGATGTCTCCTCTTTGCGCTTTCATAACCAGCAATCTGCGCAGCACGCGCTTGCGCTCGCCCCGGGTGAGCAGAAGGTCCGCCTCCCCCACCCGCACCGCCTTGACGTTGCGGGGGAGGGAGGGGTCTCGTTTGGCGGGCTGGGGCACGCCCGGCACCACCAGGTCAGCGCCGAAGATCAGCGCGCCGCCCGAAGGGCTGGACATGCCCCTACGCATCAGCCCAGCACCTCGGCGGCACGAGCCAGGAAGGGGCCCCACTGTTCCTCGGTCAGATCGCCACCGACCTTGGCGTCGAACTCACCGAGCAGCTCGACGGCGGCGGCGCGGCCCTTCTCCTGGGAGACCTTCAGCACTGCGGCCTTGACCTGGGTGTAGTCGACCGCGGGGGCCCCCAGCTCGCTCGGCACGGCCTCGTCGACCGGCGGCTTGCCTTTGAGGATGGCCTTCACCTGGGCCTCGACCGGGGTGGCCTCCACCAGAGCCTTCACGGCAGGCTTGACGATGTCGCGCTTCAGCTCTTGGTTGACCGAGCGGATCGACATGGCGGCGGCCAGGTTGTTGATGGCCTCGGCCAGCTCGGGGCATTTGATGTCGAGAGTGATGTTCACAGCATGGTTTCCTTTTCAAAGTCGTTGTAGACGTTCTGGGGTTGCTCGTCGGCGTCGAAGGGATAGACGTCGTCGAGGCGCTCGGCCAGTTCGAGGATGAGGTCGCCGTCAGGCTTCATCAAGTTGAGGTGGGCGAGACGGGCGAACTCGATCAGCCCGCGCGTCGTCATGCCCTTGAGCTGAACGCGGGTCATGCGAGCCACCAGACGGCCAGGGCGACCTCGAGGCACACGCCCGCCACCAGGATGGCGAAGAGGACGCCCGAGAAGAGTTCGGTGCTCAAGTTCCTGTCGGAGGCGAAGCGATACCACTCGCCCATAGACAGGAGGTTGGCCAGGAAGACCACGAGCATGGCCAGCGTGAAGAGAGCGTCGCGCATCAGAGCATGTCCCCTTCTGCGTTGATGAAGTGGACCACGCCACCGGCCAGCTGGATCATGACGCAGGCCTGGCGGGCCCGACGGCAGGCTTCGGCCGCGATCTGCACCAGCACCCGACCGTCGCCAGCGCCGGTGGTCATGGCGATCTCGTACTTCAGGCTGTCGTCGTTGACGATCTCGCCGTCCCCGTTGCGCCAAGCGCCGGTCACGAGGGTCTGGGTGTAGCCGCCGAAGTTGTCGAGGATATCCCCGCGCAGGGCGGCGTGGGTTTCGGTGAGGCGGTTGCCGTCGTTGTCCCGCAGCGGCAGGATCAGGAAGGCAATGCGCTTGGAGAAGTCGGTCATGGTCTCTGTCCTTATTGGGTGCAGATGCCCGCGGAGATCAGGCTGGCTGCGGTTCGGCCGTAGTGGCCCTGGAGGGACCAGGCGGCCCCTGTGTCGATCAGGTTCTGGAAGAAGTCAACCATCTGGTCCTCTTCCATCTCGCCTTGCTCGTAGGAGATGATGTCGTCGATGCTGGGCATCAGCCGAACTCCACGGGGTTCAGCTCGGCACCTGCGGCGGCGCGCTGGTAGCCCAAGAGGACCAGCAGGCGGTCGAGGCCGCGGCCGCGAATATACCCGCCCTCCCAGCCCTTCGGGCCGTTGAAAGTGTAGCGGACTTCGTACAGCCCGTTGTCGAGGTTGCGGGCCGGGAACTCGCGCCCCTCAAACGTGACGGTGGTGGTAGCCATGTCTCTTGTCCTTCTGCCGCAGCGGCTTGTCCCGGCTGCCCACCCTCTCTAGGCCTGTCCGAAATAGGTGTCAAGCGTTTGGTTGTGAAAAATATGCATGTGAGAAAATGCTTGTACAACGCCTGGGCCGGGTATAGAGAGAGAGCCCGTCGGGACAAGCCGACACCGAAAAGGACTGAGACAATGATCGACATGCAAGACCCCCGTGACCACCGCCGCGTCGCGGCCATGATGACTGACCACGGTTCATCGCGCGGCTGGGACTTCCGCCCCTCCGACGAGCCTCCGATGTGGCTCCGCGCCGTGGCCGAGGTTCTTCGTCCTCGCAGCCTCATCATTCTGGCCGTGCTGGCCGGGGTTATCAGCTTGTGGTGGTTGTGATGGGGGCGACGCATACGCCGGGGCCTTGGGAGTTTGGGCCGGGATACAAGCCGGGCGACACTAGGTTTGATTTGTTCGCCCCCGGCGGCAGGCAAGTCATCGCACAAGCCAGCTACGAGAATATGTGGTTGGCCACCTATGACGCCGCGACCGATGCCGCCAACGCCCGCCTTATTGCCTCCGCCCCTGATCTTTTGGAGGCCTGCCGAGCGGGCCTTTATGTCGCTGAGGCTGAGGGGGCAAACGCGACGGCGGCTCTCATCCGCGCCGCCATCGCCAAAGCCACAGGAGAAGCATCATGACCGAACTCCCCGACGATATGGAGGCGGTTGTCAGCGCACGGCTTGTTGAAGTTGACGCTCACGGCGGCACTACGCCATTTCGCAATGCCTATTTTCGCGTTGATGTGATCCGCGCCCTCCTGCTCGCATACCAAGAGCGGGGGCGGGCTTTGGAGGCATTGATGGACGCCGAGTTCGCGCGCGACTGGCGAACATGGTCTGACGAACGGGCACGGCTGCTTCTTGGTGTCGGGCCGCGCTACGACGCCTTTATGACCGCCCGCACCACCCTCAGCCAGAAAGGTGATGAACGATGAGCGAGAGAGATCACCCGGTATCGGCGCTCCGAACACACGTCCCCGATTTGGAGCGATTGGCTTACAACCAAAAGCCAAAGACGCGCGACTGGACATACCTTCGCCTGCTTCAATACGATGAAACCGACCTGTTCCAGTGGTTTGGAAAACGAAACGGCTCCTGTTTTGAGGACCAAGCGTCCGAACCGTTTCGCATCCCCGCCCGCCGCACCCCTGCACCAGAGGGGGAGGCTTGGCGGCACGTCTCGCAAGAGGAAATGGCGCAGGCTGCAAAGTTCGCATCCAACAACCTCGCATCCCCTGTCGTTCCTGTGATGAGAGCCGCTCTCCGGCAACGCTACGAACTCCCCACTGATATGGGGGCGGTTGTAGCGCGGCTTGAGGTGTCGGCAAGCGACCCTGCTCCGTGGCCGGACCTCCGCGCCCTCCTGAAAGCATACCAAGAGCAGCGCCGGGCTTTGCGAGAGGCGGCGGAGTATCTGTGCCGCCTTGAGGGCGCGCTCTTGGCTGACGACCTCGATATGCGCCTGAACTTCCCCGACGAGCCGTCTCCGACCGCGATGGCTGAACGCATCCTGCCGGGCTTTGACAGCATTGAATACGACCTCGCCCGAGCCGCCCTCAACCAGAAAGGCAAGAGCCATGACTGAGAAACTGAAGGCTTGTCCGTTCTGCGGGGGTGAGGCCCGCACCTTTGAATACGACGGGGCCAATCAGGCGACCTGCGGAGGAAAACACATTGACTGCGCGGGAACTGACGTTGTGGCCCCTGTCGCTATGTGGAACCGCCGCACCCCTGCACCAGAGGGGGAGGCTTGGCGGACTGTTCCGGTAGAGCCGACAAAGGCGATGCAGAACGAAGGCGTGAACGCTGCGTCCGATCATTTTGGATGGGCCGATGAAGGGCAGATCAAAACCATCCTGGCCGGAGGATGGTTGCGCGAGGCGGGCGCTTATGGCGGTCGCGTAACAGCGACTTTGGATGCGGCCAACAAAACCCAAGCCGCCCTTACAGGAGAAGACGCACCCGGTTTACCGACAAGCCAGAACACTGAGCCAGGCTTGCCGTTTTCCGACGCGGGCGAACCCTAAACGCAAAAGGCCCGCCGCCCCGGTGAAGGGACGACGGGCCTGATGCAATAAAAATACGCAAAAAGTGCTTAGGGGTATTGCGTAACATCTGCCTATGTGCGAGAACCAGTCATCGGCGCAGGGCAATCAAGCACTAGCCGGAACGGAACCACACAGATGACCACCACCTATCGCACCGACTGGATGGACCACGACGACGCGGTTCAAGTTCAGCACTATCCGCTCCACATGGGCGACAAGGGCCAATTGACCGCAGCGCGCCTGACCGCTCGTCAAATGAGCAAGCGCCACGGGGGGGCTTACGTCATAAAAACGGTGGATGGGCAAGACGTGGCCCAGCTCTGCTACACGAATGGTCGCGCTTGCCCTCATGGATGGGACGCCGGATGACTGTCGAGTTTGCCGCCGTGGCCGCTGGTGTGATAGCGACCTTGGTGGCGGTCGTGTTGCTCACCGTGCTATTTTATGAGCCAAACAAATGACCCCCGCTGAATACCGCACCGCTCTCGCAACCCTCGGCCTGTCGCAACTCGCGGCGGGCCGGTGGCTTATGGTCAGCCCGAAGACCGCACAGAACTACGCCACGGTCGGCCCCAGCGGTCCTGCGGCACGGGCCATGCGGATGCTGCTGGATATGAACGAGGCCGACCGGGCGAAGGCTCTGGCGGCGGAATAGGACAATGACACAACGATCTACCCCCTCCGTGCGAGAGCACATCGCCCAGGCCATCACCCTGGCCGGTGGTCAGGTGAAGCTGGCGGCCCTCCTCGGCGTCACGCAGCAGGCCGTCAGCGGCTGGCTAAATGGTGCCCGCTGGATGCCCGTGCGCCGCGCCCAGGCCATCCACGAGCGGCTCGGCGTGCCCGCCGCGAACCTGGTCAACCCAGAGAAGGTGCTGGGATAGCATGACCACCGAGAAGGACAACCTCATCGCGGCTCTCGAGCCGCTGACATCTCGCGCTCGCACCGACGTGACCGCCATCAAGGCCGCGACCGGCATGGCCTGGACCCGCGAGCCCCTGACCGAGGCGCGGCTGAAGCGCCACCTCGACGGCACGATGCCCCGCGGCGTCTGCCCCATCAAGGCGGGCGAGAGCACGACCAGGATCGCCCTGTTCGATCTGGACAGCCACAAGGGGGTGACCTCTTGGGCAGAGATGGTGGCTGTGGCCGAGAACCTGTGCAACAGCCTCGGCTGGTCTGGCCTGCAGCCGGTGCCCTTCCGCTCGACGGGCGGCAACGGCATCCACGTTTTCCTGATCTGGGATGAGCCGCAGGACGCCTACTCGGTGCGCCAGCTCTGCAAGGCTGCGCTGATTGAGATCGGCTTCAAGGACGGAGCCAAGGGTGTCGCTGCTGGCGAGATCGAGGTCTTCCCCAAGCAGAACAGCGTGCCAGAGCACGGCTTCGGCAACCAGTTCATCCTGCCCCTGGCTGGCAAGTCCGCACCGCTCGAGCCGCTCTGCGACTACGAGGTGATGGAGCGCGAGTACGCGCTGCAGCTGGCGTGGACGCCGTCGGCCCCTGTGCCGGTGGTGGAGCGGCCCGTGCGCGAGCTGGCCCTGGGGGATACGCAGGTCCAGCCCTCACAACTGCGCGACGCCCTGGCCGCCATCCCCAACGACACCAGCCCCCTCGGCTATGACGAGTGGCGCGACGTCATCTCGGGCGTCCACCACGCCACGGGCGGGAGCGATGAGGGCTACCAACTGGCCCATGAGTTCTCGGCCCGCGCTCCGCACTTCGACGAGGACGAGCTGGCCATCAAGGTCTGGGCCTGGCTCGACCAGAAGGGCGAGACCGCCAACCCCATCACCGAGCGCACGATCTTCGCCAAGGCGCGTGAGCACGGCTGGCAGGACGCCGCCTCGGTCGATGACTTCGAGGACTTGACGCCGGTGGTGATCGACGGTGAGCAGGTCGACCTGCCCCTTCCCGCCTTCATCCGCGACGGCAAGGGCAGGATCGAGGCGCTGATCGAGAACGTCCGCCCTGCCCTCCTGCGCCCCGACGTCTGCGGCATGGACATCCGCCTCGACGCCTTCCGCGGGGAGCTGGTCTACGCAGACGTCGAGCACCCGGGCAAGTGGCTCGCCTTCAAGGACCACCACTACACAGAGCTGCGCCTCACCCTCGCCGCCCTTGGCTTCAAGCCCGTGGGCCGCGAGATGATCCGCGACGTCGTGCTCTATGTGGCAGAGCACCAGAGCGTCGACACCGCCCAGGTCTGGCTCGAGGGCCTGACGTGGGACGGGGTGAAGCGGGTCGATGGTTTCTACCAGACGTACTTCGGCGTCGAGGCCTCGGCCTACACCACCGCCGCCTCGCGCTATATCTGGACGGCGATGGCCGGTCGCGTCATGACCCCTGGCTGTCAGGCGGACATGGTCCCGATCCTCACTGGCGCTCAGGGGCAGGGCAAGACCCGCGGCGTTCGGGCTATGGTGCCGGAGGACACCTTCCGTGAGCTTTCCTTCCACCAGGACGAGGACGCCCGTGCTCGACTGATGCGCGGCGCGCTGATGGTGGAGCTGGGAGAGCTGTCGGGCCTGCGGTCTCGCGAGATCGAGACCATCAAGGCGTGGATCACCCGCTCGAAGGAGGACTGGGTGCCCAAGTACCAGGAGTACGCCGTCACCCTCCAGCGGCGCTGTGTGATCCAGGGCACCTCCAACCCGACCGACCTTCTCGACGACCCTACGGGCGCGCGGCGCTGGTTGCCGATGGCCTGCGGCGAGGTGGACGTCGAGGGCATCGCCAGGGACAGGGACCAACTCTGGGCAGAGGCCCGGGTGATGCACGCGGCCGGTGGTGTCGAATGGCGCGAAGCGCAGGCCTTGGCCGAGGGTGTGCATGATGACTACAGGGTCACCGACACCTGGGAAGACGCCATCGAAAAGTGGCTCGAGACCCCCGACCTGGACGGCACCTTGCCGGGCGCGGAGGGCTTCAGCACACATGATGTGCTGACGCAGGCCCTCTGTTTTCGCGAACATGCAGTAAAACGCGCGGACGAGATGCGGGTCGCGAAGGTGCTCAAGGCTCTCGGTTTCCGCAATAAAGTGCAGAAAGACGGGGGCAAGGCGGTTCGGCGGTGGTCGCGGGGGTAAAACGGTTACGACCTCGACGCCAAGTTACGACCAGTTACGACCTCACGGCGGAGGTCGTAACCCCCGCCAGCAGGGCGTTTGAGGGGGCGGTTACAACCTCTACACTACTTTCTTAAGGGGAGAGGTAGAGTAGTAGTATAGGGGCCCCGTAGAGGGCCCTGGGGAAAGGTTAGGCGAAAAGTTCTGTAACCGCCGAAAAACAAGCATTTTGAGCCCGTATTCAGTCGTAAAAACAACAGCTTATTCGGTTACAACGTAGGTCGTAACCGGTCGTAACCAGGTCGCAACCGGCAGGAGCACGTAAAAAATGGCACGTTTGGGTGAGAAGCACCACGACGCGAAGCTGACCAACGCAGAGGTCGAGCTGATGCGGTCGATGTATGAGGAGGGCGGCTGGAGCTATGGCACGCTCGCCCAGAAGTTCGATGTCCACAAGGCGACGGTCGCCGACATCATCACATTCAGGATCAGGAAACAGGGATGAGGGGTACGACCGAAACTGTCGTATGGCTTGCGGCGGACCGCGCGCGTAGTCTCACCTGAACCATGACCCGTCCCTTGCTCAACATCCCGACGGCCAAGTACGACCCCGCGAAGGCGGCCCGCATTTGCGAGCTGCTGTCGCAGGGCATCACCCTGGCCCAGATACTGCGGGACTACGACGATCTGCCCTCGCGCTGGTCGATCCACCGCTGGATGGCCTCGAACCCCGAGTTCAAGACCGCCTACGAGATGGCTCGCGACGTGGGCTACGACGCCATCGCCGACGAGATTGTGAACATCGCCGAGGACGGCTCGGCCGACTGGGTCGTGCGCAAGAACCGCAACGGCGAAGAATACACCGTGGTGGACGCAGAGGCGGTGGCCCGTTCCAAGCTGCGGGTCTACGCCCGCGAGAAGCTGCTGGCCGCGTGGTCGCCCCGCTACCGCCCGCAGTCGGGTATCCAGCTGTCGAACCCAGAGGGCGGCCCCGTCGAGTTCACCGACGCCGCCGCCTCGGCCAAGATCGCCTCGTTGCTGGCGCTGGCCCAGGCCCGGGCAGACGGTGCGCCCGAAGACGGCTCAGACCTCGCGTGAGGCCCCCCTCGGTCGCCGAGGTCCAGAAGCTGCTGCCCCACCTCACCGAGGCAGAGAGGCGCGAGCTGTTCGCCCTGTTGGCCCGGGACAAGAAACGCTGGCGGCCCCTGCCCGGGCCACAGACCGACGCCTACCAGAGCACGGCGGACATCATCGGCTACGGTGGTGCTGCAGGCGGCGGCAAGACCGACCTGGCCTGCGGCAAGAGCATCGAGGACCACCGCAAGATCATGATCCTGCGCCGCGTCGGCACAGAGCTGTCCGCTATCGAGGACAGGCTCGAGGAGCTGTTCGGCACCAAGGACGGCTACAACTCGACCAAGGGCATCTGGCGGCAGACGCGCAGCGACGGCAAGGCCCTGCAGATCGAGCTGGGCTCTGTGCCCAACGCAGGGGACGAGAAGAAGTACCAGGGCCGACCGCACGACCTGATCGTGTTCGACGAGGCCGCCAACTTCCTCGAGCTGCAGGTGCGCTTCCTCCTGGGCTGGCTGCGCACCACGGTGGTCGGCCAACGCTGCCAGGCACTGCTGACCTTCAACCCGCCCACCAGCGCAGAGGGCCGGTGGATCGTGGACTTCTTCGGCCCCTGGCTCGACGACAAGCACCCCAACCCCGCCGTGCCCGGCGAGTTGCGCTGGTTCGCCACCGTCGCTGGCAACGACCTCGAGGTCGACACCGGCAAGCCCTTCGTCATCGCCGACGGAGAGCCGCAGTACGACTTCAACCCCGCCGACTACGCAGAGAGCCCAGACCTGGTGATCCAACCCATGTCTCGGACCTTCATCCCCTCGCGAGTGCGAGACAACCCCTTCCTCACCGGGACCGGCTACATGAGCACGCTACAGGCGCTGCCAGAACCCCTTCGCAGCCAGATGCTGAATGGCGACTTCA
>Ga0315901_10001553_pt1 | contig 33291 bp, 37 predicted proteins | sample LakEriMetagenome_10_FD_203761 | JGI IMG/M metagenome (GOLD analysis project Ga0315901, IMG submission 203761) | Freshwater fungal communities from buoy surface, Lake Erie, Ohio, United States - Buoy 2 MA116 | ecosystem: Environmental > Aquatic > Freshwater > Lake | place: USA: Lake Erie, Ohio...
AATGGAAAGAAGCTTCTATTACTTCTACTGGGAATTTTGCGTTGATTCCTTCTCCGGTTCTTGAAGCTTCAAATTGCTTGTAAGTTTCAGATACGGCATAAGATTCATAACCTTTCCATAAGAATTCAGGATAAAGTTTTGTCATTAAAACTTCGGTTAATTCGGAATCCAATAAAATTGGATATTGTTTTTCGTTTAATTCGGCATTCAATACGTCGAATTTTTCACGAAGTTCTTCAATTTTTTTAGGATCTACTTGAGGACCTTCGTTTTGTGGAGTTTGTTCCACTTCAGCTACATCTTGAGCTTTTACTACTTTCATTTTTGCCATTTTGTTTTTGTTTTTTAATTATATGAAATTTTTTATTTGAGGTTCAATCTATATTTTGCAGCAAATACATTTGCTTGAGCTTGAGTTATTTTGTATTGTTCACTATCAGAAAGAGTTAAACCTGTTTTTCCTAAATTTCCATCATGGTGATTAACAACCGAATTTGCAACTAAACAATGCTTTATTTTATTAGTTTCTAATTGTATAGAATAATCGTTATCACAATACCAAAATTCAAATTGTTCATCTAATTCACCGATCTTTTCATAGATTTTACGTTGTTGAAATATACACCAACCAGCCAATTCTCCACGAACACGATACCCTTCGAATATATGATCTTTATATGGTGTATTCTCTTTTTGAGTTTGTGGACACCAAGGAGAAGCAGAAAGATATTCAGGATCATGTTCCATTGCTTTTAAGATTTCTGTTGCCCATCCTTTTTCGTATGTTAAATCTGAATTACAAAGAACAACATAAGGTGAATTTCCTGCACGTCTACCTAAATTCAAGTATCGATGATATCCAAAAGGTAGATCTGTATGAATTGTTTGGACTGAATGAATCCATTTTTTTTGATATTCTTCCATATCTTCATATCGAATATCTTTGTTTGATTCAACAATATAAGCATGAAAAGCTATATCCCCTTCTGAATCAAAAAGTGTATTCAATCCATCTTTTGTTACTTGAAGAAGAGCATCATCTTTTGCCCAACTGATTATTACAACGTCTATATGTTTCATTTTATTTAACTATTATTCCGAGTCCATATGATCCTAAATAATTGTAACATTTAGCATTATGTTTCTTTGCTAAATCTGTAACAGCTCTTTTTACTTCTGGATATGATTCGGTATCATGGAATATCGTAACTTTAGATCGAGCAACACACCAATCTCCACAAGAAAAAGTATCTTCATATGTGTGTACAATATCGACGTGTGCAAAATCAAATCTTTCTTTTGAATCCTCTTTGCAATAATCTTGGTATGTTGATTCTACTAATTTTATATTAGGGAATGATGAAAGATTTTCTGATGTCATCTGAAAATGATTTGTTCTTATCCCAGCATGTACATCTCCTTCGAATGTATCAATGCCTATTACTTCTTCGAAATAATTAGCTAAAGCAGATGTTGAATATCCGAATTCAACTCCAAACTCTATACATTTTTTGTTTCCAACTTCAAATCTTTCAATTATGTCTTTTAAGATTGTCGGAATATCTCCCCATGCAGTAGGCATAGATCTCATTAATTCGGGAGTTTCCCTTTTTTCCGGTATGTAATTTTCCATATGTTATGTTGTTTTTATATTTGGCCATTTTTCATTTAACTTTTTACGAAATTCTGGGTATCTTCCCCAACAAAAACCTCGAGTTGATACTGTACAAGAATGATGATTAAGAAAAGTTCCTTCTGATTCAGTTAGAAAAAAATTAGGATCTGATTCTCTAGAGATAGTTGATATTGTGTATATTGATTTCTTTTTTATTCTATTCAATTGAGCACAATAATCTTCGACATAAAGGTGATAATCACCGAACTTTTCTGTGTCAAATTTAATATCATTATCAGTTCTAATAACTAAGAAACAGCAATCTGCTGTGTCTAATTCATATATTCTATCTAGTTCTGACCAATGGTAATTTCCTAATTTATCAACACCTACCATTCCTAATGCACCAAATTCACCATCTAATGCATCGATGGTTAAATCGATCCTTTCTAATAAATCTGAAGAGAATGTTACATCCTGATGTGTTAAAATTATGTATGGAGTTTTAGCCATACTAACTAATCGATTGTAATTTTCTGCAGGAAATTTATCTGATTCAACACTTATTACAGAAAATTCACCTTTTAGCGATTTAATACTTGGACCTAAAAGTCTATTAAAAACTTCTTTATTATGATCAATATAACCAATAGTGTATTTCATTAAACTTGAGTAAATTGTTTATGATATTGTACTACATTTTTATGAAATTCTTTGAACCAGGTTTTGATTTCTTCTTGAGTAAGAATAAATTTTTGAACTTCTCCTGATTCACAACTGATCCAAATTTCACATTGTTCAGGAAAGATTCCATATTGTTCAAACATACCTACTGAATAAGCAGAAACTTGTTTGAAATAACCTTCAATCCATTCTCGTTTTTTTGGTTTTCTGCTCGTTTTGAAATCTATAATTTTTGGAATTCCGGATTTTGAACGTATACCCAAATCTAATCTACCTGCATATCCACCACCTTTTAATGACCAAACGGGAACTTCTTGAAAAATTACTTCACCTATATCCTCATAAAAATCAGAATTGTGATGGAATTGTAAGAATAAATCTTTACCGCATTCAATTTCTTCCAGGGAAAGAGAAGAACAATCTTCCCTTGCTCGTTGAAATGCAATTTGTAGAGGATTTTGTAAATCTTCAATGAATTTTGCATTCAAATAGTGTTCATGGAGTGAATGCATATATGTTCCTCGATTTGCAGCAAATTGTGATATTCTATCAGCTTCTGCTTGACCGACTCGTTTTACCCAAGCTTCTAAACCGGATTTATCTGATGTGTGACCAAGAATTGTAGTCACCGATGGTAGTGCAAGACCTGTTTGTTCGTTTACAACATAGTATCTTCCACCGTTGTTACCTGTTATTGTTTTCAAAATAAGGATATGAAAAATTGAATAATTGACTGTCCAAAAATTTTGGCAATCAATGCATTAATGATTATTAAAGAAAATGTTACGAATACACAATTGAATAACCATCTTAAGAATTTCCAAAAAGATATGGATTCTCTAGATGATTTTAGAATAACTAAATAAGCTGGTGCATCAGCTATTTTATCTACTTCAGGATAAAGGAGGTCGTTTAATTGAACAGTCATTAACATTTCATCTAATTCTCGTAATTGTTCAAGCATCCAAGGCCAAACCATATTACGTTTATCATATTCCCAAAGTTCTTCTGGAATGTTTATTACTGTATAAACTCGACTAAGATTATCGATCCTTAATTCATATTTGAACGTTTTGAATTTTTCTTGTACAGCAACTTCTTTTAGAGCTTTTCTAACGATATTCCATTCACGAATATCGGATATAAGTTGTGCTGGCCAAGACCAAAAATTGTATAATTTCATTTTGCTAGATTTCAAGGTCAATAATTTCCTGTTCACCCAAAGCTCTATTGAACGCTTTACCCTTTTCTTTAACGATTCGAGTTTGTTCGATAATTTCTGCTTTAAGCCTTTCTCTTTCACTTTTGTTTTGTTTTTCTGTTGTGATATATTGCTTCTGTAAAGATTGTAGCTTTAATTGAGCATCATGAAAATCTTCAGTTAAAGAAACGAGTTTTTTATGTGACTTAACATTTGCTTTTTCCTCTTTAAGTTTTTCTTTCACCGAATTGAATTTCTTGAAGCTATTTAGTTTTTCCTTCATAATTTATATGAACTTTTTTTACTATATATTCATTCCTTGAAATACCTAATATACCATTCAACTGTCGAGGTTAACCCATAATTCAATGAATATCGAGGTTTCCATCCAATTTCCTTAGTTAATTTAGAATGATCTATTGCATATCTTAAATCATGTCCAGGACGATCAGTAACAAAACTAATCAAATCTGTTGAATAAGTTTTTTCTATTTCATCAAATTTTAGAATGATCCTTTTTACAAGGTCTAGATTTGAAAGTTCACAATCGCCACCGATACAATAAGTTTCACCAAAACGACCTTTTTGTAAGATTTCTACAATAGCTTCAGCATGATCTTCAACATATAACCAATCCCTGATATTTTCACCTTTACCGTAAATAGGAATAGGTTTTCTTTCTATTAGAGATTTGATTACAACTGGAATTAGCTTTTCTGGATATTGATTAGGTCCGTAGTTATTCGAACAATTTGAAATCAATGTATTCAATCCATAAGTATCTGCATAAGCACGAACAAAATGATCGGATGAAGCTTTACTTGCTGAATAAGGTGAATGTGGATCGTAAGGAGTTTCCTCATTAAAAGGTTTATCACCAAATCCTAAAGTTCCAAATACCTCGTCGGTTGAAATGTGATAGAATATAAAGTCTGGATTTTTCTTTTTATATTTGAGACCTAGATCAAGTAAATTAACAGTTCCTATAACATTGGTTTCAACAAAAACTAGAGGATCTTCTATTGATCTATCTACATGAGATTCTGCAGCCAAATGAATAATAGCATCAATATCATATTCTTCAAGATTTTCTAGAACATCTCTATCTCGAATATCCATATAGAATAAATGAGACTCAGTACCGGCAACATTTTCCATGCTGCCGGCATAAGTTAAACAATCAACTATATAAACATTCGTTTCCGGTAAGACTCGATTAAGAGTCTTTACGACGTGAGAACCAATAAACCCAGCACCACCGGTTACGATAACATTTTTAAGATTCCTTTTCATAAATTTCTTTGAAGATTCGTTTTCCACGAGCTACTCTATTTTTTACTGTATGAATCGGAATATCCAATTTCTTGTGAATATCTTCGTAAGAAAGTTCGTTATAGAATTTTTCATGAATGACATCTCGGTATTCTGCAGGTAGTTTAGAAATTACTCTACGAACTTTTTGCATTTCTGCATTGTGTTCGTTTTGTTCTTCTTGAACTACTAAATGATCTGCAAAATTTTCTATGGCATCATATTCTATTTTGGAAGTCCAATTTTTATTTTCGCTGTTTTCGAAATAAGAAAGTGGAGTAGTTTTTCTTTGTCCACGATATCTTAATTCCATGCAAGCAGCGGTATAAGCTATTCGATAAATCCATGTGGAGATATGCCATTTTGTATCGTATGTATCGATTTTATCGTATACGGTAGACATAACGGCTGAAACGACGTGATCTGATTCTTCAGGTGATTTTAGGATGTTGTTGACATAATGGAATAATCCGGGTCTAATACGATTGTATAAATCGTTGAATGCTTTTTCTGATTTCGTTTCTTTGAAACGGATTCCCAAGTCTTTTAGTGATTCTTGCTTTGTTTTTTTCATACGTATATATTGGTTTTTAATTTATATAGTAAATATAATCATAATTCTTCAAATTGTAAATACTTGTGGTAAAAAGTTATTAACAATTTTTACATTATGAGGTCATCTACATTAATTCCATGTTCATCTAGCAATTCTCGGATATTCCTGAATGCTGCATATACACCATCCGAGGGATCTGAATCGGCTTCAAAACTTTCTACTTCGTGTTGAACTTTCTTTTCAAGGTTCGTTACAATTTGCCATAAAACAATTGCCATATCTGTAGATTTAACACAACGTAAGTGTGCCATTCTATCATCGATATCATCTAAGTCAAATTTTAATGTTGCTTTCATTTTTAGTATAGTTTAATTTCAAATCGGTCTTCCATCAATTCTATTTTATCAACTGGAACCCCATGGACATTTTCTGAACCATGACGATTTTCAACGATAATTGTTGAAATTCTATAGCCGTATTTTTTGGCTAAATCAAAGTAAGGTTTCATTTCCCATTCTTGTGTAAAGGTGTTTGCTACACCAATCTTGGAAACTTCATCAAACATTGATTTTTCTACATGAGATTGACACCATTGATGTGCATCTTTCAAAAGAGTTGCATCAAAAAAGTATTCACCATGCTTTTCAAAATACATGTCAGCTGACCAAACTTCTTCACAAAGTGTTTCAGCTAATGAGGATTTTCCTGAACCAGGAAGACCTCGGAATAGAATTAGGTTCTTCATTGATTTATATGGTTTTTAATTATATAGTAAAAATAATAAAAAGTTTTCAGATTTGACAATTCTTGATCAAAAAGTTATTAACATTTTTATTAATTCTTGGATATTGGATATCGTTCAAAATAAAATCGAAAAGTTAAATCACATACAAGGTCTCTCATATCTTGAATGATTTCCTTTTCTTCAGGTTGAGATTCTTGTAACAAATCTACTAACTTGCTGGCATAGCCCATTTCATCAATAGATTCACATTGTAAAATACGTTCATAAACGATTTCTACTTCTTTTGCCTTACTCAAAGGACTTGAGATGATTGTTGTCATATATTTGTTTTTAAGTTTTACAATTCAAATGTAGGTTTTAACCATAAACCTTTCGAGAACACCAATTCAAAGAAACCTGGTATCAAATGTGTATCAACATGAGTAAGCAATTTGATAGAAGCTATAGTATCATGTTTCATCATTTTGAAAACCTCATCCCTAATTCTTTCAACAGAAACTGTTGTTTTCAGTTTTTGTAGTATTTCAGGTTGGGACATTGCATCGAATATAGATTGATCAATTTCAAAACCTTTAGTTATTGAAAATCTCAATGCTCTAAGTATTCTCAATGGATCGTCCATCATTGTGATTTTAGGATCGAGTGGAGTTCTAAGAATTCCTTTCTTGAGATCGGATTGTCCATCGAATAAGTCAATTAGATTACCATCATAATCAACCGCTAGAGCATTGAGTGTGAAATCCCTTCTAATCAAATCATCTTCGAGAGTTCCAAGTTCAAGTATAGGTTGTCTTGTACCTGGTTTGTAACCAACTTCTTTTCTTGCAAGAACAAAGTCAGCTACAAGACCTTCGTTTGGATCTCCTTTAGGAAATTTTGCTCTGATTGTAAACATTGCAGGAGTGGAAAGAAATATAGTGAATTCTTTATGTTCTAACCATTTGGTCATTATTTCGAAACCTTCTTCTACCGTTCTATCTAGATTATCGAGTACAAATGTGAAGTCGATGTCTTTGGAATCGATACCAAGTATTGAATCCCTTACGCATCCACCGACTTTGAAAATTTGAGGCATATTATTTGTTTTTACGTTGACCAAATTTTTTTGTTCCGTATTCTATTGTAACTTGAGTATAATTAACTTCATTTTCGAAGTTGTATTTGTCGAATTGAATGATTCCCTCTCGAGTAAATCGTTCGATTGTTTGTCCGGATTGAAGATTGATAAATGTTTGTTCATCAACTGTGATAGAATCACCAATTTTGTAATGTATTGCTTTTGTTGAATAACCGGCAGATTCTAGGATTGGGGTTTTTACGATGAGTTTGAATTCTGTATGAGTCATTGTTGATTATTTAAGAAGTGATTTAAGAATATCTTTAGAAGCTTGTTCAACTGATTGATCGAGGAAAGTCATTTTCAATGTTGCAATTACAAAATCAACATTACCGTTTTGTATGTAAGAAGCAGATTCTTTCAAAATTTCGATTATCATATCTTCAGCTTCTTTTACGGAAACCCCTTTGTTTTTTACAAGGTGAGTTATACATTGCATAGAAACATTGTGGACTTTTTGAATTTGCTTTTGTTGAACTGATTTTGTCATTTTAGTATTGTTTAATTAATTATATAGTAAATATAATCATAATTCTCCAAAGAAAAAAATCTAGACTGTTAAAAAATGTTAAAAGTTATTAACAATCAGAAATCGAATCTAGTTGACCATCACAAAACAAAATACTGATTCCATCATAGTCGATATTTAGAAATCCTTCATTTACGTTCATAAGATTATCTGCATCAAGTAAAACAAATTCTGGATCATCTCCATATTTGTCCATAAATTTTTGTGCATTAAGAATTTTTGCGTCTTTGATTAGAGTTTTTGTTGATTTTTTCATGGTTTTATTTTTAGTCGTTAAGTATATGAAGTTCTGTACCAAAGGAAGCAGTATGAGCTTTTGAATCGTTACCACCGGTTAGAATTCCAAAGTATGGTGTGAATATATCAGCGATAAGTTCACCTCTAAACCATTTTTGTTCTTTGAATCGATAACAAATATAAGTTTGGAATTTTTCTGACCAAAGATGAACTACAAATTTGGTTCCACCGATGGTGTAAAGATGTGATATCGGTTCAATACCATTTGCTTTCAATGAAGAAGCTTCAACGATAAATCGTTTTGATTCGGGTGAATAAGTTACGAGATTTGTATCTCTTGGATCGATAGTGTTTTCGTCGTGTTTATACATTATTGATTAATTAATTATATAGTAAATATAATCATAATTCTCCAAAGTGGAAAATTTTTAATCAAAAACTTATTAACAATTTAATTAACACCATCAACTATTTCCTTGATGAAATCATATTCAACAGGAGACCAATTCCAATTTTTCACATTAACACAAAAACGTTTATCAATTTTAGTTTGGGATTTTTCACCACCGTGTAGATGTATAGTTCCTTCAGATTTACCTAACCAATTTTCAAGTGCCCAATGAGAAAGGACAAGGTTAAGTTTAGGAATTTCGGCAATGACGGGAAGTAGGTGATGTTTACCTACTTTGATGAGAGAGTTTTCCGAGAGATGTTTATCATATTCACCACCAACAAAGAAAATTGTTCCATTGAGATGAATTATGGAAGATTCGGTTGAGATAGGATCCCAACCAAAATTGCCAAGATGATAAACAACATCATTTGGTTTTACTTTCCCATTCCAATTTTCTATAATTTGATCTTCCATTTCCTCTAATGTTTCAAATCCATTAGAAACCGCATTAAGTTTACGGCCAAAAAATGTGTCGCTTGTAATGAATACTTTCATATTTATTATATGCTAATTACGTCTCTTAGTATTTGGTATTTTACCTTCTGAAAGGGCCTTTTCGTAATTATCTATAATCTTAATCAATAGAGGATCTCTAACAATATCTTCACGTTCAAATCGGAAATGGAACATTTGTTCATCTTCACCTAAAATTTCTTTGATGAAGAATTCAAGAGCAACATATTTTTCATTAATGTCATTTTGTCTTGTATCACCAATTATGGCAATCTTAGATCCTTGACCGAAACGAGTAATAGTCGTCATTAGCTGTTTTATATCAGCATTTTGCATTTCATCACAAATAATAAATGAATCTTTGAATGTTCTTCCTCTCATATAAGCAATAGGTTCAAATTTAATTGTTCCATTGTCTATAAACATTTTTAACGTTTTACCTTCAACCATTTCAACCAAATTGTCTATAAATGATTCCATAAAAGGTTGAACTTTATCCTTTTCTGTTCCTGGTAGAAATCCAAGATCTTCTCCCGAAGTTTCTAGAGGTTTGACAAGAATTATTCTTTTTACTTCTCCTTTTTGAAGAGCTTTAACAGCTGCCCAACATGCAGTAAAAGTTTTTGAAGTTCCTGGAGGTCCGGTTATAGTGGAAATTCTACTATTTTTTAGACCCTTGAAAAGTTCATATTGTTTTTCTGTTAATTTGACTGTTTTGTAAGAACCAAATTCTCGATTAACAGCTTCATTTTCTAAATACTCATCGTAGGCTTCTTGAGTATTAATTTTTCCTTTTCTTTTTGTCATATGATTAGTTTTAACGTAAGTCTTTTATATTCGTAACAAATACTTGCATAACTCCAGCAGGTGGTTGTGACTTGTTTTGAGTTTTTGATTGATCTTTTGATTTATCATCTTTCCCAGTTGCCCAATTAACTGCTTTATCCAATGTTGATGTTCCACCACCTCCACCTCCACCTCCACCTCCGGCAGGTGTATTTGCTGCAGCAAGTTCCTTTAATGCTTTTATGAGAGCTTCAAAGGATTTATTCATCGATTTTGAAATTGAAGCAGCAATTGCATCAGGATTTTTTGCTATAGCGGCGATAGCATTAAACATAGAATCAGTCAATGTAAGTTTCTTCAAATCAAGTCCATTTACGTGAGTTTGGAATAGCTTCATTGATTTTTGTATAGAATCCATATTATCTGCAACTTTAGCAATTTGACTAGAATTAGCTCCAAGAGCTTTAACATTTTCGGCAAATAATTGGAAATATTTGGATTTTTCTGCTAATTGAGGATCTTTTTTTGGATCAAATATATCGGTTATTTTAGTAAAGAAAAGTTTTATAGAATCAGCAGCTTCTTCAGGTTTTTGAACCTTCATCCATTCTGTAATTCCTTTTGCTGCAGTAGTAATTACTTTTACTACGTTATCGATTGATTCAGCTGCATTAACTCCATAATTTGATGTTTCTTCAACCCATGTACCATACTTAGCAACTTCCTTACCCATAATCATTAAGATCTCTCCAATGTTATGAGCAGCATCTTTAAGCATTGTACTCGACAATTTCAAAGGTTGAGCTGGAACTAATTTAGCATCTTTCGTTCCTCCATTTATTAATGTGAATTGTGGTATTTCTCCAGTTGCAAATTTAATAACCGCATCAGCAATTTTTGCAACAACATCTCCAACATTACCCAAAGCTTTAACACCGGCTTCAACATATCCATCAGAGAACCATCCATCAGATTCCTCTTGCATTCTACCAATTTCTGCAATAGATCCTGCTACAACTCCTAAAATTTCTCCTATATTGTAAGCAGCATCGACTAACATAGAATCAGTAATTCTCAAAGGTTCTGCTGGCACAAGTTTGGCATCCTTAGTTCCTCCATCGATTAATGTGAATTGAGGAATTTCATTATATGCCATTTTTATTACACCATCAGTTACCGATGTTAGTATATCTCCAACTCCGGCTAAAGCTTGAACCCCTTTAGTAACATATCCTCCAGAGAATATCCCTTCTGAATTCTTTTCCCAATATCCAATTTGAGCAAAAGCACCAGCAACAACGGTAATTATTTTAGCTATGTTATCTCCGGCAGCTTTAATTTCATCATCAGTCATTCTCCTTTTTTCGGAAGGAACCAAAACTGCATCTTTTGTTCCAGGATTAGCAACAACATAACTTGTGATTTCTAAATTAGCAAAAGCTTGAACTCCTTCAGCTAAGGAAACTAAAGTATCACCAGATCTCTTAAGAGCAGAGATACCAGCGGAAACAAAACCTCCTCCAAATATAGCATCATAGAAGGGATCTCCAGAAGAAGGTCCTTTTTCTAATCTACCTACTTTAGCGAATGGTGCAGCTATGGCTGAAATTACTTGTCCCATACCATAGGCAGCATCCTCAAAATCAGATTTGTTTAGTTTTCTTCTATTGGAAATAACTAATTTGGCATCTTTTGTTCCTGGATTTATTACCTCCCATTCATTAACTTCTAGATTTGCCCATGCTTGAACACCTTCTGCCAATCCGGCAAGAACTCTACCAGCACCAGAGAGAGCTTCAATACCTAATGCAAGATCCCATGGATTTACATAGAATCCCATTTTCTTTTGTCTTTCGTAATCAGTAACTATACCGAAAGCTCTAACAACAGCACCCAAAGCATATTCAAGATTATCAGCATCTGTTGTCTTGAAATCTGCTTTCTTGAATATCAATAATGATGTTGCTAATGGAATTAATGCAACTCCAGCAAATAAGAATGCAGGAACACTTACAAAAAGTAAAGCTGCTCTTGCAGCTGCTGAAGCAGCAAATTCTAACATATCTAAAATACCTCCTGGCATTCTTCCGCCTAAGAAACCTGCAACTATTGAATTTAATGTATATTCTAATGTATCAGCATCTGATTGCTTAAATCCAGAAGCTTTGAATACTGCCACAGCTCCTGTTATTGCAACTAAAGGTACTGCAGCAATTGTCATTGCAGCTGATCCCGCAACTATAAAAGGAGATGCAAGACCAAATATACCCATTTCAACACCAATCATTGCAATGGTTGCTCCTAATACTCCAACATCCGGCATTTTAACTCCAGCAGCCATCCAAGCCATCATTGCTAAACTCATTGCTCCTACTGGTAAAGCTGCAGCGGTTAAAGCTAAAGATCCAGCAACAATAAATCCAGGTACTGGACCAATACCAGCAACAGCTCCTATAGCTCCCATTGCAATTATTGTAGCTCCTAACAATGCTATACCTTCCCATGTTACTCCAGCGGCCATCCATATAGCCATTCCTGTTGCCATAGCAATAACTGGAGCAGAAGTAAATAATAAAGCTATAGCACCTTTTTCAATATCTTTAGCAAATTTACCAGCAACTGTGGCGATAAGTCCCATTCCTACAATTGTAGCTCCTAACATTCCTATAGCTTCCCATGTGGTTTCAGCTTTCATCCAAACTATCATTGCTATTCCCATAGCAGCAACAGCTCCAGCAGCCCAAAGAAGTGCTTGACCTCCTTCTTTAATTTCTTTTTCACCTTTACCTATTAAAAAGAAAACAAGAGCAGTCAATGCCATCGTTCCTATAGTAAATAGAACAGCCTCAAATGTAACAAATTTATTGAATAAAACAAATACTAACCCAAATAGAGCAACAGCTCCAGCAGCCCAAAATAAACCTTTTATACCTTTATCAACTTCTTCATGTTTACCGTATTCCTTAAGAACTAACATTGTTATATATGCAGTTATTCCAAAGAAAACAGCACCTATCATTGCAGGTATACCAATTATTAACCAAAGACCCATTGCCAAACCAAAAAGTAAAACACCTTTCCATAAAGATGATATAGCAGCTATTGCATCAGCTTGCTCTTTTTCAGCAGCACCGGCAACCCATAAAAGTAATCTGATTGTTAAACCAAACATTACTGCACCTAACATTGCAGGTATTCCTATAATTGTATAGAATGCCATAGCAAGTCCAAACCAAAGAACTCCCCAACCTAAACCTGAAACAGCTTCAATTGCTTCTCTTTGTCCTTCTTTTGCTGTTCCTGCAGCTTTTAGTAATAATCTAATAGTTAACCCAAACAATCCAGCACCTAACATTGCTGGTACAGCAACAATCGTGTATAATGCAGCTACTACTCCAAATACTAACATTCCCCAACCTAAACCAATAACAGCTTTCATTTGTTCAATGCTATCAGTAGACGGTTGACCAACTGCTTTTAACATTAATCTAACAGTAAAAGCAAAAGCCATTGCTCCAACAAAGGCCGGTATAGCAAATACTGCATAAAGAGAAGAAAAGAATCCAAAAACTAACATTCCCCAAGCTAAACCAATAGCGGCCCTCATTGCCTCAAATTTTGGTTCATAATCACCTGGATCGCCTACAGCTTTTATCATTAATCTAACAGTATATGCAAAAGCTAGAGCACCTAAAAATGCAGGAATAGCTAACGGAACATAAAGGGTCATAACCAATCCAAACCAAAGTACACCAAGACCCATTTGTGATGCTAAATAAAGGGCAGCAATCGATTCTTCAGATACTTGTCCAGCACCTAATATCATCAATTTAACGGATAAACCAAATAAGTAAGCCCCTATATTTGCTGTAATCAAAAGTGGTATAGCTAATGTTAAAAATAAACCATAAAAGATTACTCCTGTTGTTATTGTTTCCACAACTTGAGCAAGAGCTTTTGCTTTTTCTTTATCTACATTTTCAATTAATCGATTAATACCATCAGCTAATTTAGTAAAGAATTTTTCTAATTGATCTCCGGCTTTTTCGTCAGCTTTTTCAATTAGATCAAGTATAGCCTGAGCCATAGAACCAAATGCTGCGGCATAGTCCTTCATTCCAGCGGTATCAACGGATGGAGTTTTACTTGCCTCACCAATTTTTGCTTCGATAGCCATAAGTATCGAAGTCTGCTTCTTTAGCTCATTGGGTATTTCACTTTTCATAGTTACTTCCAATGAGCTAAGAATAGATGTTTGTTGTTCGTACTGTTCAGCCACAACGTTAACCATTTCATCTAATTTCTTAGAAAGATTAACTATTGCCTCTTGGCCTGTGTTTTGTCGAGCTCCTGCCATTTAGTTATTTATACTAGAATTTCAGAGATGCGGGAATTCCTGGAAAATTAGAAACTGATGGCATACTTGGCATTTTTCCTGAGGCCATGTTACCCATACCACTAGGAAGCATACTTTTTGCGTTTTTCATCATTCTCGACGCTTCAGAATTTTGTTTATCCATATCCTGAGCACCCTCTTCCGCTTCTTTCTTCTCTTTTAGTATATCTATCAAGTTCTGTACGATATACTCATATTCGTAGTACGGTAAAACCTCCACTTCTGAAGGCTGTAGCCGTAAATGATACAACAAATATGTTTTAGTCTTAAAGAAGTTCTCCAGTGATATCTGAAATAACGAAAAGACTTTTGATGCCTCCGGGAAAGCTAATGGGTGTGGTTACCTCCGTCCCACATTTTTCGCACTCAGTACGCATTTTTTCCTTAACACCAACTCGAGCCATTTCAGTCAATTTATTCATAGTCTGATATTTAATATCTGACCATTGCATACATTCGACTTCTAAATTTTTGATTTTTTCTGAATTCAAACCTCTCCAATCCAAAACTAGGTAAGGAAGGACTTTCAAGAAAGATTGATCTAATTTACGTCCTTCTTGTTGTTGCTGACGGATATATTTTGAAATTTCCATCATAACTCCAATTGAAGGTGCAACCATTTCGATAGTTCCCGAAGATTTTGTTTGAATTACGAATTTACGAGTTTCTTCATCGTAATATCTCATAATTGTATCAGGCAAAATTGTAGGATCAAAAGAATCTTTTCCGATTGTGAATTCATTTTCATGTCCACATTCATCACAATTCTTTTTAACTCCAATTTTGTTTTCGCCATTAACAAAAGTTAATTCACGAATTGTCATAATTACATAAATACGATCTTCTTCTCTAAGATCCTTAAATGTTGTTTGTTTACCTGGATATCTAATCATTAAACATCCTTTCAAAATCTCATTTAATGCTTCGTCAATTGAGAATGGATCTTGTTCATTAATTGTAGAGAAATGACGAATCTCTTTAACTGATGCAGCTCTAATAAAGAATCTTGCATTTTCTGGATAAAAAAGTCCTTTTGAAGGGAAATTTGTTGACCAAATTTCATGATAACCTGGCAATAAAGCTGGTTCATCATTATCCCTATCAACATAACTTGAAGCTTTTCCAAGAGAAGTAGGTTTTACTGTCTCTTCGGAAATTTCCCCTTTTGATGCAGTGAATTCTCGATTTTCGAGATCTCTCATAGCTGCGTCTTCAAAATTGTTTGTTTCTTCACTCATGGTTGTTTTCTGTTTTTGTTTTTGCTATTATTTCTTTTACTGTTTCATTAACGAATGAAACTTGTTCTCCTTCGTATTCCTTTATATGTGAGAGAATAAGTTCTCTAATATATGCGGAAGTTGTCATCAATTTACCTTTTTCCATCGAGTATTGTAGTATGATGTTTTTTAGTTTGTGATGATCTTGTGAAGACAGGAGAACTTGTATTTTTTCGTCCTTTGCAATCTTCATTGTTCATTGTTTATTTTATTTATCTCAGCATTCTAGATTATTTTATTATGATATTCCTATAATAAGATAATCATTATGAAGGGAATTAAAGTTGCCTAGAATGTCCCTTTTTGATTGCTAGGATACTTTCTGTCTTTCTTTCCTAACTATTACCGTATATTCATATGTTCCACCGTAATGAGCTTTTACTTCGAAATCTCTAGAAAGTTCATCATTTACAAACTTAAGTATTTGGTCGAATGGTAAATGGTACAAATCTTCTCTTTCCCAATCAACAAAAGGGGATGTACAATTGAAAGAAATTCCATTATTGGTTTTTTCCCAAACTGCTTTTAACATCTTCTTTGTATAGTCCCACATCATTTCTTTTGAGTAACCTAATTTCATAGTAAAGATTCCACACATAATGATATAATCAAATTGTCCAAAAGCATTTTCATCAGAAAGAATATCACCATTTAAGAATTCTAAATGAGGATATTTTTTCTTACATGCTTCTAGATATTCAGGAGAATTGTCCAATCCAACATATTGACATGCTCCATATTTGTGATTTTGCATCCAATCATATAGACCTGCAAGACCACATCCGAAATCTAAAACTCTTCCAGGTTGATCAATAACCGAACAATGAGCAGCATATCTTTCGTTATATCCGTTTGGTTTGAACCAACCAACTCCTGCATGGTTATCTCCATGTTCCTTAAAAAATTCAATGGTTTTGTTGCTTATTTCATCCACCATTTGCTTAAATTCTGATTTTGCCATAGCTTTTATTTATTTTATATTGTTTCGTAATTGAGGATCATCTTCCTAATTTCTCCAGGAGAGCAAAACATCATTACATCTATAATCGATAAGTAAGGATGAAAATCTCCTTCGCTTTGTTGATTGTAAGGAGTTAGGATAGGTTTATTGAAGTAGAGGTTTACTCCATATTGAGAAAATTCTTCTTTATTGTAAAGGTCTTTTCCGCCCATTACATTGATGTAGTTTTTGTAACCGAATTCTTTGGTCATTGTTACGAGTCTTTCAACTCGATTTAGACCTTTGGTATGAGGTGAAGATTCGGAAGATTTAACATAATTCAATTCTAAGCCGATATAATCATAAACGGCTTTAATACTTTGAATTGCAAAATCTGATATACTACCTGTTTCTTCAAGAAAAACTCTTTCAATATGAGGATTTGCTCTTTGAAAGAACGGTGCATTCTTATATGCTGATTTGATTTTGTTTAGAGTCAATTGAGTTTTATTCGAATCATTAAGAAGCATAGTGTCCTTAATTTGTTTGAATGATGAAGCACCACTTAAGAAAACATTGAATAATTCAGGTTGACCATTATTGAGTATTCGATTACGATTTATCCAACCTCCTTTTATGAAATTTACATCATCATAAAAAACTATAAGATCAGACGAATTGATTAAACAAAAATACCCAAAATATGGGAATGCATAAGGTTGCATTACAGATAGAGTATCTTTTCTTTCCATACAAATTTTATGAATCTACTACTTCGAAGTTTCAAGTTTTTTCTTCAATTCTTTCAAATCAGATTTATACATATCGATTGGAGCAATCTTAGAGATTCGAATTGATTCATCAGTATTTTCTTGAACTTCTTTAAGAAGAGCTTCATATCTTTCTTTTGTCATAGATTGAATAGCCATATTCAATAGGTAATCGTAATTTCCTTCGATTTGTTCAAATTTAAGTTTTTCTAATTCTTGAACTACATCAGATTTTGGTTTGTTACGCAAATTCAATTTACCGTCAATGATTAATTTAATAAACTTAGCACGATTTGACAAGTAGATATTTCTACGTTTCAATTCATTTAGCAAATAATCTTTACGTTTGTCGTAATAGCTTAATCTGAATTTAACAAAGTAGTTGATCAGATCAATAACATTATTGAAAATGATTAGTTTACCATTTTCATCGAGACATGTGATATTTTCTGATTCCTTTTCAGAAAGTTTTAAGTATGCAAGTAGATTGTCTTTTTTGGTGCATTCTTGTAATTGTGCTCTAGAGAATTTCAGAACATAATTGATGTTTTTTGTACAGTTATCATCATAGTTTTGAATATGACCCCCTTCAACAAGTGAATTCAGATAGTTTTCATACTTCAAATAAGTCATTGATGGAGGTAATTCAGAAATTTCTACGGTTGTTGTATCTTTAATTCTGAAAACTCCATTTATTTGGAATGAAGAATCAGATCCATCAACTTTACTTACTGGACCGCTAAAATCTTTCCACCAAGGAAGAGGTTCTGTAAATTTCTTACCTTCAAGAGATTTCAAACAAGCATCAATCAAATCTAAAGGATTTCTGTTTAGGATATTAGTTGCAAATCCAACAGCAATTCCCGATGAACCGTTAAGTAAAACAGTTGGAATGATTGGTAAGAAAAATTTAGGTTCGATTTCTTGACCTTCCTCGAATTGTTTTTCTAGTAATTCAAAGTCTTTGTAAAGTAGTCGGAAATTACCATTCAGTTTAGTACTGATATATCGAGGTGCACCGGGTTCAGGAGATCTTAAAGAACCGAATTGACCTATTTCGTCAAGTAGAGGAAGTGAATTCTTAAATGATTGAGCCATACCAACAATTGCAGCATTTAGAGAAGCATCTCCATGATGATAATGTGCATCAGCAGCTATTCTTCCACCAAGTTGAAAAACTTTTACAGGCTTTTCTGAACCATTTTTCCAAACCTTATTAGCAACATAAATGATTTTACGTTGAGTTGGTTTGAATCCGTCAATTACAGATGGTATTGCTCGGTTTTCAATTGTGTACATACCATAAGCTGCATATTCATCATACAAATACTCTGTTACGGTTTTTTCTGTTGATTGTTTAATTGCTTTTTCGCTAATCATATTTTATTTTTTAAGTAAAGCTTCTTTTCTAGGTGCAGAATCACCACCAAACCAAGATTTTAGTGATTCTCTATATAGTTTGTCATTTTTAATTCTTACCAATCTTGGATTCTTTATGATTTCTTCATATTCATAATCTTCTAAAGAAGCAAGACCTTTCTTATATTCAATATCCCATTTTTTGATATCTGTCTGTTTTGTTTCCCATTGACTGTATTCATCGTTTGAATAGAAATACAAAATTTCCTTACCTTTCTTAGCAACAACTAGCGGAGTTAAGACTTTGTAAATTCTGTTTTGATCAAATAGTTCAGGCCAAAATTTATCGAAGAAATTAATGAGTAAGGATGCAATAGCATCTCCATCTGGATCGGCATCAGTGTATATAAGAATTTTTCCATATCGTAGATTTTCAGGTTCTTCACCAAGTCTTAAACCAATTGAACCCATTAAGTGAATAACTTCTTCCGATCCGATAATTTGACTGTTTTTTAATTCAGAAACATTTAAGAATTTTCCTTTCAATGGGAAAGCACCGAATGTTTGTGCATCTCTAAATTTACGAACTGCTGAAAGGGCAGACATACCCTCAAAAATTCCTAAAGTACATAATTCCCTTTTGTCACGAGATTTTGCATCAATCAGTTTAAGAATTTTTGCAGTTGAAAGGTTTTTGTTTAGTTTTCTTAATTGAGCACGTTCTTCAGCTTCTTTTTTACGATCAATCCAATCGAGTATAGAAGCAACTATTTCTGATTGAAATGCTGTTTTGATTAATTTATCTGTAACAACATGAGTTGAACCAAAATCTTTAGGTTCGGTAATCAGTTTTTCTTTAGTTTGTGATGAGAATGCAGGATTGATGATTGTTGAATTAACAAATATCATCATGTGATTTCTGATATCGTTTGGTTTAATATCAACTTTATGTTTTTTCCAAATCATTTGACGTAGTTTATCAACGATTTGTCCTTGAATAAAATTGACGTGAGTGCCAGCATCTTTTGTTTCTACTGAATTGACATAAGAAATAGTTTGATAACCATTTGATGATGGTGCAATTCCTATTTCCCAGTTTTCGGATCTTTCATAAAGAGTACCTTCAGTATACAAATCAGCATATTCTTTGAATGTACGGAATTTGAATTTTTCTTTATTGAAGGTTACTTTAAGACCTGGATTACAAGCAGCAATATCAACCATACGTTTACGTAGCATTTTGATATGTGTTTCATCAATTGATTCCATACCAAATCTTTCTAAGTCAGGTTGATAAGTTATTTGTGTGTAATTTTTATCTGATGGTTTTGTTTTAGGTGTCGATTTTTTCGACATGTTATTTTCAAAAGTTTGATCAAATTCATTTTTACCATCTGATGTTTGAATACGAAACTTGTTTGAAAAGATATTTGTAAGTGTTGAACCAACACCATTTGTTCCTGCACCTTGACGACTTTCATTATCATCAAAGTTTGAACCGGCACGAAGATTTGAAAAGATCATTTCTGGAATATACATACCGACTTCAGCATGAATAATAACAGGAATTCCACCGTTATCCCAAATTGAAATTTCCCCTTTATCGGAGATCTTAACTTCAATTTGGTTTAGATTAGGATTTCGTTTCGATTCATCAACTGAATTGGAAACAATTTCATCAAATAGTTTTAGAAATCCTGGATTGTATTCAATGTCAGTTTTTACGAATTTTCCTTCTTCGTTTTGAAGCCATTCAGCAGATTGATGAGGTTTTGTTGAACCGATATACATACCGGGACGTTTCAAAACATGTTCAACTTCATCGAGTAGCTGATACTTTTTGCTAATTTCCTTTACACTCATTAAAAAGATTTTTTAATTATATGAACTCTTCGAAAAGAGATTAAAATCGATTGTTATTAGGATCTAATGTTCTTGGATATTTTTCAATGATAGCAAAGATATCGGTTACCTTACAAGCAAGTTCAATGTTTTCGAATGTTAGATCTGCAAGATCTTTTGATTTGATTGCAATTTCAGAATAATCATAACCATCGAAAGTTCCATATAACCAATTTTCTATTCTTGCAGTGTTTGTTGTTTCGCATTTATAGCAAAGTTCTTTGATTACATCAAGGATCATAAATCGAGTTTCTGAATCCATGTTTTCGTGGCGATTGAAATAAGTTACTTTCATTTGGTTATTGTTTAATTAATTATATAGTAAATATAATCACAATTTTCCAAAGAAAAAAATTCTAGTCAACTTTTTTTCAAAAACTTATTAACAATTTTCTAGGTAATCACGGATTTTCCAAACAATACGATTTACATCAGTTTCTTTTACTCGATCGTGACAAGGTAAACAAATAACCCTTCTTGAAATATCTTCACTTATAGGACATTCTTGAGGATTGAAGATTTTGAATTCATTTACTGAAGGATAAAAATATCGACGAGCTATTACATCAATTTCTTCTAGTGCCTTCATAACACCTAAAACGATTTCTTCCGATTCAAATATAACAGGGAAATACGAGTAATTGTAACTGTATTCAGAATGTCTTTGATAACGAACAGACAATCCATCAAGAAGTTTTTTGTATTGTGTTTGAAGATCCTTTCTGTGTTCTTGAGATTTATCCATCATTTTAAGATTTGCTAACCCTATACAAGCAGAAATTTCATGCATTTTTCCATTTGTTCCTTCGTGTACAATGTCTTTGTTTTCATCATGCCCAAAGAAACGAAGTCTTTCGATTCTTTTTGCAAGTTCAGGATCTGTTGTAATTATTGAACCTCCTTCACCTGAATTGTAAAGCTTAGTTGCATGATATGAATGTGTTGTTATATGGCCCCATTGAGAAAGATCCTTACCTTCATAATGAACATTTACTGCATGTGCACCATCATAGATAATTTTCAATTTGTATTTTTCAGCTATAATATCGAGAGCTTTTACATCACAAGGGTTCGAAAAAACATGAACTGCAAGAATTGCCGAAACATCATATTGTTGATATCCTGAAGGATACATCGTAAATCGATTCTTCAAGAATTCATCAACTTTAATAGGATCGATATTAAGTGTATTAGGATCAATATCAATAAAAATTGGTGTATGTTGTTGCCAAACTATAGATGAAGCAGTTGCTATCCAAGTAAAAGGTGTTGTGATTATTCTTGAACCTTTCGGTAAATTAAGAGCTCTAATAGCAATTTCAAGAGCAATTGTTCCATTTGTTACGAGTGAAAGATGTGGTATTGACCATTTTTCTTTAAGCTCATTTTCTAATTGTTGAACCTTAGGTCCATTGTGTGTTAATATACCTGATTCCCAAACTTCTTTTGCAAGCTGAGTAAATTCTTCGAAATTAGTTAACGATGGTTCTGAAACTAGTAGTTTTTGCATATGATTGCCAATTTGATTGTTTTAGTATTTCTTTATGATGAGAATTATCTTTCTCATCAATTCTACGTTTGAAGTCTTTTATCAATTCAACAAAATGATCCGTTTTGAATTCTTTAGTTTCAACTATTTTACCGAATTCATCTGTCCTTTCAACTATAACAGTTTCATCAGGTCTAGGAGTAAAGATTTTTCTTGATTTTATTTTTCCTCTATTTCCTGTAATTTCCATTTCGCATTTGTAAGGAGATTCAAATGACCAAGTCAAATAAGCAGCTGTTCCATTTTCATCGAGGAAATAAACATTACCAGAAACATCTACTTCAACTTCTGCTGAAAGTCTGTGTGAACCTGAAATTTCTCCTAAATTGATTTTTTTCATAAGCATAGAAGCAGCTTTAATAGGATAACCTCCGGCATCTAATAGTGCACCTCCACCAAGTTCTTTGTTGTATCTGAAATCCGTTGATTTGTCCCTTGGAGGAAATTCGAATCCAGCATTTATAGAAAGTATATCACCTAATTCAGGAAGTGTTTTTGTTATCCATTTCCATTGATCATGAAAAATGAATCCATAATTTTCTTGAACTATTAGTCCATTCCTATCAGCTTCTTTGATTATTGTTTCTGTATGCGAATCTGATGTTGTTAGTGATTTTTCACAAAGAACATTAATTCCTCTATCTAAAAACTTCATTACATGAAAGAAATGTTCAGATGGTGGAGATGAAATATAAACAGCATCTACATTTTTAATGCTATCTGGATCGTCTGTATATTGAGGAATTCCAAATTCTTTAGCAAATTCCCTTGCTTTTTTAATGTCTCGGCTACATACGATAGTTATGTTTATTCCTTCAACCGATTTCATTGCAGGAATCATTCTACGTTTTGCTATATCGGAACAGTTTAGTATGCCTATTTTCATAATGGTAAAGATGATATTATCGATCTAGTCTGTATATTAACATAATTGTTGTATTGTAAGAAAGTTTTAATTTGATGAACAGTCATCCAAAAATAATTGCAATTTTCTGTTACCTCTTCATCTGTAACATCAATAATGATATTACGATTTTGTTCTTTATAGAATCTACCACCTTCTTCCGATTGCATTATGTTCATTAAGACTTTATCAGTTTTTATTAATTTTTTATATGTATCGTAGTGAATCGAGCTTCTTAAATTTTCTCCTGATGCTTGTATAGTTGGTGCCATTTCAACTCCATCGAATGAACCGATTTCATCTTTGAATTGAACAAGAAGATGATAAACTCCATCAATTTTTTTAGCAAAAAAACAACATATTCCTTCATCTGAAGGTCTTACCATAGGTTGTGTCCATTCTGATGATTCTCTGTTTTCAATGAAGATATTGTAACCGACTATGTCGAAGTATTTTTCATCTTTATGTCTAATCATTCCATCCGTATATGACCAATCTTGACATTGATCTAGAGTAATTATTTCTCTACTGAATTCTCTACGAAATTTGAATTCTGTTATTTTTGAAAGGATTTCTGGAATGGAATGTTGATAAACATCTCTACGTATAATTGAATCTAACCACGGAGATTGATTATTCAATCCCATATAATAGGCTATTTCATAATTTTCAAAGTCATAAGATCCAAAGTGAATACAGCTAATAATTGTTCTACTGTCCATATTTACAGTGTTAGCATATTTAGTCATAGAAACTAAATCCCCTAATGTTAGCCATATATAGTTTTCATGCTTAAGATCTTCATTTGTTTCAATTATGATGTTACGATTCCTTTTTTGATTAAATCTACTTCCTTGTTCCGATTGTAATTGATCCACCAATATGATAGAATTTCCATCTAGGAAATAATCAACAAAAGGAGTTAAAGCACCCCCATGAACTTTTGTGAAGTTTGATTTTGTTGATTGAACAGTTGGAGATAATTGAACTATATTTATGTTTCCTGGTTCGATTTTTGCTTGAACCAAGAAGTGTAAAACTCCATTTATCTCTTTAGTAATGAATCCTAATATACCAATTTCTGGTTGGTTGATTATAGGTTGATCCCATTTTTCACCATTTAATTCACATCTTAAGAATTTGATTTGAAAAAATTTACCTGAATCATGTCGAATTTCATTTTCATCAAAAGTCCAACCTTTCAGTTTCCTTATATCGATTTTACGGATTTTGTAATTAACAGCATTCCTTCTCTTTTCTATCCATTTAAGGATATCTCCATCTTTCATGGATCTTGTATTTAGTGAATGGAGGAATCTTAATCCTTGTCTTGGCTTCATACTCTAATCTTTACTTCAATGGGAGGTATCATCTATAACTGTTTCCTTTCTACCTAAACAACCATTAATGGTTATATGATCCCTTGATGACCCGGGTTTCATTCAATTTATTTAGTAAAGATATCCAACTTTAATAGATTAAGTGTCCTCTTGATACATCTAGGATCATCTAAAGCAATCCTACTTGTTATTATTTATATGTAAGATGTGTATTTTAATTCAAAAACGAAACCTCAGCCGATAGCGAATCACTGAGGTTTCTATTGCCGAAGCAATAACTGGTCCTAAGCCAATTTTTTATTTGTAAACATAAGCTCCGAATGAATCTGAATTCATTCCTAATTTGCTAAAAAAATCTGTTGATTTAAGATCTTTCAATTGAATGGATCCTAGGTATTTTCCAACAAACATAGGTCTTCCTGTTTGATCGTTAGCAAAAGGTCGAACATCTCCTTCAACTGGATCCTTTCCGTTTTTATTTCTTATCGGTGAAGTTCCTGCAGTTATTACAAGTTTTATCATTCCTTGTGTAGGATGAGATTCTCTATAAACCTCAACAGTTTTATCTTGTCCTGCCCATTCATCATATACATTAAAGAACTTTGATTTTCCTGTTTTAGTTTTTAATGTACCTATAGAAAGAATAGCAAATTCGTCTCGATCCATCCTTCTTTCATTTAATAAAGATTCGTTAACAAATTCGTCAAAATTTAATAAATTTTTCATGTTTATGCTTTTGCTTTTACCATTTCTAGGCGTTCTTTTGCTTGAAGAACCATCATTTTAGCGTTAACTAGATCAATTTGAGCTTTATATACATCAGCCTTTTCTGGCTTAGATTTAATCATCTCTGTATATTTCTCTAACTGTTCTTTTAATTTCATTTCTGCATCTTTTTGAATTTCAGCAAATTTTCTACGAGGTGCAGCTTCAAAAAGCATTGCATCAATCTCTTCGTTAAGAGTTTCTAAATAAGCCTCATTATAGCTTTCATTAAGAAAATTTTCAAATGTTTTAATTTCTTCCATGGGTTATTTTAATTTTTTGTTTTCTTTATTTATCTCAGTCAATAGAAAAAAGGAGTCCTTTCGAACTCCTCTGCTTCTTTGTATAGTGTGAGTCCTAATTTTCCCGAACTCAGGGCTACATAATTAAACGATGTTTTCTTCCCACCAGTCAGCTCTCCAAGCAACACCAGCCATATCAACCTTTTCACCACCACCGTAGTCAAGAGCTAATTCAGCAAGATCACCTTTTGGTATTACATCGTGGAATGTTCTTTGCCAGAAAATGTCTCCTTTACGATTAAAGTTAGTAACAATAATTGTTCCAACATAATCTTTTTTCAAACCTTGTTCACCTGTAAGTGGATTCCATACAATACGGAACCAATCACGAATTGTTTTGTAAACATAAAGTTCGTTAGCATCATTCAAGTTTAATGAGAAATCAATTGTCAAATCAACTGTTGTACCAGTAGGAACACCAGATGCATATGAACGAGTTGCCCATTTGTATTTTTGTTCAACAACTTCTGAACCTTTATCTTGAACTAAACCACCTATTTTGTTAACATGCTCAATAAGTAGTTCACCACCTGAAACAGAAGCTGGTGGTAATATCGTTACCTCGAATAAGTTTTGGTAAAACGGTTCGTAGTATTTAGTAGCCGCCTTACTGTTTAAGAAATGTGATAAACCTGCCATGTTTTTATTTATTTGTTTTTAGTTACTATTGACCAAATAGCACCAACTAATGCAACAACACCACCAACGATTTCCGTAACAACGGCTTCGTCTGCAATACCTTTTGCAATTACGATACCACCAACGAAAGTCAAAGTGTGTCGTACAATTCCTAGTACTTGTTCTCTTGTAAGTTTCATAGTTTTATTTTTTTATTTATCTAAGATCAATCGAGGAGATCCGAAGATCTCCTCTTATTGAATTAGTTTATTAAATGAAGTTTCCTGTAGCGATAGCTCCTGTTCTTAGAATTGTAGTTCTGTGAATCAAGATTCCCATACCTCTTACTGGTTCAACATAAGTATCAAGGATACCGATATTAGAATCAATAATTTCAGGAGTATTATTTGAGCTATCCATTACGTTTTGGAAATCATAAACTCCACCATCAGAAAGAATCTGAGTTAAGAAGTTATCTGCCAAAGTTTTAATTTCTAAACGATTTTGAGCAGTATTGAATTCCCAACGGTAATTTTTAAGAATAGCTTCGATTCCGTCTTGAATATAAATTAATAACTCACGAACGTGGATTTGTGAAAGTGCTGACTTAACAGTTTGTTGTGCTGTTTGGTTAGCATTGATTACAAGTCCGAATCCTCGTTTGTTAAGAATTGCATTATATCCAAATGGTTCAATTGCATCTAAGTCTGTACGATCAAATGCATATTCAACTCCAACAAGACCTTCACCTGTTACAACTCCTCTACGAGGACCAGCAACAATTGAATATGGAAGAGCCAAATTGTATTTATCGATATACAAATTAGAAATATGAGCAGCAGGAGGAATTGATTTGTTAGTACCATTTTCTCTGATGTTCAAGTTTGGACCGTAGAATGCACAGTAGTTAGCTCCATCAGCGATTCCAGGAAGGGAGAATATATTAGATGGGTTAAGATCTAAGTTTCCTCCGTCAGCAATATATCTTGCTTCAAAAGATGATGTAGAATCAAATTTGAATAAAGGATTTGTGCTGTCTCTGAATTGTTTAACAGAAGGCATATTCAAGATAGCTAATGAAGATTGTTGAGCTTTTGCAAGTCTAGAAAGACGAACTTTAGAAGCAGGCTCAATTCCACCTTCAAATGTATCAACAATATATCGATAAGTAATTACCTCTCTGTCAATCAATGCATTGTAAATTCCTGTATCATACATTACATCAAGGATTTCATTTTGACGATCAAGAGTACCGTTTGGCATCATATCAGCAGTCAATGTATATCCAGAAAGTGTATGGAATCTATAATGAGTAGCAAAGTTTTCTACTGATTTATATCTTTCAATTTCATTACTTGCTGTAATGAAGATTGGTTGATTTGTAGTTACTTTAATTTTTTGGTAATTAACATCAAGTGGATTGCTTACTTCTTGAACAGAAATAATCTTAGTCAATCTCGATTTTCCAGTATTTGGATCAATTGTGGTAGGAGTTCCTGTTCCACCATGATTCATTACTAGGAATTGTCCTTTTTTGATTTTTCCTGTAAATCCACCGAGACCGAAAGGTCCTGAAGCACTGTTATCTAACCAAACTGTTGTTGTTGGATTTGTATATGTAACACCATTCCATAAAGGAAGAGATTCGTTAATACTTCCAACTAGTGAAGTAAATGTGTAATTACCTGCTGTAAATCCGATTGAAGTAGCACCAGTAAAATCTTCATTTAACCATGCATTAACAGTTATGTAATTAACTGAATGTGAAAGTACCGGTGAAGGACCTGGATTAAATCCTAATGAAGGAAGAGTACCAATTAAATTAGTATCTAATCTGTCAAAAGTAGCCCATCCATAAGCTGTTGCTCCGAGTAATACTCTATCACCATCAATTACAATACCATTCAAATTAGATTGATAAAGTGTCGAATTAGCAAGAGCATAAATATCAGTTCCGTTACTTGTCATTTGATCTACAAGATTAACATAAACATTAGCAGTTCCTCCAGATGGAGTAACAGCTGAAGCTCCATTAGCAATTGTAAGATAACTTACAGAAGCAGAAGTAGGACCTGTAACTCCGGCTCCCACAGTCAATGATGTTTTAATTGTTAAAATTTGATCTCCAAAGTTAGCATTAACATCGATTACTTTTGTATAGTTAACAGTCGAAGTAGAGTAATTTGCTTGTGCTTGAACAAAAACATTACCATTTTGAACTGTAGATGCAAATGCTGCGAAATCCGCATAAGTTGCAAAAGCAGAAGAGAAATCTCCGTTAGTTACAGCTGTAGCAGAAGGACCATAGATAACCATTGTATCAAAGAATTCCGGTTGAACCGCTGTAGCTCCGGTTGTTAGAGCAGTTGATTTTTGTACTAAAACATTAGCACCTGTTTGACCCGCAGTAGCTGCAATAACAAATGTACTTACACCACTTTCGTTTGCATAAGTTAAGCTTTCAGCAACTGGTCCATAATAAGACAAGAAGTCAATTACTGTAGGTGATTCAGATTCAATTGTATGACCTATAAGATCAACAAAATCTCCTGAAACCTTAAGAGGTTCATCATCAAGGAATTCATTATCGAATCCTAAAAGAAGACCTGTTTTAGAAGTTTCAAGGTTAACTAAGTCTTGAATGTATAAGTTTTCACCATTTTTTGATTGGAATTCTGGAGCAAGAGCACCAGTGTAAACTCCTAATACATTAACATTATCTAATGCAAGGAAAGAAGTTAAACCATCTCTTTCGAATCCAAATTGATCAACATAAGTCTTTTTAAGACCTGTTGTTGTAAAATAAGGTCCAAAAATTGGATCAATAGATAGTGCTTGATAGTTAGAAAAATCTCCTTCGATAACGATCAAGTCAATCATATAATCACTAATATAGTCATTTTCATTCATATACTCAGGAATTTGTCCAACTTGGAACCAATCCTTAGCAAGAATATCGAATCCTAATACTTCCGATTTTTTTGTAACAACCGATAAAGTTTTTCTTCCTACGTTTGCTAAATTAAGAAGCTTTTTTTCTCCTTGGTTCCCGTCATTTCCAGGCTGTTGCTGATTTGCATACTCAACTAGAGTACGTGGATCGGTAAACCAAAATTTGTCGGTGTTAAAGTATTCTTTAACAGGAGCAGTTATAGGAGAATTATTTAACATTGTAGCAGAAGTAGAAACAGTCTGGAATTGACTTGTATCAGCATCTGTCAATTTAAGTAAATTCAAAACAATAACAGGACCTCTGTTAAGACATGTTAGAACCGTTCTATGGAAGAATGATCCTTTTCTCTCTAGAGTAGAATCAATATCTCCAAAAACCGTTCTAAAGAACGTTGAATCTTGAACAAAGACAGGAGTATTGAAAGGTCCTTTCTTTGAAAATCCAATGACAAGACGAATAGTCTCAGCAGGGATATTGATAATTTGGCTCTTGTCAAACTCTAGACGATAAACACCTGAAGATTTGAATTGTTGTAAACTTGGTGAAAGTGCCATTTTAATATACTATTTTTTTACTGTATATATCTCAGTTCAAATAAAATGTTTTAGAAGAAATCGAAGATAGAATCATCCCCCTTTTCATCAAAATCCAATATGTCTTCCATTTCTTTCTGCCTTTCTCGATCTAAAAAGTCATAATACTCCTCGATAATTTCCATAAAATCGAGAGTATCAAAAAATGAGGAACTGTTAACTACAGTCATCATAATATCATCATTGCCGGCTTGAGCTGAATAGCTTCCATTTGGATTTCTTGAAAAAAGTTCTGCCTCTTGTATAGATTTTTTCTCTTTGATTTTTATTCTCCCTTCGGATATTAGTTTTTTTGCTTTTTCGCAATAAAGTTTCTTTGAATCTTTTTGGATACGTAACCCAAAATTCTTTGTTTTTGCTCCTATTCGATGATAGTATCTTACGATAGTTTCCTCATCGAAATCATTAGAAGCAGGATAGAGTGTAACTAGATTTTTAATCAGGTCAGATCCATAAGTATTGTATTCTATAACCAATCGAAGATTTTCTTGATTGAAGAAATTAACACAAAGAGCATAAAGGATTTTAGAAGAATCTTCTATTGAGTGCAAATTTGATCGAAAAATTCCAATCTGCTCTATTCCAAAAAAATCTGCAATTGAACTAGGAGACTTAATTGATTGCATATCTATTTTGTCTATTCCTACAATTTTGAAGATATTGAAAACAGTAAAATCTCGACCAACTCCTTCGGATAAATCTATTGTCATCATAAAGAAGTTTTCTGGATTTTCTATTTCATCAACATCAAATTCAGGATCCCATTTCAATGTTGAGTAATCGATACATAAATCATCAAGGGGATCAATTTCTCTAAATTCAAATTCCCTTTCATTCTGTTTTAATTTGAGTAATTCTTCTGAAGAAAGTAGCAATGAAGATGATGAAAGGAATTGACATCCATATTGTTGATTAAACGCTTCTTCTGACCCTAGATTCGCTATTTCTCTGGCTTTCCAAGCTTCATCTCTTCCTGGAACATCCCACCAATCCACTCTGATTGCAGTATATTCATTCAAACCGTTTATAGCTGCTTCATATAAATCATGGAATAGATCATACCCATTAGGTGTACTTGTAATAATTACTCTCGATATTTTTGATGATGAAAGAGTAGGATAAACGTTTTCATAGAAAGGTCTTTTAATACTTTCCATAATATGAGCAAACTCATCCAAGAATAAGAGATGTATAGTAAAACCAATACCACCAGTTTTTGTAGTGTTTTGTCCAATTATTCGACATTTGTTATCAAACATCATTGACATAACGTCTTTCTTAAGAACTCCGGGCTTTAGGAAGAAAGGAAGACCTTCAACAATAGCTTTGATTTTATCCATAATCTCTTTTGTTGTAGCTCCTTTATTCGACATAAGAAGAACGTTTTTATCGAAGTGGAATAAGAGAAACCAAGTCAAAAATATGGAGGATGTGATAGTTTTACCGATTTGTCTTGGAGCTAAGAAGATATTCCATCGATTGTCTTGGTATGATCTTAGAACTCGTTCTTGGTAAGGACGAAGCTTGATCTTCATATAACCTTCATCAGTCATTACTTGACAATAATGATTAGCAAAATGAACAATATCCCTAGCACAAAGCTTTAATTCTTCCATTTCCCAGTCAGTATATTCGAATACGATATTACCGGCTTTGTAATCAGGATTTCCTTCGAAAAAGGGATGATCCGTTGTGCTATATCCTTCTTCCATTGCAACAAGAAGTTTTTCAACTTTTGCTGTTGTCCATATTACTCGATTGTCTTTTTCTTCTTTATATTCTTTAACTTTGAACATATTATTCGTAATTTAGTGTCCATCTCATTCTTTTTGAATGTTCTGTTTGATTTCTTTCTCCTCGGATATCCGAACTTGAAACATCAGCACAACATATAGAAGGATAAAAAGAAAAACATTTACCGTAATGGTTTTCTTGTATTTTTGTAATTGAAGTGTCTGCAGGTTGTTCAAATCTATTTAAGATCTCTATGCATTCATCAAAAACAGATTCATCTAAACAATAAGCAAAAAATCCATCTGTTTTTTTAGCAAAAAAGAAATTCTCCTCATACATTTCCACTCTCCAATCATATTGGGAGGATCCTAAATAGAAAACCTTCCAATCCTCTATTTTATTTATTCTTTGTATGTAAATATCAAATTCATCGGAAAATAAAACATCATCTTCGAAAACAATAATTCTTTTCGATCCTAATTCTTTAGATTTTTTTATTATCTCTGAATGACTCTTACAGCAAGCAATTTCATATACAATTCCATTTTTATTTGCGGTTTGGTATTTGGTTAAATCGAAATCTTCGATATTTAGATCTTTTCCGTCAATAGCAGGAAATCTTTCTGTTTTTATGTTTAGTCTATTAAATCTTTCAGATATTTTTTCGAATTTATCCGGTCTTCTGTCCAAATTTAGACACCATATTTTATCAAAGTATTCGTTTATATCGAAAGAGAAATCAATTTCTGTAGGAAATCCAATATGTAATTTTTCAGGATTAGGGAAATTTCCTTTTTGCTTTTTTTCTGTTATTATTTCGTTAATTCTAATTCTTTCTGGACTCTTCATTCCTGTGTCTTTCCTTCTAGTAAGATTTTCTTCATGAACCCTACGAAAGAAATGGATATCAGAAAGATTTGTAGTTTTTTTATAGAATTCTGATCTCAAATTAAACTCCCAATCAGCAGAAATTTTCCATGGTATAAAACCTCTAAGCTCCAAAAAAGGTTTCTTTTTAATAGCAAAAGCACCTTGAGCATGCATATAATTTTTTCTTGATATTTCTGTAGAATTTTCAAAATCAAAAAATTTCCACCTAACAATATCATCATAATTCAAATTGATTAGAGTTTTTTCAATTTGTCCTTCTATCATTATATCGTCAGCATCAAAGAAAATGATATTATCATATTTCGATTTTTGTGCCAGTGTATTCCTAATTATATAAGGTCCAACATTTTCGTGGAAGTAAAAAATCTTACAATTAGATTTTATCAATTCATTATTTTTTATGAATTCGTAAGTTTCTCTACATTTATCGATACCTATCAATATTTCATAGTTTTTAACACTAAATTGGTTTTCTATTATAGATTTTACGCAATCTTCGATGAATTTTTTACATTTGTATGCGGGAATTATGACGCTAAAACTTTCAATATCCTCGAAGTTTTTTATTTTTTTACTTAATAGATTTTCGTCCTGTTCAGTTTTTTTATTCTCTAACTCTAATTTATGTCTTTCCCTTCTTGAAAGATTTACATAACCAGATCCACTTCCTACTCCACTTCCTTTCGGTAAATTTTTGTTCTCTTCCTTCTTTTCTTCTACTTTGATTGGAATCAGCTTCCCTTTTTGATCCATCAAATATCTTTTGCTCATATAGTTCTCTATCGTTTATTTCATCATCGTGTCCTAGTTCATCCTTCCAATCTTGATGAACCCTTTCATTAAAGTCCCGTTTGTTCATCTGAATCAAAATCGGTTTCTTCCGTTTGTTCTTCCTCGTTACCTAATTCTGCTTGTATTTCTTTCATTAGATTACGAGTCCCTCTATTAACAATACCAGATTTAACTTCTGTTACGTCAATAGGTTTTGTATCAGAGTAAATATCGATATCCCTTTTAAGTTTTTTCATATTCTCCTCGGCTGCCATCATATGAAGAGTTTGATGCTTCATAATATCCAACATGGTTTTTTGTAAGCCGCCAAGAACTTCAAACATCCGAGGAGTAAATTCTCCTGAATCTATGGTTCTCATTAATGTTGTAATTGCATGTTCAGCTATTTGCATTTGATTGATCAAATTTGCTAAAGTCATTACATCGATTTTAGCCTTCAATTGAACATATTCATTTTTTTGAATAAGTTCTTGTGAAAGATAAAATTTTAGAAGGGAATTCATCAGCTTCTTGGCACC